>Ga0209319_1000095_pt1 | contig 152846 bp, 113 predicted proteins | sample RifGroE2_FD_184000 | JGI IMG/M metagenome (GOLD analysis project Ga0209319, IMG submission 184000) | Groundwater microbial communities from Rifle, Colorado - Groundwater E2 (SPAdes) (version 2) | ecosystem: Environmental > Aquatic > Deep subsurface > Groundwater | place: Rifle, Colorado... | reverse complement strand
TATCTCTAAACATATATTTCTCAAACATATATCTACTGTGTCACTGAAAACAGCCCTCCTATATTTAGCTGGGCATACAAAATGATATAAAAGAACTGTTACATTATGGGATTTATGGATGTAAGTACTCTCTCGCATTCACAAATTTACTAATTTAACGCTGCAAGCAGCGGGGAACTAACCCCAAAGAGATTAGAAATATTTCGATTTAGAATATTGATTTTAGAACGGGTAAATACCTCTTTGTTTTCATCTTCTTTTAAAGATCTTTCACCAATTTTAATTTTACTTGAGGCACTTATCATCAAATCGATAGTTGAATTTCTCGTATTCAGAGATTTTGTTCTTTTTTCTAATTGAGCAAAATCCTCAGAATAGAGAAGACTATTAAATTGTTTTAGTGTCTGTTTAATTTTATTTTTTAACCCGACTTTCTGAAAAAATATAAATTGTTTCTTCGTTTTGTGTCGCAATTCTTTCAATATTTCAATTAGGACAAGGATAAGAATATCGGGATATTGATTTTCATTTAGTGATTCAACATCAATATAAATGCCCAATGATTCGGATTCGGACTCAATTTCATTTTTAGTTTTTCTTAAAAGAGAAGATTTTCCTGAACCTCTTCTTCCAAAAATAACGTGATGACGTCTAGATTTGGCTTGTTTAAGGACACCAATAGACGGTTCTATGAACCTTTTACCATCTGGGTTTGCTCTTGTAACCTCATCCAGTAAAACTACCAAATCATCTATTGAGTTATCAAGAATTTTCATTTTGTAAGTTTATTTTAGGTGACAGTTGACAAAGTTATGGGTAATTTCTACTGTATAATTTGGGTTTGCATCCAATACTGGGAATAATTCAATTTTCAGGTACTGTTACCGATTTTAGGTTTCTTCAGAAAAGGAGCCATTTGCGGGTCGTTTTTTTTACAGCATTAAAAATAACCATTTGATTGAATGGAAGCAACAAGCCGGAAAATTATTCTCAATTGCAACCACCTCTTCCTCGTTTGAACACCGAGAAAACGAGGGAGATGAAATGGAAAAGCATGCGGGACACATGAAAAGTATGCGGACAACATGGATGAATCCACGTATGACATGGAAATCGTAAGGGGATAGCTGGATAGCTCTGCTTACGAGTTGGAAAATTTTGCGTATGGCATGGAAGGCCTTCCGTATGATATGGATGCCCCTCCGAATGACATGGAAAACTCTTCGGATGACATGGATAGCCCTGCGTACAATATGGAAAACCCTACTGACGAACTGGAAAAGCATACGGATAACATGGATAATTACAGGGGACACTTTGATACGTGCAGGCATGACCTGGTCGTTTGACGGAGACAAATAGCTATTGAACGACCTGTCTGTGAATTTTTCTGCTGACTGGTGTAGGTGTGGGTTCCTTATCAGAAATAGGTATTTACTGCAAATTCAAATTGATTAATAAATATCTCTTTGAAATTTGATATATTGTTTTGCTCGTAAAACAGCAACATCGCTTTTTTATAATTGATTGAGTCAACCGTGCGAAAAGAAACAGGACAATAATTGTTATCCATCAAAATCGCATTGCTTACAATCCTTGCCGTCCTTTTATTTCCATCAACAAATGGTTGAATATATGAAATAAGTACCAGCGCAAGCAACGCTTTTTCAAAAACATTTTCTTTTCGGTTGATCAAATCGCAGGTATTTGTCAGCGCTTCCAAAATTTGAAATTCATTGTCAAGCGGACGATAATTGGTCCCGGAAATACCAACCCGCCTTTTTCGTATATTTCTTTCAACAACCAGTTCTTTGACCAGTATGCTATGAATATCTTCAATTTTTGAAACAGAAAGCGGATTTAGGTAATCAGGATTATCAATGATAAAATCAAGAGCTTCCTTGTGATTTAAAAGCATAATTGCTTCTTCTTTTGTTTTTCCTGAGGCGGTTTGTTTTTCCTTTAACAATTTTTCTGTTTCAAGAAGCGAATAAGTGTTCCCTTCAATTTGTGAAGATTTCCAGCTTAAATCAATGGCAAGCCTTTCCAATTCCTTTTTATACTCGTTCTCTGTTAAACTGGAAATGTTTCTTTTATAGGTATTTTGAAGCCCGGCGAGCATAATTAATTCACCCTCATAGAATACGCTGTGTTTATTCAATACTTCAGTAATTATTTTAAAGTTGAAGTTTTCTTTTATCTCCCTTTCATCGATTTCTTTCTCGTAATACATTTGAATATCGATGGGGCGGATCAGTTCGTATATCGGTGAAATAATATATTTTGTCCCTTTCCCTTTTCCCTTCGTATCCAACAGGTTTTCGGTCAGTAACCTTGTTAAGGTTCTCTTCACCGTAGCATAACTGTCGCCTGTTGAGAGGCCTTCAAAAATTTCTTTTGAAGAACTTTCCCCTGCTTTTTTTATAAATTCAATTATTTCCGATTCCCGTTTTTCCATCATTTCAGCTTTTAAGCTCATAAAGTTATCAAATAAAGCTCAAATATAGACCAAAATGAGCTAAATATTGCTTTTTGATGAGCTACAATGAGTAGTGCTGAACTTTTAATTGTACCATATTCGGTATAATTAAAAGTTAACCCGGATACAATCAAAAAATACTACGGAAGCAAATCATAAAAACGCATAGGCTCAGATCCCTTGGGTGTCATTCAGATTAAACCACCCGCTGACAAGCCCGGTATAATCTTTCTCCTGCTTGTGCCGGTAAATATTTTCTTTCGGGAAATAATTATAATCGTTTTTGTAGCGATCAATATTTTCAACGATATTGCGCAGGGCATCAATGAAGAAATGCACCTCGTCATCGGTTGTGGTCGGGTGCAGCGACCAGCGTACCCAGCCCGGTTTCAGAGAAAGATCGCCGGTGCTGATTTTCCGGGTTATTTCGTCTGACAACTCGTGGCTTACTTCGAGCAGAAAATGACCGTAGGTTCCGGCACAGGCGCAACCGCCGCGTACCTGGATACCGAATTGGTCGTTCAGCAATTTTACCAGCAAATTGTAGTGAATCCCGGGAACGTAAAACGAAATCACACCCAGCCGTTCCCGCTCGTTGTTGGCCAGAATAGTTACCCCCGCAATGCTGTCAAGTCCGGCAAAAGCTATATGCAACAGTTCTTCTTCCCGTTGGAGGATATTTTCAACGCCCATCCGGTCTTTCAGCTCAAAGCACAATGCTGTGCGAATCGACTGCAAAAAACCGGGCGTTCCGCCGTCTTCACGGGCTTCTATATTTTCCACGTATTTGTATTCGCCCCAGGGGTTGGTCCAGTCGACGGTGCCGCCTCCCGGATGGTCCGGAACCCGGTTGTGGTACATCGATTTGTCGAAAATCAGTACTCCGGAAGAACCGGGCCCTCCTAAAAATTTATGGGGCGAGAACATCACCGCATCCAGCTTCATCATTGGGTCGCCGGAGTGCATGTCAATGGTATCATACGGCGCCGAAGCCGCAAAATCGATAAAAACCACCCCGCCGTATTCGTGCATTGTTTTTGCCAGCTCGTAAAAGGGAGTTCGGATTCCGGTTACATTGGAGCAGGCTGTGAACGAACCAATTTTGAAAGGCCGGTCCTTGTATTCTTCGAGTTTCTTACGCAGGTTTTCGGGATCGACCAGCAGGTTTTCACCGGGATCGACAATCACCACATCGGCGCTGGTTTCGTACCAACTGGTATGGTTCGAGTGGTGCTCCATGTGGGTAATAAAAACCACCGGACGTTCGCGTTCGGCAATACATTTCGAGCGCGAAATCTTCCCGCAGTATTTCAAACCAAGGATACGCTGAAATTTATTGATTACGTCGGTCATTCCCGATCCGGAGGTAATGATGACATCATTTTCACCTGCATTCACATGCTGTTTAATAATGTGATGGGCCAGATGGTATGCGTGGGTCATCCGGGCGCCGGTTTCGCTGGTTTCGGTATGCGTATTCCCCACAAAAGGCCCGAATGTTTCTGAAATCTTTTTTTCAATGGGACTGTACAACCGGCCGCTGGCAATCCAGTCGGCATACATTATTTTTTGAAGTCCGTACGGCGATTCAAAAGTTTGGTCAATTCCGATAATATTCTTTCTGAAACTATTAAAATACGTTTCCAGGTTGCTCATCAAATTTGTTTTTTTTTACGATTGCAAAATTAAATCAGAATACAGATTATACGTAGACAAATGTCATCTTTTGCAAAGATTGGAAAATCTCTGTCTTATTCACTTCCGGTTGTCGTTAATTTGAACTTTTAAAATGACAAAAAGTCATTTTGCAGCCGTGGCACAACCTTTGGGAATAGCCTATCCGTAAAATTTAAATATCAAACAAAAAATATGAACACCATGCAAAAAGGAAAGATTGGCGTAAGCAGTGATAATTTATTTCCGATTATTAAAAAATTTTTATACTCCGATCACGACATCTTTTTACGCGAGATCGTTTCGAATGCCGTTGATGCGACACAAAAGCTAAAGACCCTTGCATCGAAAGGCGAATACAGTGGCAACCTGGAAAATGCAAAAGTTCGAGTATCGCTCGACCCGGCAGCAAAGACCCTTACCGTTTCCGACAACGGGATTGGAATGACTGCTGAAGAAATCGAGAAATACATCAATCAAATCGCGTTTTCAGGCGCTGAAGAGTTTCTGGATAAATATAAAACCGACGCCCATGCCATTATCGGGCATTTCGGGCTGGGCTTCTATTCGTCGTTTATGGTTTCCGAAAAAGTGGAGATCATCTCCAAATCGTATCAGGAAGGAGCGCAGGCTGTTCGCTGGACCTGCGACGGCAGCCCGGAATACAATATCGAAGATGCGGAACGCGACGAAACAGGTACCGACATCATCATGCACATCAATGACGATTCGGCTGAATTCCTTGCAAAATCGCGTCTTTCCGACATCCTCAACAAATACTGTAAATTCCTTCCGGTTCCGGTAGTTTTCGGTAAAAAAACGACATGGAAAGACGGCAAAGAAACGGACACCGACGAAGACAACCAGATCAACGAAACGGCCCCGGCATGGACAAAAAAACCGGTTGACCTGAAAGATGAAGATTACTTGGCATTCTACAAAAAACTGTACCCGTATTCCGAAGATCCCTTGTTCAACATCCATCTGAACGTTGATTACCCGTTCAACCTGACCGGTATTTTGTATTTCCCGAAGCTGAAAAACACCATTGAAGTTCAGAAAAACAAAATCCAGTTGTACTGCAACCAGGTATTTGTAACCGACTCGGTGGAAGGCATCGTTCCCGAATTCCTGACCCTGCTGCACGGGGTACTCGATTCGCCGGATATCCCGTTGAACGTTTCCCGCTCGTACCTGCAAAGCGATTCGAACGTGAAAAAAATCAGCAGTCACATCACCAAAAAAGTGGCCGACCGCCTGAAAGAGATTTTCAAGGAAAACCGGGGAGAATTTGAGAAGAAATGGGATAACCTGAAGATCTTTATCGAATACGGAATGCTCACCGAAGAGAAATTCAAGGAAAAAGCAAAAGAATTCTTCCTGTTCAAAAATACCGACGGTAAATATTTCACTTTTGAAGAATACGAAACACTGATCAAGGAAAACCAGACCGACAAAGACAAGAAACTGGTTTACCTGTACACCAGCGATGCCGAAGAACAATACTCGTTTATTCAGGCCGCCAAAAACAAAGGCTACGATGTGCTGCTGATCGACGATGTGCTGGCTACGCCGCTGCTCAACCGTTGGGAACAGGATTACCCTGACAAACGTTTTGTCCGCGTTGACTCCGACATTGTTGACCACCTCATCCGGAAAGAAGATCCAGCCGACGAACTGAGCTGGGATGAAAAAGAAGAACTAAGCCCGATCTTCCAGTCCGTTTGCCCCGATTCGAAAGAAATCAATTACCTGATCGACTTTAAAGATATGGGCGAAACCGGCAATCCGATTGTGATTACCCGCAACGAATTCATGCGCCGGATGAAAGATATGGGACGTTTCCAGGGAGGTATGGATTTTTATGGCAACCTGCCCGAAAGCCTCAACTTAGTTGTAAATACCGCTCACCCGCTGGTGAAAAAGGTTTTTGCTGAAAAAGATGAAAATATCGGCGAAGAATTAACAGCCATTAACGACACGCTGGCCAACCAGAAAATTGAGCGCGAACAACTCGAAAAAGCCAAAGACGGTAAAAAAGATGAAGATATTCCGCAGGCCGATAAGGAAAAATTGGAAGACCTGAACAAGCATATTGCCCAGGCTGAACAGGAAAAACAGGAACGGCTGAAGGCTTTCGGAAAAGAAAACCCGTTGGCCAAACAACTGGTAGACCTGGCCCTGTTGTCAAACGGAATGCTGAAAGGCGAAGCGCTCGATAAGTTTGTAAAAAGAAGCGTTGAACTGATCAAATAAAAGAGACACATAAAAAGATACTGTATTCCAATGATGTAGTTTATTGTGTTCTCCCGTGCCCCCTAATCCCCCAACCCGGGGGACTTTTGGCCTGTGCAAGCACTGTCGTTCCGTGCTTTTCATCTTATTTTCTCAGGCAGAACTCCCTTCCCTTCATGGGGAAGGGCTGGAGATGGGGCAAACTTAAATTTGATTATCACTATTTTGATCAAATTCCTTCGTCAAACTCTCATCAGATAAAACATAAAAAGCTGAATACAAAACCATTCTGAAAAGGATGGTTTTTTTTTGTGTTTTTTGCCGAAAAACAAAGCAACGGATCAAGCGGATGTCGCATCATAGAAGAGTTAAACAAACGAATTCATTGAAACAGGCCTGTTCATAGATTCTATTAAAAACATTTAAAACAATGAAAAGGAAAAACTTATTGATTGCTCTGTCGCTTGTTGCCTTGTTTATAGCAACAGCCTGTGATGAAGATGAAAGCGACAACAGAGTTGTAACAATCACCGAAACATTTGAATCGGGAGCAAACGGATGGGCGGCTGTTTTTGGTTCCTACCCTGAAGGAGAAGAAGAGTTTTATGAACTGGATTCAGGAATAAAAGCCCTACCCTCGCCACTCGATCAAACAAAAAAATCGTTTATGCTTTCGGGCAACAACCACAGCGATGCGTTGCGCATGTTTATTGCAAAACAAATCGGAGGTTTTACTCCCGGCGCTGCCTACGAACTGGATGTGGAATTATCGCTGGCGTCAAAATATCCCGAGATGAGCGCCGGAATTGGCGGAAGTCCCGGTGGCGCTGTGCACCTGGTGGCTTATGCTTCGGCCAACGGCTATGCAAAAAAGTACACCGGAAGCACGGAAGAACCCAAGTATTTCGAGATCGAAATAAAAAAGGATACCGTCGACAATAAAGCGCAGTCGGAGGCCGAACTCGGAACGGTCGGAATTGATGGCAACGAGTTTGTTTATAAACTGATTGACAGGGAAAACGACGAATCCATGATCTGCAAAGCCGACGCACAAGGCAAAATTTGGATAATTGTTGGAACATGGTCAGGTTTTGAAGGAACCAGCACCCTGTATTACGACAAGATTGAATTGAATTTCCGTAAAAGACAGTAATTCGATTAGGGGAAAAGTTTATCCGTGACGAAATGGATAAACATGGAAAGGGCTGTCCAAAAGCTGACGTGTTTTTTTAACCCGTCGCTTTTCGGATGGCCCTCTTTTTTGAAATAAAATGATGTGGGGCATCCCCGGGGATCGTAAAAATTTGTTAATGGAAAATAATTAGCGTTTAGCAGAAGCTTATTTTATAAAATTTATTGGTTAAACTTGTATGTTTTCTGAATAAGCATGCTTGCTAAGTTATCTTTTCAGGAGTCGAAAACTTAAATCAACTTTCATTTTCCGATGAAAAAATCATTTTTATACAGTTGTATGGGAGCCCTTTGCATGGGACTTCTTATTCATTCGTGCAAAAAAGCAGGAGATGGTGGCAACAAAAGAAATCTTTCTTCAGGAATGGTTGCTGAAGGCTATGTAATAAAACCAAGCCATTTCGAGAATAAACTGACCGTAACAGCCAATTTGCTTCCTTATGAAACCGTTGATATTAAAACGCCGGTTGCAGGAACAGTTTTGTCCATTCACTTTAAAGAAGGGCAAAAAGTAAACAAGGGGCAGTCGCTTGTACAAATTGACGACCGGGTTTGGAAAGCCCAGATTAAAGGATTGAAAGCACAACTTGCCGCCGGAAAAGAAGAACTTCAGCGAAAGGAAGCATTGCTGACCGCTGAAGGGGCCAGCCAGGAAGAAGTGGATGCTGCCCGTTCGGGAGTACTGCAACTGGAAGCAAAAATTGAAGAATTATCAGTTTATGTAAGTTTGGCCAGTGTGCCTGCTCCCTTTAGCGGGCAGGTGGGCATGCGCGATTTCAGTGTCGGAGCGTATCTTTCGCAGGGACAAATCATCACGCAAATTGCCCAGTCGGACCGCCTGAAAATTGATTTCAACCTGCCCGGCAGATATATCAACCAATTGTCAGCAGAAAAAGAAGTGAAAGTGGTTTCCAACAACGATACCCTAATGGCTTCCATCTATGCGGTGAACCCGCTAATCGACGAAAATACACGCACCATCCAGGTACGGGCTCTGCTCGACAACCGGAATAACTGGCTGTCGGGCGATTTTGCCCAGGCATCCCTGATACTCGATGTACAGGATTCAGCGCTGGTCGTTCCCTCTCAGCTAATTGCCCCGGAATTAGGCGCCGAAACCGTTTTCGTCTGTAAAAACGGGAAAGCGTCAAAACGAAAAGTGACAACCGGGGTGCGTACTGAAAAAATAGTCCTTATTACAGGAGGACTAGCTGTCGGCGATACGTTGCTGGCCACCGGACTGATGCAGGTACGCGAGGGAATACCGGTAAAAATTGAGAAAACAGTAAGCTCCGCAGAATTATGACATTATCAGACCTCAGTATAAAACGCCCGGTAATGGCAACTGTTTTTGCCATTGCTATTGTCCTTTTTGGCGTGGTCGGGTTCATGTCGCTGGGAATTCGCGAATATCCCAGTGTCGATCCTCCGGTGGTGACCGTTTCAACAAGTTATCCGGGCGCCAATGCCGAAATTATTGAATCGCAAATTACCGAACCAATTGAAGAATCAATCAACAGCATCGACGGGATAAAAACGCTGAGTTCCGTGAGTTCCGACGGACGCAGTTCGATTACCATTGAATTCGATACCGGCAGGGACCTCGATAACGCAGCCAACGATGTGCGAGACAAAGTTGCCGGCGCCGTTTCAAAGCTACCCCCCGATGCCGAACCTCCGGTCGTTTCAAAGGCCGATGCCGACGCACAAACCATTCTGACAATTACCGTACAAAGCAGTAAGCGCAGCTTGCTCGAACTATCGGAAATAGGAAACAACATTTTCAAAGAACGTCTTCAGACCATTTCCGGAGTGAGCAGTATCCGTATCTGGGGCGAACGGAAATATGCCATGCGCATTGAACTCAATCCGTCGAAAATGGAATCTTATGGTTTAACGCCAACCGATGTCAGTTCAGCCCTTTCCAGTCAGAATGTGGAATTGCCGGCAGGTCGTCTGGAAGGAGAAAATACCGAATATACCATCCGTGCGTTGGGTCGTTTAAATACTCCGGAAGAATTAAGCCGGATGATTATCGCAAAAAAAGAAAAGGTACTGATCCGTCTGTCGGATTTGGGAACGGTACGCATGGGAGCCGAAAACGAGCGGACCATCATGCGCGGAAACAACATGGTACCAATGATCGGGATCGCCTTGCAGCCTCAACCAGGGGCCAATTACATTGAGATTGTTGACGAAGCATTCCGCCGCATTGAAAATATCAAAAAAGAGATGCCGGAAGATATTTTTCTGGACATTGCACTCGATACTACCATTAGTATCCGCAAGGCAGTCAGTGAAGTAAAAGAAACTATTTTCATCTCTTTCATGCTGGTTTTATTGGTTGTTTTCTTCTTCCTGAGAAGCTGGCGTACCACCATGATACCCATTATAGCCATTCCTATTTCTCTTATTGGCACCTATTTCGTCCTGTATATTGCCGGATATTCCATCAATGTTCTGACCCTGTTGGGAACGGTGTTGGCAACCGGTCTTGTCGTCGACGATGCGATTGTGGTACTGGAAAATATTTACACCAAAGTTGAAAAAGGGATGTCCCCTCTTCAGGCAGCATTCAAAGGTTCGCGGGAAGTGTTTTTTGCCGTCATCTCAACTTCGGTCAGTCTGATCTGCGTGTTCCTTCCCATTTTCTTTCTTCAGGGACTTACCGGACGTTTGTTTCGTGAGTTTGCAATGGTTGTGGCCAGTTCTATCCTGATATCAACTTTTGTATCGCTATCGCTGACCCCGATGATGAGTTCACGTATTCTGCGGAAGAGCGAACACAACAGCAGGCTGATGGAGGCTTTCAAAAATATCGTCGATTTTCTGATTTCCAGATACTCCCTGTTGTTAAAATCTTTTATGAAAAGACGCTGGTTGTCTTTTCCTGTCGTATTGATTATTGCAGGGTTGATTGCCCTGTTTGGCGCCAGCCTGCAACAGGAACTGGCCCCGATGGAAGACAAAAGCCGTATCCGGCTGGCCGCGATAGCCCCGGAAGGCACATCGTATGAAGCAATGGACGCCTATCAGAAGAAACTGTCATTGATGATGGACACCTTGTCCGAAAAAGAATTCCTGATGGGCATCACTGCCTTTGGAGGCGGATCGTCATCTGCAACCAACTCGGCCTCTGTGCGCATCTCGTTGTTACCGCCTGCCGAGCGAAAACGCAGTCAGATGGAAATTGCCCAGCAACTGAGCCAACTGGTAAAAAAATACAATTTTGCGCAAACACTGGTCGTTCAGGAACCGACTATCAGCGCCAGCCGCGGAGGGAGAACCAGCCTGCCTGTTCAGTTTGTAATTCAGGCGCCCGATTTGCAACGCCTCCGGAAAGTTATTCCTGAATTCATGGAAAAAGCACAGGCCGACCCAACATTCGACGCGGTGACCATCGACCTAAAATTCAACAAACCTGAATATTCCATCGAAATATTGCGCGACAAAGCGCTCGATATGGGTGTTTCGGTCAGCGATATTGCCAGAACCATCCAAACGTACCTGAGCGAACAACGTATCGGATATTTTATTAAGGACGGAAAACAATATTATGTGATTGCCAGCGCCAACAAAGAAAACCGCAACGAACCGTTCGACCTGACCCGGATGGCTGTCAGGAATCGTTTGGGAGAAATGGTAACCCTCGACAACCTGGTAAAAATGAAGTTGGATAGTCGTCCACCACAATTGCTGCGTTTCAACCGGTATGTATCTGCAACAGTTTCGGCTGCCCCTGCCGAGGGAAAAACCATTGGCGACGGCATTGATGCCATGCGCCGCATTGCCGATGAAGTTCTGGACGATTCGTTCAGTACCGCTCTGACCGGAAGCGCTTCCGACTTTGCCGAAAGTTCCGGAAATATTATGCTGATTTTCATCTTTGCACTGATTCTGGTTTACCTGACGCTGGCCGTCCAGTTTGAGAGTTTCCGCGACCCGCTGACCATCATGTTCACCGTTCCCCTAGCATTGGCAGGAGCGCTTATGTCGTTGTATTTTCTCGGGCACACCCTGAATATCTTCAGCGAAATCGGAATTATTGTTCTGGTAGGGATTGTCACAAAAAACGGTATCCTGATCGTTGAATTTGCCAACCAGAAAAGAGAGCAGGGCCTGTCGATAATCGATGCTGCTATGGAAGCTTCCGTTCAGCGTTTCCGACCGATCCTGATGACCAGTCTGGCAACGGTTCTGGGTGCACTACCCATTGCTCTTGCCTTGGGCGATGCATCAACCAGCCGTATCCCGATGGGGATTTCAATTATTGGCGGGCTTATTTTTTCGCTGATCCTGACCCTTTTCATCATCCCGTCGCTTTACACGTATATTGCAGACAAATCAAAACGAGTTTATGCAGAAGAAGTTGAATAAAATAATTGTACTGACCGCTTTGTTGCTGGCAATCGTTTTGAAGCAACAGGCTCAGGAACCCCTTACGCTTTCCGGATTGATTGACCGTGTGCTGACGGAAAATTATCAGGTTAAGATGGTTCGGAATGAAGCATTGCAGGCAGCCAATAATAATACGCTTGGCAATGCCGGGTTTCTTCCTTCCCTGGATGTTCAGGGAACGACATCAAGGGCGACCAACAATACCCATCAGGAAATGTTCAATGGTACTGTCCGCGATGGCGAAAGCGCACAAAGTAAAGTATACAGCGCCTATATTGAGGCCAACTGGACTATTTTCGACGGGTTTAAAATGTTTGCCCAGCGTGATAAACTTTCATTACTGGAACAAATCGGGACCATCGATGCCCGGTATTTCATGGAACAAACGATTGCCGATGTTTCGGTGGCCTATTTTCAACTGGTAAAAGAAATGGCCCTGCTCGACAATCTGAGAAAGACTTGCGAAGTTTCGCGATTCCGCTACCGGCTGGAAGAAAAGAAAAGACGGGTGGGCAGCGGCACGACCCTCGATTATAACCTGGCAATAATGGATTACCATGCAGACAGCCTCGATATGATCGGTCAGGAGCAAATGATCAAAAGCCTGCAAATTCAGTTGAACAGGCTGTCGCGTACCGATCCCGACATGCCGCTCGTTCCTGCTGAACGTGAATTTAATCCGGAAGGGATTGCTACCAGGGAAATGCTGACGGAACAAGCGGTACAGGCAAATAAAGAAATCAGGCTGGCCCAGATACAGGAACTGATTGCCGAAAAAAATGTACGTATTCAACAGGCCTCGCGTTATCCGCAGATAGACACATACGGACGTTATTCGTATTCGAATCAAACAAACGAGGTAGGAGTTACCCAGTTGAATAGAACGTACGGGCGCACCTTTGGACTTACAATTCGTTTTAACCTGTACAACGGAGGAATCCTGAACAAGGCCATTGCCAATGAAAAACTGGCCAGCGAGAACAGCGTCCTGACACGGCAGAACACAACCGAACTGATAACAGCAGAAGTGCTCGACAAGTATTATGAATATCAATCGTTGGTAAAACGGCAGGCCCTCGCGCGCGAAAATATCCAGTTGGCTGAAAAGTCGCAGGAAATTGCCCGTATGCAGTTCGAGAAAGGCGCTATCGACGGGTATAACTTTCGGCAAACACAAATCTCGGTGATCAACGCACAAAACCGGCTGACCCAACTGGGCTTTTCAGTAAAAGTTCTGGAAATCGAACTCAACCGGCTAACCGGCAAGTTGGAAAGTTTGCTGTAATCTACCTCATTGAAGTCATTCCGGTGCAGGCCGGAATCTCATGATTGTTATGGTCTGCTATTTTTCAGAGAACCATCACGATAGCCGTTAGATTGCTTCTGTTTCAAACATGGGTTGGCAGAACGGCCAGCAAGTATAAGTGCCTAATCTTCATTTTGTACCAATCGTAATATTTCTGAGTTCAACAAAGGAATATGCCTTCGAAGTCCAAAATCTTCCGGATGCACATAAAAAAAGCCGTCATTGCTGACGGCCCCTTTAGTCTAACCAAATCTATATTAAAACTGTGCTGAAATATGTATCCTTATTGGAGACGGAACCAGGCGGTAGCCAATTGGCATCGGTTCGAAATACAGGTCTCCGTATTGATAGTAAACATCCCCGTGAATTCGTACCCGGGCGCAATGAAAAGGCAATTCAGTAAAGACCGTCAGGTAAGGAATATCGACAACTACATAACCAATCCCCGGACGATAGTTGCAGAAGTGCCCGTCGTAGTAATAGTAACGGCCATGATTGTGCCTGAATACATACGGATTGCTGTAAAATTTCCGATAGGTTTTGCCATATTTTGGATGATGGTAATAATCATGATGGCTTGCATGTCTCTCTACCTCGTAATGTTTCTGATAGTTTGGCTTTCCATATCCATGATTGTTCCAGTCGTTGTGAGAGCTGTTTCCGTCGTGCCTGTCCCGATCATTGTTCCGGTACTCGTTTTCATGACGGCGATAGCTGTCGTTTTGTTTTGCATCGCTGTATCGTCTGGTATCGCTGTATGAACGGATTTCGCGGTCACTACCGTCGTTTCTGCTATGGTCGTCCCGCTTGCTGGTATAGGATTTTTGACTTGAAGGACTTTCCCTGCGTTCTACTTTTTTACCATTTCTGCTGTCCCTGTGCTGGGCACTTGCTTCAAAACTGCTTCCTGCTACGATTGCTGCCATCAATGCTGTTATGGCAAATAATCTGATTTTAGTTGTTGTTTCCATCATTCCGGTTATTAAATTAAACATTCTCTTTTGCGCGTCTCTTACTACCGGTATCCTTTATCTGAGAAAAGCAAAGCCTGTGCCAAAAAAATAAAAGTATTTCCCAATATTAGCCCAAACTATTTTATTTCAACATCTTAGATTAGTAAATTTTGTTCTCTTCCGAGAAAACCTCTCTTTGTTTTTGAAACAATTTGATAGATAATTATCATCCTCATTTTTCAAAATGATTAGCAAAATCTGTTTCTGATCATGTAAACACATATAGAATAGGCTAATAAACTGGAAGAAATCTCCGGGACTCACAGACGAAATATTCTTTCCATCAGTTGATTAGCAAAAATATTGGCGTTTTACCTGACAGGGGCGATAAATAGTGTTATTTTTGCATCACTTTTTTTAGATCATAATGGGACGAATTTTAGCCATTGATTACGGACGAAAACGAACGGGGCTGGCAGCTACCGATACCATGCAGATTATTGCGTCAAAACTGGATACGGTGCCATCACACGAAATTTTCAGTTTTCTGAGAAACTACATGCAAAAGGAACCGGTTGAACGAATTCTGGTTGGTTATCCGCTGCAAATGAACAATGAGGCCTCGGAAGCCGTTTTGTATATCAATCCTTTTTTGAAGAGGCTGGTTAACGAATTTCCCGACATCCCGATTGAGCAGGTGGACGAACGTTTTACATCGAAAATGGCTTTTCAAACCATGATTGACGCCGGGTTGAAAAAGAAGGACAGGCAAAACAAGGCAACAGTTGATGCAGTGAGCGCAACCATCATGTTGCAAACTTATTTGGAACAAAAAAAATACAAAAGATGATTTACCCAATTACCGTATATGGCGACCCTTTGCTGAGACAAACAGCAAAACCGATTAATAAAGATTATCCGGAGCTTGCAAAACTGATTGAAGATATGTTCGAGACCATGTATTTCTCGGATGGGGTTGGACTGGCCGCCCCGCAAATTGGATTGTCGATCCGTATTTTTGTAATCGATGCAACCACGTATGCCGATGAAGAACCTGAACTGGCGAACTTCAAAAAAGCATTTATCAACCCTGAAATTATTGAACGGACAGGCGATGAATGGGCGCTGAACGAAGGTTGCCTGAGTTTACCTGAAATAAGAGAAGATATTCCCCGTCCGGAAATGGTGAGGATAAAGTATCTGGACGAGAATTTTACCGAACATGATGAAACATATAGCGGCTTCGCTGCGCGCGTGATCCAGCACGAGTATGATCATCTTGATGGAATCCTGTTTATCGATTTGCTGAACCCACTAAAGCGACGTTTGCTGAAAAGTAAACTGACTGCCATTTCAAAAGGAAAAATTTCGACTAAATACCGTCAGAAACTACCGGGGAAAAAGTAGAATAGTCGTGAGTTGTGAGTTATTCGTCGTGAGAAAAAGCAATTAAAAATACATTTATTTTTCTGTCCATCTGGAATTTCTCCGTAATTCTGTTTAACTTGTTGTTTGAATTTAACAACCATCCAAACAACAGGCTTGGCACATTATTCCAACATATTCCAAACCGTTCCTTTTATCCGGATTACCTTGTGGTTTACCGCCGGAATTCTCTGTAAAGATATTTTCCATTTTTCGGGAATCGTCTGGGGAATTGTGCTCCTCTCGCTTTTACTGGCTATAATTATTTTATCACGAAGATCGGATTACCGGAGCGTTGCCGTTTGCAATTATTTTGTTGCCATCAGTTTATTTCTTTTCGGCGCCTGGCATGCCAACCAAAACGACAGGCCACTGCCAGTTTTTTCTTCGGAAAAAGAATACTATTCGGGACTGGTTTTGGAAAAGCCGTCCGAAAAGCCAAGATCGTATCAAACTGTTCTCGAAATCCGGGACCCGAAAAGTAATGCCAGCGGAAAAATAATTGCCTATTTCAGTAAAGAAGAAGGAATAAAACAACTGGCGCCAGGGCATAAAATCGTGTTTCCAGCGAGATTGAACCCCATAAAAAATTCAAGGAATCCCTTCGAATTCGACTACAAGACCTTTATGCAGCGACAGGGCATCGGCTATTCCGTTTATCTAAAAAACGCCGATTACATTGTTCGGGATGCAAAAAGCAACAGTCTTTTTATCCGGGCTGAGAATTGCCGCAACTTTTTGCTTTCCATCCTACGGGATCATAAAATTTCAGGAGAAGAATACACCGTTGTCGCCGCCCTAACCCTGGGGTACCGGAAAGAGCTGGACCCCGAAACCCGCGATTATTTTGCTTCATCGGGGGCCATGCATGTTTTGTCGGTTTCGGGCCTGCATGTGGGAATTATTTACCTCATTGTTGCTTTTTTACTGTCCCCGATCAAACGGAAAAAATACGGAATACTGGTTTATACCCTGCTGGTCGCCGTCCTGATCTGGATATATGCCCTCCTTTCCGGACTACCGGCTTCGGTACAAAGGGCAGCCGTCATGTTTACATTTGTATTGATCGGCCAAAATCTGAACCGCCCGGCCAATATTTTCAGTTCGCTTACCGCATCTGCCTTTTTACTGATGCTTTTCAATCCCCAGGTAATCGCTGACATTGGATTCCAGCTTTCCTATCTGGCTATTTCCGGCATTGTACTTTTCCAGCCGGTATTTTATAATCTTATTGAAGTAAAAAACCGGTGGCTCGACAAGCTATGGAGTTTGCTAACCGTTTCGGTAGCGGCACAACTGGTAACTTTTCCACTTGGATTGCTATATTTCTCGCAGTTTCCCAATTATTTCTGGCTTAGTAATTTTATCGTAATTCCGATCTCTACCCTGATTTTGGGTGGCGCTTTTTCGTTGTTTGTTTTAAGCCCGGTCCCGGTTATCTCCGATTGGATCGGGATTATTGTACAGCAACTGACCTACCTGATGCTGGTTTTCCTGAAATGGATTGATTCCCTGCCTTACGCTGTTGCTGAAAACATTTCAATCAGCCCGTTGCAGGCGATTCTGCTTTTACTGATCATTGCCTCAGTCTATTGGTTTATCAAATCGAAATCGGTTCGGGAACTCCGGTTAATTCTTCTGCTAACAGGCAGTTTCTTTCTGGTTTCATTCATCCAGAACTATCGACTACTGAATCAGCAAAAAATGGTTGTATACAACTCCGAATATCCGGTCATTCAGTTTATTCATGGCCGGAACAATTATATTTTAACAGATTCGGTAAAAATCAAACCGGAACAATTGTCCCGGCTGGTTCAGAATGTTGGCAATCGTCTGAAACTGGATGACCCCCGGTATATCTGGTTCAGCGAAAACACCGAATTCACCGACAACATTCTGATTGTCAGAGATCGTATTATTTGGTTTTCAGGAAAGAAAATACAACTTGAAGAAAACGGACAGACTGCATTCCCTTCTGATTACCGGATTATTTCCAACCGTTTTCCGGAAACGAGCGCTGTGGAAAATAATAATGAAACGTCCATTTATATTGGGAAACTCCACAATTGGCAAAGCACTAAATTTAACATTTACCAAACAGGGACAAATGGCGCATTTGTTGCAGATTTTAAAGAAAATTAACGAGGAAAACCAAACTTTATCTTTCAGAAATAAGTAGAAATGGATTTAATTTGTGTGCCATTTGAAGTTTTAGTTGTTACTTTGCTTCGCAAAAATTTTTAAAGGACTGATAGGCAATGAAAATTGTTATTGTAGGCGCCGGAGAGGTTGGAACACATCTGGCAAAAATGCTCAGTAAAGAAAATCACGACATCGTTTTACTGGACGATACTTCTGAAAAGTTGCAGCAGATAGCGAATCAGGTTGACTTGCTAACCGTCACCGGACATGCCAATTCGTTCAAAGATTTGCGGGAAGCAGGAAGTCCGAAAGCCGACTTGTTCATTGCGGTCACCCCGTATGAAGAACGAAATATTTTTGCCTGTATTTTGGCAAAAGATATGGGAGCTAAAAAGACCATTGCCCGAATAAACAACGGAGAATATTTGCTTGAAAAAAATATGGAAAAACTCCGTGGAATGGGTATTGATGAGCTGATTTATCCGGAAAGTCTGGCTGCCAAAGAAATTGTTTCATCCATCAAACAGGTAGTGACCCGCCAACAGATCGAATTTTCAGGAGGAAAACTCATATTATACGGGGTAAAAATCAGGGGAAATGCTCCCATTGTAAACCATACCCTTGAAGAAGTTGCTTCCCTGACCGAGCATGTGCGCGCTGTTGCCATTAACCGCGAACACACAACAATTATTCCCAACGGGAGCGATTCCATAAAAAGCGGGGATATTGTTTTTTTCATGGCCTCAAAAGGATACCAGAATGATGTTTTTAAAATGGCAGGAAAAGAACTGTTCACGATTAAAAACATCATGATTCTGGGAGGAAGCCGGATTGCTCAACGTACAGCAGAAAAATTGGGAGACCAATACAATATAAAAATCATTGAATTAGACCGGGAACGCAGCCAGAAAGTGGCCGACCGCCTGGAAAATGTTCTGGTGATCCATGGCGATGGCCGAAACCTCGATCTGTTGAAGGAAGAGCGCATTGAACGGATGGACGCTTTTATTGCCGTTACAGGGAACTCCGAAACCAATATTCTCTCGTGCCACCTGGCAAAAACCATGGGAGTGAGACGAACCGTCGCTGAAGTTGAAAACATCGATTTCATGGACATTGCAGAAAGTATGGACATCGGGAGCCTGGTCAATAAAAAGCTTTTGGCAGCAAGTTATATTTACAAATACACGGTTGGCCCATCGGTAACCCATGTAAAATGTCTGACTGCCAGCGATGCCGAAGTGATCGAGTTTATTGCGAAACAGGATTCAAAAATCACAAAAAAACCGATCCGGGATTTGTCGTTTCCTTCCGACGCAATTATTGGCGGGGTGATCAGAGACAATCAGGGACTTGTCGCTACCGGCGATACTCAGATTAATGAAGGCGATACAGTGGTCGTGTTTGCGTTACCATCGGCAATTGGTAAATTGGATAAATTTTTTTAATAGTTCCCTGCATTTATGCTGAATGTAAAAATTGTCCTGAAAACGCTTGGTTTTCTTCTTTTCGTGGAAGGTTTTTTCATGCTCCTTTCTCTTCTGGTAAGTCTTATCTACGAAGGGACTGATGCGTTGGCATTTCTTTATTCAGCATTAATTAGCATGGGTGTCGGAACCGTTGCCGTGATCCCTTTCCGGAATGCAAAAAAGGATATCGGGAAACGCGAAGGTTTTTTGATTGTGAGCCTGGTTTGGATTATTTTTTCCTTCTTTGGCAGCCTTCCATTTATTCTTTCAGGCTCAATTCCCTCGCTAACCGACGCATTTTTCGAAACCATGTCGGGATTTACCACTACCGGAGCTTCTGTTTTAAGCAACATTGAAACGCTTCCGCATGGTATTCTTTTCTGGCGAAGCATGACCCATTGGCTGGGAGGTATGGGAATTATTGTGCTCAGCCTCGCTATTTTGCCGTTGTTCGGCATTGGCGGGATGCAGCTTTTTGCTGCTGAAGTGCCCGGCCCCACACCCGATAAGCTGAACCCAAAAATCAGCCAGACGGCAAAAAATCTTTGGGCAATCTATATTTTGTTCACGCTCATTGAAACCATCTTGCTGTGGATCGGAGGCATGTCGCTTTTCGATGCCATCAACCATTCGTTTGCAACCATGGCAACCGGTGGCTTTTCAACCAAACAGGCAAGCATTGCATATTGGGATTCGGCGTACATCGATTATGTAATTATCCTTTTCATGTTTATTGCCGGGTCCAATTTTACGCTTTCGTATTGCGCCCTGACCGGAAAATTCAAGAGAGTAATTCAGGATGAAGAGTTTAAATATTACAGCCTTTTCGTTATAGGTTTTACACTCCTCTTATTTAGTGGCTTATTAGTTTCCACTCAATTAGGGGTCGAAAAAGCGTTCCGGGATGCACTGTTCCAGGTTGTTTCAATAATCACAACAACCGGTTTTGCAACGGCTGATTATATGTTATGGCAACCGATTTTAATTATACTACTTTTTGCCCTTTTCTTCTTTGGAGGAAGCGCGGGTTCTACCGGCGGCGGTATAAAAATCATGCGAATTGTGTTGCTGATAAAAAACAGTTACTATGAACTTCGCCGAATAATCCATCCCAATGCCGTGATCCCGGTCAGGTATAACAAACACGCCATATCGGAACAGATCATTAATAATGTGCTGGCATTTTTCATTTTCTATTTTATCGTGTTTTTCCTCAGCACCATTATTTTCACTTTGGTGGAACCCGATATGGAATCGTCGATGGGAGCCGTGGCAACCTGCCTTGGAAACATTGGCCCGGGTCTGGGTTTGATGGGCCCCGCAGGAAATTTTGCCAATGTCGCACCTTTCGGAAAATGGTTTCTTTCGTTTCTAATGCTGCTCGGTCGTCTCGAATTATTTACCGTGCTGGTATTGTTCTCTCCTGCTTTCTGGAAGAAATAATTTTGTTGAAAACGTGTAAAAATTCTTTTGTTCTACCTGATTTATTTTCACACGATGGGCATCACCGCGAGGTCGATATCTTGTATCTCGTTGATAATTTCATCCGACATAAATCTTTTGTCCTCAGAAACTGAACTTATTTATTAATTTCAGGCTTTCATTTATTTTCTAACGCTTATGAATAATCAAAGGAATTTGGTCAGGACGCTCGGGTTAGGTTACGTCATCATTTTTGTGATTGCAAACATCATTGGTTCAGGAGTATTTAAAAAAGTTGCCCCAATGGCGGCAGAACTTCACTCCTCTTCCTGGATACTCATGGCGTGGATTGTCGGAGGAATTATCACGCTCTTCGGTGCATTGAGCAATGCAGAAGTGGCCGGATTGCTGGCCGATACCGGAGGCGATTTCGTCTATTTCAAGAAAATTTACAATCGTTTTTTTGCATTTCTTTACGGATGGTCGCTGTTTACAATCATTCAGACTGCAACCATTTCTTCGCTGGCTTATGTTTTTGCCCAGTCGCTAAACAGCATCATTCCTCTTCCTGATATTTTTTCTTCACTGAAAGATTTTTCAATAGGCGGCGTTTTCTTTCCTTTTCAGGATTTTGGGGTCAAGCTGACAGCAATTCTGCTGATTTTACTTTTAACATCCCTCAATATCTCCGGATTAAAAAGCGGGGCCGGAGTCAGTAAAGCCATCCTGCTATTGGTATGTACCGGGCTTTTTGTGATTGTTTTCTTTGGGTTGAGCAACAAAACAGCCCAGCCCGCAAATTATATCCATCTCCGTGATCTGACCAGCGGAACGGTTACGCTCTCTTCGTTTTATACGGCCATGTTGGCTGCTTTCTGGGCCTACCAGGGATGGGTTTCTGTCGGATTTATAGGCGGGGAAGTTAAAAATCCTACCCAAAACATTCCGAAAGGAATAGTAATCGGCGTTTTTGTGGTGATCTTCATTTATCTGCTGGTCAACCTGACTTACGTTTCTCTTTTGTCCATTCCTGAACTGGAGTCTGTTCATGCTTCGGTCAATCAGATTGCTGCCGTTGAGGCGATCCGGAGTTTCTGGGGAACAGGCGGCGTGTTGTTTATTTCGCTGCTGATCCTGATTACCACACTGGGCTGTACCAATGCCAGTATTCTTACCGGCGCGCGCCCGTATTATGCGATGGCCCGCGAACGGCTGTTCTTTCCGGGTATCGCGAAACTGAATAAGAACAATGTACCCGGCAATTCGCTGTTGTGGCAGGGAATATGGGCTTCGGTACTGGTTTTGTCAGGCACTTTCGATCAGTTGACCGACATGGTCATTTTTGCCGTATTTATATTCTACGGAGCCACTTCGCTGGGTGTATTTATTCTGCGCCGCAGGATGCCCGATGCACACCGACCTTATAAAGTCTGGGGTTATCCGGTTGTACCAGCCATTTACATTCTCTTTTGCATCGGTTTATTTTCCAATACGATTATCGCCCGGCCCCGCGAAGCTGCCATTGGCATGACCCTCATTTTATTGGGCATCCCGGTCTTTCTTTTCCTGAACCGAAAATATTCAAAAAAAGAATAACAAGAATAGAGAAAAAAGAAGGCTGTCGTTTTTCCTGATCAGATGACTCAAAGTTCATCCGATCAGGAAAAGCTTCAATACGGAGATGGACATTAAAACATTTTTCACTTGCATCCTTTTAATCAAATAGTTACTTTTAAAGGAACAAAAAACAGATCCACTGATCATCCTCGCTCTTATAAGTAAAAAAACCGATGGATTTTGTTGGGTTATTCTGAAATTGCATACGGACATATTGAGACGATCATTCAACATTAAATTGAACGCCAAATGATAACTGTAATTATTCCTACCTTAAATGAAGAAGAGCACATTGCAAACATTGTAAATTTTGCAAAAGGACAGCCACATGTAACTGAAGTAATTGTAGTGGATGACAAATCACTCGACAAGACTGTTTCTATTGCTCTTCAATGCGGAGCTAAAGTAATTACCAGTACAAAAATCGGGAAGGGAGCTTCAATGAAAGAAGGAATACTGTGTGCCAGTAATGAAATAATTGTCTTCCTTGACGGAGATATTGATCCATACCCATATTTTACCATTAAGTTACTTACCACCCCTATATTAAACGGAGAAGTTGAGTTTGTAAAATCAGCATTCAATCGCAATGCCGGAAGAGTAACCGGATTAGTGGCAAAACCTCTGCTTAGTATCTTTTTCCCGGAACTACTTCGGTTTAGTCAACCCCTTAGTGGAATGATTGCAGGGAAGAAATCACTATTCAATCAATTGGATTTCAGGGAAGATTATGGTGTTGACATTGGAATACTGATAGACATGTACTTGATGAATGTGCGCATGAAAGAGGTAGAAATCGGGTACATCGAAAACAAAAGTAAACCATGGCAGGCACTTGGCAAGATGAGTAAAGAAGTTGCTCAGGCAATCATTGTAAAAGCGTCATCATCAAAGAACCCACATTTCAACTTTGAAGAACTCGGGGTATTAAACGAAATTCGTTCACAAATGGAGTTCGCAGTAGAGAATCATCTTGCCGAATTAGAAAAGCTTGTTGTTTTCGATATGGATAACACTCTTCTAAAAGGTAGATTTATTGATGTTTGCGCTAATGAATTTGGGTTTAAAAACAAGCTCCTGGATATTCGCTCATCAGAAACCGAACCCATCATTTTGACAAAACGAGTTGCTACCCTCCTCAAAGGAAAAACAATCAGTGAATTAATTGCCATTGCAGAGGAAATGCCGATCGTTGAAGACACAAGCGAAATAGTTAGTGAACTGAAAAACAGGGGGTATATCGTTGGAATAATATCAGACAGTTACGATTGTATAACAAATCACATTAAAAATAAATTGGGAATGGACTTTTCTCTTTCCAATGAATTAGAGTTTTCAAAAGGTATTTGCACCGGGGAAGTCAAAATTCCATCCTTCCTATTTAATAATCCAGCTAGTTTGTGCAAACATTCCCTATGTAAAACGAACGCTTTATTAAGCATTTTAAATAAGTACAACATTAAAATCGAAAATTGTATAACTATTGGAGATAGTATAAATGACATTTGTATGATAAAAGAAGCCGGTTTAGGTATTTCATTTTGCTCAAAAGATGAACTCGTTAACCACCATGCAGACTATGTAATTACAAATTCGTCATTTAAAGAATTATGGAATTTAGCCAAATAAAATTGGGATGATTATTAACCTTTCGTTTCAAACGAAAGGCAGCGATATAAAAAATCCCGAAGGTAGCCCCTTCGGGATTTTGCAAGTATTTCTTTTTGAAAATCATTCCCACTCGATGGTTGCCGGTGGTTTCGAGCTAATATCGTAAACCACGCGGTTGATCCCTTTCACTTTGTTGATGATTTCGTTCGACATTTTTGCCAGAAAATCGTACGGAAGGTGTACCCAGTCGGCGGTCATCCCGTCGGTTGAAGCCACGGCGCGCAGGGCTACCACGTTTTCGTAAGTCCGTTCATCACCCATTACCCCTACCGACTGCACCGGTAGCAGCATCACACCGGCCTGCCACACTTTGTCGTACAAGCCCCATTCTTTCAAGCCGTTTACAAAAATAGCATCGGCTTCCTGAAGAATGCGGACTTTCTCGGGAGTTACGTCACTGAGGATGCGGATTCCCAGGCCCGGCCCTGGGAACGGATGGCGCCCCAGCAGTTCCGGTTTAATACCCAGCGCTTTCCCAACCCGGCGAACTTCATCTTTAAACAGAAGGTTCAGCGGCTCCACCACTTTCAGTTTCATTTTTGCAGGAAGTCCGCCCACATTGTGATGCGATTTAATAGTAGCCGACGGGCCGTTTACCGAAACCGATTCAATTACATCGGGGTAAATAGTTCCCTGTCCCAGCCATTTTACATCCTGTATCTTGTGCGCTTCTTCGTCGAACACCTCGATAAAGTCGCGGCCAATAATTTTGCGTTTCTTTTCAGGCTCGGTAACTCCGGCCAGATCGTTCCAGAATTTCTGTTTGGCATCGACACCGATTACATTCAACCCCATGTCTTTGTACGAATCGAGCACATTCTCGAACTCGTTTTTCCGTAGCAGTCCATTATCGACAAAGATGCAAGTCAGGTTTTTACCGATGGCCCTGTTCAGCAGCACCCCGGCAACCGACGAATCGACGCCGCCCGACAAACCAAGAACTACTTTGTCGTTGCCTAGTTTTGCCTTCAGTTGAGCAACCGTAGTTTCGATAAACGAATCGGGTGTCCAGTCCTGTTTGCAGCCACAAATATTGACCACAAAATTGGTGAGCAGTTGTTTGCCTTCGGTGGTATGGTACACTTCGGGATGAAACTGGATTGCCCAGGTAGCCTCGCCTTCAATTTTATAAGCAGCATTCTTCACATCGGCTGTGCTGGCAATTATTTTGTAGCTGGCAGGCATTTTTTCGATGGTATCGCCGTGCGACATCCACACTTGCGTATTCAGGCTGACGCCTTTAAAAAGTTCGTTCGACTGATCGACAAAGCCCAGGTTGGCCCGGCCGTACTCACGCGAGTTGGCAGCCATTACTTCACCCCCGTAAAAATGCGACAGGTATTGTGCCCCGTAGCAAACGCCCAGCAGCGGCACCTTCCCTTTGATGGCCGACAAATCGGGCCGTGGCGCATTGGCATCGCGCACCGAAAACGGGCTTCCCGACATGACCACTCCTTTTACCGTCTCGTCAATTTTAGGAAAATGATTGAACGGATGGATTTCGCAATATACATTCAACTCCCTTATTTTCCGGCCTATCAACTGTGTGTATTGAGAGCCGAAATCGAGTATTAAAATTTTTTCCTGCATGGGCTGTGTGATTGATAATTTATTATTGATGACTGACGATTTTCACTTTTGCAATGACGGTTCGTCAATTAATTCCTGTTCTTCAAAAATTCTTCTGATGGCGCAAAGATAAATAAAAAATGAAAGTGGCTCCGGTTTAAACTACGGTTCAGCCAGAAGGTAATAAATTGGTAAAATAATGATTGTTACCCCGGCTGATAACCCGATCTGCTGAGTATTTCCTGGTGATTTTGATTTTGCATCAGTTGCGATAAACTTACTTCCGGATTCTTTTTCATATATGCCCTGACGATCTGCCAACCCAGCCAAACCCCGGTGCGTCCCGGTGATTCATTGGTAAACGAGTTAGTAAACGGGCCATCGTCTATATAGCGTTTCACATCCATGCGCTGGCTGGAAAACAACAATTTATGTTCGGCCAGAAAAGCCCACATCCCGGCTTCACTTTTGATGCAGAAATCAAGTTGTTTTTGGGTATAGCCAATTTTCAGACTGTCGTGCAGCGAAGGCAGCATGGCATCCAGAAAATACATCAGTTTTCCCTGGTAAATAATATTACTGAGCAGGTTCGTGCCTTCGTCGTTTTTGGGAAATTCGGTAATTGCCCAGGCCATCATCGTTTCCGGCAGAATATTTTCAGGGTTCATGCGCCGACGTTTGTATTCGGGCAGGCCAAGTTGTGCATAATACGGGCTGTCGCTTCCCAAAAACTTATCGAGGCTGATGCCTATTAATTGATCAGCGGTCACAATCGACTGGTTAAAACCCGAAACGCAACTTGCTATCCGGGGAATTTCTTTTTCCGGAAAATAAAATTTGTAATGCTTGAATGCTGTTTCCAGATCGGTCTGCAATTGTTCGGAATCAATTTTTTCGGCAACCAAACCATTTAGTTTCACGATCAGCGTGTCGGTGGCAAATTTTTGCAGATTGGCCGTGAAATTCTCCTCCTCCGGCCCGCCAATCCAGATCATCCTTCGTGTAAATATGTCAAAAAACTCTCCGTATTTCCCGGACAGAAAATTAATTTTTGCTGAATCAACAGGTAAATCAGCCAAATCGCGTTCAAAATGATTGATCGTCAAGTCCAGCGAAATTTCCGAAACATCAATTTTCAACGGATTACGGGAGCAGGAAACCCCCGCCAATAAAAACAAAACAAAAATAACGTGCCTCTTCATCTCAAGTTCAATTCATAATTTTATTACTCATTGTACGATGCAAAGATATTTTTATTGCCTAATTAAAATTAATATTCGAGATTTGTATAATACAAAATTGTCCGGATTCGGCGTTTGTTTTTTAAACAATTAAAATTCAGAAGATGAAGCGAATACTTTCAACTGGTTTTTTGGTGTTTCTATTTTCTATACTTCAGGCTCAACCGAACATTGAACTGTCATTTACCGGAAGCCCCTCGTTGAACTGGATGAGTTCAGACACCAAAGAGGTTCAAAAAGGCCAGCCCGTTTTAGGATATGATTTCGGTGTGAATGTTGACTATTACGTTGCCCAAAATGAACAATATTCAATCAGTACAGGGATATTTATTACCAATGCAGGCGGGCAGCTCGAATTCAACACGCAGGAACAGTTCCGCTTTGCAGACGAATATCTGGAACCTTCGACCAAAGTGAAATATTATTTGCGTTACATCGAAGTTCCTGCCCTCATAAAAATGAAAACCAGCCAGTTTCACCGGACTACATTCTGGGGGCAATTCGGCTTGTCGGGTATGGTCAACATCGGGGCAAAAGGAACCAGCAACGACGAAGTTCTGGATAAAACCAATATCAGCGACGAGGTGAACATGTTTAACCTGGCACTGAACGTAGGACTTGGCTTCGAATTCGACCTGGGCGGAAACAATGCTTTTACGACCGGACTGGTATTTAAAAACGGCTTTCTCGATGTTACCAGCAATGACGACATTGACGATAAAACTATTATGAATTCGCTGGTGTTGAAACTGGGCATCGTCTTTTAATTTCCATCGTTTCTCCAAAATAAGTTTCCATTAAACCAGAAGGAAATATGCAAACCATCAGCCTTTTTCCTGAAGGATATTATACTTTTACAAACAAATTTCAGAAATAAAAACAGGGTACTGATAAACTACCGTTTTGTATGAAAATCGCACTGGCACAACTAAACTACCACATTGGTAATTTTGAAAAAAACACGGAGAAAACAATTCGTCACATTCTTCGGGCGAAAGAAGAGGGCGCCGATCTGGTCGTGTTTTCCGAACTTTCGGTAACCGGCTATTATCCGCACGACCTGCTCGAACGAAAAGAATTTATTGACAAAGCTGAAATTGCAGTTCATCAGATTGCTTCTCATTGCAATGGCATTGCCGCCATCATTGGCAGCCCTGTAATCAACCATGATAACCGGGGCAAAAAACTGTACAATTCTGCGCTTTTCCTGAACAATGGAAAAGTAGAAAGTATTCACCGCAAATCGTTGTTGCCCACCTATGATATTTTTGATGAATACCGTCATTTCGAACCCAACAAAGAGTTTTCACTGGTAGAATACAAAGGCCGGAGGTTGGCGATCACCGTCTGTGAAGATTTGTGGGAAGAACAGGAAGTTCAGAACGAATTTGGCAAAGAAAAACTATACCAGGTTTCCCCGCTGAAAGAACTTGCAAAGCTGGAGCCCGACCTGGTGATCAACATTTCGGCATCGCCATTTTCGTACAACCAGGAAGGGGCGCGCAAGAAAATCCTGGTAAAAAACGCGGTCCGCTATAATTTGCCTATCGTTTACGTAAACCAGGTGGGGGCACAAACCGAGATTATTTTCGACGGAGGCTCCTGTTTCATCGATAATCAGGGAGAAATCCTTGTGCAAATGAACTATTTCGAAGAAGATTTTCAAATCATCGATACCCAAAACATTGTTCCGCTTCAGCAAAAACCTGCCGACACGATTGAAAAAATGTACAAAGCGCTGGTGCTGGGCATCCGCGATTATTTTACAAAAACAGGGTTCAAAAAAGCAGTATTGGGCCTGTCAGGTGGCATCGACTCGGCCCTGACACTGGTGCTGGCTGTTGAAGCGCTGGGCAGGGAGAATCTCCGTGTGCTGCTGATGCCTTCGAAATTTTCGTCGGACCACAGTGTGAACGACGCTGTAGCTTTAGCAAAAAATCTGGATGTGCAGTACGAAATTATCAATATTCAGGAAGCTGTTGATGCGTTTCAGAAAAGCCTGTCGCCTGTATTTCAAAATTTGCCGCACGATGTCGCCGAAGAAAATATTCAAGCACGCGCCCGCGGCATCTTTGTAATGGCCATTTCGAATAAATTTGGAAATATTTTGCTGAACACCACCAACAAAAGCGAATGCGCCGTTGGCTACGGAACCCTTTACGGCGATATGAACGGGGGCCTTTCTGTTCTGGGCGACGTTTATAAAACCGACGTATTCCGGATGTCGCGATGGATCAACCGGAACGGCGAGATCATTCCCGAAAATACTATTATGAAACCGCCGTCAGCCGAATTGCGGCCCAATCAGAAAGATACCGATTCGCTTCCCGATTACGATACGCTCGACCAGATTCTTTTCAACTACATCGAACTGAACCAGTCGCCTTCCGAAATCATCCGTAAAGGTTTTGATGAAGCAACAGTACTTCGAACCGTACGGATGGTAAATACAAATGAGTACAAACGGTTTCAGGCTCCGCCTATCCTTCGGGTCAGTTCCAAAGCATTTGGTTTTGGACGGAAAATGCCGTTGGTTGCGAGGTACGATTAACCGGGAGAAACCCATTTATAAAGAAAGGAACACACTGGTCTGAAACGTTTATACCCTTTTGTTATCTTCACCAAAAGAGCCGCTAATCCACTAAACAGTCAGGGTTTGAGCAACTTCAAAATATATAGGGAAATGATCTTGTTTTTCACAAAATTAGTTACCTTTGATGCTGCAAAACATGTAAATGAAAATTTATGTTGAGTCATGAAATGGGGATCAAGGAAATTCTTGATAATCCAAAATCAATATTTAGCCTTTTGACCCCTGAAGAAAAGGAGGAGCTGCAAAGCAATATCTCGCTTACCAATTATAAAAAAAACGAATTCATTTTTAAAGAAGGCGATAAACCAAGCGGTTTTCTTTTCCTTGTCGACGGAAAAATAAAAATTTTCAAGGAAGGCGTTGGCGGGAGAGAACAAATTATCCGGATGACCAAACCGCTTGGGATGATTGGCTATCGCGCCCTTCTGGCGGGTGAAATCCACATTGCATCGGCAATGGCTCTTGAAGATTCGATTGTGGCCTACGTCAGCATAGAAATGCTTTACAACCGTTTGCTCCGGAACTCTGATTTTGCCGGAAGAATTATCCGGAAACTCGCAAAGGAACTGGGTTTTTCAAATTTGCGGACAGTGACTCTGACCCAAAAACATATTCGTGGCCGTTTGGCCGAGTCCATCCTTCTGCTGAAAGACAAATACGGCTTTGAAAACGATGGCGCTACCCTGAAAGTTTACATGTCGCGCGAAGATATTGCCAACCTTTCAAACATGACAACGTCGAATGCCATCCGCACTTTATCAACTTTTGCAGGCGAAAAAATAATTGCCATCGACGGGCGAAAAATCCGAATTCTCGATGTTCACCGGCTGGAGCGGATTAGTAAATTAGGATAGTCACGACAATAACATACGCACATAAGAATAAATTTGCCGGTTCGATTGGACCGGCTTTTTTATCTTTGCCGGTAATTCAGGAAAAGAGGAAATGCCATTTCATTTCCGCAAAGACTTTGTCTAAAAGAATGAGACAACTTTGCTTCCTCAGTGTATCGATATTCTGAGGCTCTCTAGTTCATGTTTGTACAAATTTCCGAACGCAATCAGCAAATTCACCAACCTTTACTTGTTAATTGTTTTTCAATATCATATATTCGCAAACAACTGAGATACAAAAACAAATAAACACAAGTTGTTAAGTATTTATTTTTTAGTTGTTAAATCAAAACAAGAATAGCAGTAAATGTCAGAGGCAAAATTCGTCCATTACGATTTGAAGTTAATAGAGCCTTCTTTTGGTTCTTCTCTTACCGATCTGGTCATTGAGTTAGACCATCTAAGAAAGAAATCTCTTGGTGGCTCAACCCACCCTAAAGTATTTTTTCAATTAAAACATATTTTTCATACCTTGGAAAGCATAGGATCAGCGCGTATTGAAGGAAACAACACAACCATTGCTGAATATATTGAAACAAAGTTAATCGAAACTAAAAATGTTCCATCTGGCATTAAAGAAATTCAGAACATCGAGAAAGCAATGGCCTTTATCGAAGAAAATGTCAGAGATTACCCAATAAATAGGGTCTTTGTAAGCGAGATGCACAAAATGATTGTAGATGGCTTGCCATCACCACCAAATGGTGAAGGTGACCATACGCCAGGGGTATATAGAAAGGTAAATCTCAAAATACAAAAGTCAAATCATCAACCACCAGAATGGTTAAAAGTTGAGGATTATATGGCTGAATTACTGGATTTCATTGATCGAGAAGATAGTCCAAAATATGATTTGATTAAAGCAGCAATTGCACATCACCGTTTTGTATGGATCCACCCTTTTGGCAATGGAAATGGTCGAACTGTCCGGTTATTTACATACGCAATGTTAGTTAAAACAGGGTTCAATATTAATGTGGGAAGAATTATAAATCCAACAGCCGTTTTTTGCAGTAACAGAAACGATTATTACGCCAATTTATCAGAAGCAGATAAAGGAACCGAAGCTGGTCTACTAACGTGGATTGAATATGTATTGAAGGGACTGAAAGAAGAAATAGAAAAAATAGATAAGCTCACAGACTACAACTACCTGAGGAAAGAAATCTTACTACCAACCATAAGTTATTCGTTAGAAAGAAAATATATTACTGATGTCGAAGCAAAAATTCTGAAGAGAGTAATTGATAAACAAGTAGTTCAGGCAGGAGACATGAAAGAGTTTTTTGTCGGCAAGGTTGATGCAGAAGTGTCAAGACAGATTCGAAAACTTATTGACAAAAAGATGCTTATCCCCGAAAAAGAAGGAGCAAGAAAGTACGTAATACGATTTGACAACAACTACCTATTAAGAGGCATCATTAAGGCTTTGGGCGAAAAAGGATTTTTACCTGTACATGAATAATTGTACACAGGCATCAAAGATATCGCCAACAAAAAATAGTTTCTTGGGTTATCCGATAATCTCCATTTTTTTCATCAGGAAGGTGGCATTCATGGTTTGAGTGACGCCCGGGCGAAGACGGTAATCGAACGACAGGTCGTCGTTGGCAAGCTGCACCTCGAAACATTGGTTCTGAATTGAATCAGGGAACTGATTGGCCAGTTCGGTCAGTTTTAAATCGTGGGTAGCAACAATGCCGACAGCTTCGAGCGAGATAAGTTGTTTTATCAGTTCTTTCGAGCCGTTCAGCTTGTCGACCGAGTTGGTGCCTTTCAGCATTTCATCGATAATCACAAACAGCTTTTCCCCTTTTCGGATGCGTTCCAGCAATTGCTGCAAACGAAGCAGTTCGGCATAAAAATACGATTCGTCATTCATCAAATTATCCGTCGTGCGCATGTTCGTGTACAGGGCAATAGGTGTAAATTTCATTTGGCGGGCACACACTTTGCATCCGTTCATCGCCAATATCAGGTTGATTCCGACAGTGCGTAAAAACGTACTTTTCCCGGCCATATTGGCCCCGGTAATAATGGCCAGTTTCCCTCTTCCGTCCAGAATAAAGTCATTGTCAACCCGCTTTTGAGTGTTAATCAACGGATGCCCTAACTTTTCAGTATCAAAAATAAAGTAGTCGCTTTGGGGAACCGGCAAAGCCCATTCAGCATGGTTGAAGTTGTAGTTTCCGAAGCTGGAAAGAGCGTCGAACTCTGCAATAACGTCAAACCATTGATCGAGCAGATGATGGTATTGCTGATGCCATTTGCTGAGTTTGTAAATGCAACGGATGTCCCACAGAAATACAGAATTGAAAACCAACGTGAGCACCATGTTGCGCCCGTAGTCAAGTTGAGCGATCAGCTTCACCAGATTGTTGCTGATCTGGCTGGCCGACTGGTTTTGAAAATACAGGCCCGTTTTTAGCTGTTGCAGTTGCTCCGACTGAAAACGTTTATTCTCAATGTCGTGGAGCATCTCAATATATTTCGACAATATTTCGGAGCGGCTTCCGAACTGCTGATGAAACCGCTGTATTGTTTTTGTTGAAAAACCGTAAATGGCCCACTGAGAAAGGATAAAAAGAAGAACCAGTCCCCAGGGAACAATTGAAAAAATATTCAGAAGTATAACAATTATTGTGAGTATGGGAAAAACTTTGATAAACAGATGAATCACCTGTTCATTTTTCAACCGGAATGACGTGGAAGACCATTGAAAAATCAGATCAAAATCACGCTGATCACTATCGGTTTTTCCTTTTGCCGCAAAATGCTGTCTCCAGTCCAGTTCTTCAGCCAATTCCTGAATAGCTTTCTGTTTCTTTATTATTTTTTCGGGATTGAGTTCACTATTTTCAAGCAAACAGGCCAGCTTTTTTTGTCCGCGTTGGGTTGAAGTCCGGTTCAGGAATTGAAAAAATGACCGAAGGCCAAACAAATCAAGGTCGAACGAAAACGAATGGTGAATGTTTATGAATTCGCTGCCATCCTTAAAATGATCAAAATTGCCATCCAGCGCTTTCAGTTCATCTTCGTTAATACGTATAAGGTTTTGATAGAATTGCTTTTCTTTTTCTTTCAGGATATAAACTTTTACCAGATATAAGAAAGAGGCAAACAGGAAAACGGCAACAGGAACAACCACTTGTACGCCAAAACTCCACAAATAAACAGCGGATAGAATGATCGAAACAAAAATAATCAGCCTTGTCAGCGCAATCCATTTCAGCTTTCGTACAGTTTGCTGAAGTTTAGACTGATAACCGGACAATAATTCCTGGTAAACAAATTGAGGGCTGGCATTCATGATTTATAAAAAGTTATAATGCTGAAGCCTCCCGATCACCAGCATCATGGTTGCCACCGACACAATAAATACGATCACAAAACTCAGCGCTTCGGCAGGTGTCAGGCTGGTTTCCGATATTTTTGGGGAACGGGCCAAAGCAATTTTCTGCTCTATGAAAAGCACTATTTTATAGAAAATGTATCCGGTAAAAATTCCCCAGACAATCCCAACCAGTATATCGAACGGATAGTGGACCCCGAGATAAATACGCGAATATGAAACAGCAAGCGCCCAACAAAAAATAGTGACCGTATACAGCCTGTTATTGAAAAGTTTTGAGGTCAGAAACGCAACAGCAATGGTATTGGAGGCATGTGATGAAAAGAATCCGTGAAGTCCTCCTTTCCGGAAAACATTGTGTACCAGATCACCAATCACAGGATCGTGGACCGGACGTAATCGTTTTACCGATTCTTTTACCAACACCGATAACTGATCGCTGAAAACAACGGCAAGGATGATAATCCCGAATATGAGGATAGATTTCATCCTGTATTTTTTCAGGATCAGAATTCCAAAGGCAAAATACAGCGGAAGCCAGATTTCTTTTCGCGTGAACATCAGCATCACCATGTCCCAGAATTCGTTGTGCAAACCATTCAGGAACAACAGCAACGACTGGTCAAGTTCTTTTAAAAATGAAATCAAGGCCATGTTTACGGGTTCAATATTTGCCAAATTTTATCTTTCAGCCGGGCAATGCCAAATCCTGTGACCGAAGATATAAACATGTGGGGAATATCTCCAAGTTCTGCACTTATTTCTTTTATTAAATCTTCATCCAGAAAATCGCTCTTGCTGATAGCCAGAAAACGATCTTTGTCGAGCAATTCGGGATTATATTTTTCGAGTTCATTCAACAGAATGAAATATTCTTTGCGGTGATCTTTGCTGTCGGCAGGAACCATGAAAAGCAGCATCGAGTTTCGTTCGATATGTCTCAGAAAACGCAGGCCGAGGCCTTTTCCTTCGTGTGCCCCTTCTATAATCCCCGGAATATCAGCCATTACAAAAGAACGGCTTTCACGATGCCCGACAATACCAAGATTAGGAACAAGGGTGGTGAACGGATAATCAGCAATCTCGGGTTTGGCTGCTGAAACAACTGATAACAAAGTTGATTTTCCGGCATTTGGAAACCCAACTAATCCAACGTCAGCAAGAATTTTCAGTTCCATAATTTTCCAGCCTTCGGTGTAATCTTCACCCGGCTGGGCAAAACGCGGCGCCTGGTGGGTTGCCGATTTGAAATGAGTATTTCCCTGCCCTCCACGGCCTCCTTTTTCGAGAATAAAAGTTTCACCGTCTTTGGTAATCTCACATATATGCTCTTCGGTTTCCACGTCTTTTACAACAGTTCCCAGCGGCACTTCCAGGATGACATCTTCGCCATCGGCTCCAAAACTGCACTGCTTTCCACCCGACTCGCCATGCCCTGCGTAAATATGTTTTTGATATTTCAGATGAAGAAGTGTCCACAACTGGGCGTTCCCTTTTAAAATAACATGTCCGCCCCGTCCGCCATCGCCACCATCAGGGCCACCTTTCGGTACAAACTTTTCTCTGCGGAAATGCATCGACCCGGCTCCGCCTTTTCCCGAACGGGTAAATATTTTTACGTAATCAACAAAATTGCTTTCTGCCATAATTGTTTTCAGAATTGAAAATACAAAAGTACAGCGAATTTATGGGATAGAAAAATGCAGGGATAAATCAAGCATTCTGTCAATTATACGGAAAGCGGCGTGATGCTTTTCGAAACGCCCCGCGCAATCTGACAAAACAGGCAATCCGGTAAATAAAAAATTTTTGTAAACATGCAATTCAGTCAGTATTTCTGCTTAAGCCTACTTTGGCATATTTTTTATTCCTTTGATGACGTAATTAAAATTTTTAAAAATGAATCTGACAAAATCATCAAATCCTGTTTTCGGGCAACAGGCTTTTAGCCGATCATATTCCGACACCAATGAAGGTGTGATGACCATTAACGGCACGGTAAACAAAACCGGACTGATGCTGGCTATCGTTATTTTTGCTGCCTTGTTTACCTGGAATAAATTTTTTGGAGTTTACGATCCGGCCTCGCCGGAAACCGCATTTTCTTCCGTAAAATTATGGCTGATACTGGGAGCAATCGGCGGTCTTATCACTGCACTGGTTACTGCATTCAGGCCACAGAGCGCTGCCATTTCGGCGCCGGTCTATGCTGTTTTCGAAGGACTTTTTCTGGGCGGTATCTCCGCTTTCTTTGAATCCATGTATCCCGGATTGGTGATGCGTGCAGTGTCGCTTACTTTTGGCGTTTTCCTGATTATGCTTTTCCTGTTCCGCTCCGGAACAATCAGGGCAACCGGCAAATTTAAAATGGGAATTATTGCTGCAACCGGCGGTATCGCGCTGGTTTATCTTGCAAGTTTTATTGCCGGACTGTTCGGCGCCAACCTCAACTTTTTGTACGGAAACGGAACTATTGGTATCGGGTTCAGCCTCGTAGTTGTAGTCATAGCAGCTCTCAACCTGATCCTCGACTTCGATATGATCGAGCAGGGGGCACGCGCCGGAGCGCCTAAATTTATGGAATGGTACGGCGCATTCGGGCTGATGGTCACCCTGATCTGGCTGTACCTCGAAATGCTGAGGTTGCTCGCCAAACTTGCTTCGAGCAGAGATTAATTAGTTTTCAGTCGCAGTTTCACTAAAAAAAGGATCCGGCCTTTTTGAAAAGGCCGGATCCTTTTTTTATGGGTGAGGCCCCGAAATTTCGGGGTTAACTTCCGATTCTTTTTTACGCGGTTAAAAACCACGTCACCCGTTGCTTTTATTTTTCGGCTATAAATGTTATTTTTCGGCGGATAAAAAGAAAAATCAGGCGCACTTTATGGAAATTATTCAGGTAACTGATAAAAAAGCGGTTACAGCTTTTCACGAATTACCACTGCATATTTACAGGAACGATAAAAATTGGGTTCCATCTTTGCGAATGATGATCGAGAACATTTTTAATCCCCAAAAGAATGCCGGTTTTATTAACGGCGATGCCCGTCGGTGGCTGGTAAAAGATAAAGATCATATTATTGGACGGATTGCAGCTTTTTACGATCGCAGCAAAATAGAAGAAGTCACGGAACCGGTTGGAGGAATTGGTTTTTTCGAATGCGAAAACAATCAACAAGCCGCCAGTCTGCTTTTCGATGCTGCCCGCGACTGGCTAAAAAGCGAAGGGTTCACTGCAATGGATGGCCCCGTTAATTTCGGCGAAAACTTTTTCCACTGGGGCTTGCTGGTCGATGGTTTCCGGCAACAGGGTTTTGGAATGCAGTACCACCCGGCATATTACAAACAGCTTTTCGAAGAATACGGGTTCAAAACGTATTACCAGCAATTTAGTTACCATATCGATATTACCAGTCCCGACTTACCGGAACGTTTCTGGAAAATTGCTGCATGGGTAGCCCAAAAGAAGGATTTTCACTACAAAACCTTTTCGTTCAAGGAACAGGATCGTTGTATCAACGATTTTCTGACGATTCATCATCAAGCATGGAATAAACATCACAATTATAAACCTATCAACCGGGAGGATTTGAAAGCCCTGATCCGCGATGCAAAAATGGTGCTGGAAGAAGATTTTATCTGGTATGTATATCACAAAAACGAGCCGATAGCCTTTTTCATGATGATCCCGGATTTAAACCAGCTTTTAAAATATCTGAAAGACGGAAAACTAAACCTGTTCCGAATTATAAAACTTCTTTACCTGAAACACAAAAAAGTAATGACCCGTTGCCGCGTGCTGGTGATGGGAGTAGTTCCCAAATTTCAGCGTTCGGGAATCGAATCAGGGATTTTCTGGCAAATCAGACAAGTTTTACTGAAAAAAAACTGGTACAACGAAATGGAATTAAGCTGGGTCGGCGATTTCAACCCGAAAATGATTTCGTTATTTAAATCAGTAGGCAGTCAATATGCGAAAACCCACGAAACTATGCGCTATTTGTTCGACCGGAACAAGCCATTCGAGCGGTTGTCGGTTATTGAAGAATAAGCATGTTGTAAATTCTGAAAATGTTGTAAATTGACCACAAAAACAAATAGCCATGCAAATCATTAAAGTTACAGATAATCAAACCCGAAAACTTTTCCACAAAGTTCCGCACCTGATTTACCGGAACGATAAAAACTGGGCAGCTCCCATTGAGGGAATGGTTGAAAACACATTTACGCCGGGGAAAAACCCTTCGTTCAAAGACGGTGTGGCCGAACGCTGGGTTTTACTGGACGAAAAAAATAATCCCATCGGCCGTATTGCCGCTTTTATTCAGTATGGGAAATCGAAAACATACGAGCAACCGACCGGCGGCTGCGGTTATTTCGAGTGCATCGACAATTATGAAGCGGCAAAAACATTGTTCGACACAGCAAAAGAATGGCTGTCCGGCCAGGGAATGGAAGCCATGGACGGGCCGGTGAACTTTGGCGAAAACTACATGAACTGGGGTTTACTGGTTGACGGGTTCATGCCACAAGGCTACGGAATGCCATACAATCCGCCGTATTACGAAGCTCTCTTCCGCAAATACGGCTTTGAGGTTTATTTCGAACAATACAGTTACCATCTCGATTATTTGGTACCATTTCCCGAACGTTTCTGGAAAATTGCAGGTTGGGTTGCCCAAAAACCGGGATACAGTTTTAAACATTTCGATTACAGCAAAACGGAACAATTCATTCAGGATTTTTGCGCTGTTTACGATGGGGCCTGGCGTTTCCACGAGCATTTTAAACCGCTCGATCCGCAGGACCTGCGCGACTTTTTGGTTGATTCAAAAGCTGTTCTTGATCCCGAAATGATTTGGTTTGCCTATCACGAAGAAGAACCAATCGCCATGTTTGTGATGATCCCCGACATCAACCAGATTTTGCAAAAGTTGAACGGTAAACTGAATTTCTTCAATATGATGAAATTCCTCTGGCACAAAAAGAACAAAGCAATTAACCGCACCCGCATCCTTATTATGGGTGTTGTTCCAAAGTATCAGAAATCAGGAATTGAATCGGCAATTTTCTGGCATCAGGATAAATTGATGAAGAAAAAGCCGCAGTATACCGAAGTTGAACTTTCATGGGCAGGCGATTTCAACCCCAAAATTATTGCCCTGTATAAATCGGTTGGCGGCAAACAAATGAAAACCCACTATACAATGCGATATCTTTTCGACCGGACAAAACCGTTTCACAGGGCCCCAATAATTAATCCTGAATAGCCGGGGAAAAATTTGCAGTAGCAAACCATCGTGCAACGTCCGATTTTTCTGATTTCAGACAACAGATAGTTATTTGCTGCAAAAAAATGAAAAAATATTTTTTTGATGGTTTGCATATTAAAAGAGTATATATATCTTTGCAAGCCGATTTTAACAATGATAAGGAGATAATATAATGAAAAAAGGAATACATCCGGATAGCTATCGCATGGTTGCGTTTAAAGATATGTCGAACGAACATGTTTTTCTCACTAAATCGACGGTCAATACAAGAGAAACCATTGAGGTTGATGGCGTTCAGTATCCGTTGGTTAAGATCGAGATTTCGAGTACTTCTCATCCTTTTTACACAGGTAAAATGAAACTTGTTGATACCGCAGGACGCGTTGATAAATTCATGAGCAGGTACGGAAAACACATGGATGCAAGAAAGAAATAATTAGAACCGCGCTATATAAAAAGCTCCGCAATGGCGGGGCTTTTTTTTTCTGCTTTTGTAAAAAACAAAATACTTTTCTGGCATGGCTATTGACTTGTATACATCCATGCAAAAAAACAGGCTGTTGTCAGCCAGTATGTCATTATTATATAAAAAGAGATGAGTGAAAATAGAAATCAAAATATTCAGAAAATATATCTTTCCGGCATGATGGACGATGATTCAGAATTTATTCCGATCATTGCCGATGGCGACGATTCTGATTTGGGCGACTTTGCAGCGCCTGACAAATTGCCAATTTTACCACTCCGCAATACTGTTTTATTTCCGGGTGTGGTGCTTCCGATTACTGTCGGAAGGAAAAAATCGCTGCAATTGGTACAGGAAGCTTACAGGGGAAATCGCCTGTTGGGTACCATTGCCCAAAAAGACGGATCGGTGGATGACCCCACACCGGAAGAAGTTTATAAAATCGGAACTGTTGCACAAATCCTGAAAATTCTGGAAATGCCCGATGGTACAACGTCCGTAATCATTCAGGGAAAACGGAGATTTGAAATCCGCAACGTGTTGCAGGAATTTCCGTACATGCTGGCAACAGTTGACATTCTGGAGGACATCAAACCGCTGGAAGAAAACACCGAATTTTCGGCCATCGTGGGTTCGCTGAAAGATCTTTCGATAAAAATTGCACAATTCTCAGCCAATGTGCCGCCTGAAGCAACTTTTGCAGTAAAAAACATCGAAAACTCAACCTTCCTGATCAACTTTATTTGCTCGAACACCGACCTTAAAGTAGAGGAAAAACAGGAATTACTGGAAATATCGAATATCCGTGACCGGGGAATCCAGGCCATTTCGTACCTGGTAAAAGAAGTACAAATGGCTGAACTGAAAAGGGATATTCAGAAAAAAGTAAAACTGGAACTGGACCAGCAACAGAGGGAATATTTATTAAACCAGCAAATAAAAACCATTCAGGACGAGTTAGGAGGCAACCCGACGGAACAGGAAATTGCTGATCTGAAAGAAAAAGCGAAAGAGAAAAAATGGTCGGAAGAAACTGCCAAACATTTTGAAAAAGAAGTAAACAAACTGCATCGGCTGAATCCGGCAGCAGGAGAGTATTCGGTGCAATTTTCGTACTGCCAGACCCTGCTTGAGCTTCCGTGGAACGAATACACCGAAGATAATTTCGACCTGAAAAATGCCGAAAAAGTACTGGACGAGGATCATTATGGACTGGAAAAAGTAAAGGAACGTATACTTGAACACCTGGCCGTTTTGAAATTAAAAAACGATATGAAAGCGCCGATCCTCTGTTTATACGGCCCTCCGGGAGTTGGAAAAACTTCATTGGGGCGGTCGGTTGCACGGGCGCTCGACCGGAAATATATCCGCATGAGCCTTGGTGGACTGCGCGACGAAGCAGAAATTCGCGGACACCGGAAAACATATATCGGGGCTATGCCAGGGCGCATCATTCAGAATATTAAAAAGGCAAAATCATCGAACCCTGTTTTCATTCTGGATGAGATCGATAAAGTATCTGCTGATTTTCATGGCGACCCGGCTTCGGCATTACTTGAAGTGCTCGATCCGGAACAAAACTTCGAGTTTCACGACAACTATGTGGAACTGGAATTCGATTTATCGAAAGTAATGTTCATTGCTACAGCCAACACGTTGAATACCATTGCACCGCCACTTCGCGACCGGTTGGAACTAATTGATGTGAGCGGATACATTGTGGAGGAAAAAATAGAAATTACCAAACGTCACCTGATCCCCAAACAGTTGGAAAATCATGGTGTTTCGGTTGACGACCTGAAATTTACGAGAGAAGTTATCGAACACATCATCCAGAGTTACACACGGGAATCGGGGGTGCGCGAACTCGACAAGAAAATTGCAAAGGTTGTCCGCCGGATAGCCCGAAAAATTGCTTTCGGTGAAGATTACAACAAAACGCTTTCAAAAACCGATATTCGCGAATTACTTGGAGTTGTGCAATACAGTAAAGAAACGTACCAGGGCAACGAGTTTGCCGGAGTGGTTACCGGATTGGCGTGGACAGCCGTAGGCGGCGAAATCCTGTTTGTTGAAACCAGCATCAGCAAAGGCAAAGGCGGGTTAACGCTCACCGGCAATCTGGGCGAAGTGATGAAAGAATCGGCCATACTGGCCCTCGAATACATAAAATCGCATGCCGGTGAACTGGATATTCCGGTTGATTTCTTCGAAAAATATAATTTCCATATTCATGTTCCGGAGGGGGCAATACCAAAAGACGGACCTTCGGCCGGAGTCACAATGGTTACTTCCCTGGCTTCTGCAATCACCCAAAGGAAAGTGAAGAAGAATATTGCCATGACAGGGGAAATCACGCTGCGGGGAAAAGTACTTCCAGTGGGCGGAATTAAAGAAAAAATTCTCGCTGCAAAACGGGCAGGCATCAAAGAGATTATTCTTTCAGAACAAAATAAAAAGGACCTCGAAGAAATCAAGGATATTTATATTGAAGGATTAAAATTCCACTTTGTAAAAAACATTCGTGAAGTTCTTGATTTTGCACTGCTGAAAACGAAGGTGGAAAATGCGGTAAAATATGAATAAAAAAAGTCCTGCTCCGGCAGGATTTTTTTTATTCATATTGGAAAACATTTCATCCTTTCTAAAAAATCAAGGTTTTTGCGCGACAAACTTTCTTCGTAATCGATACCTTTTATATTAACAACACAAATCTTGTCGCTACGATCAACTTTGCGAAGAAATTTCAGATTTAAGCCGGCAGACCTGCTGATTCGGTAAATATTCGGGCTATCAAATGCAGCCATCACCTGATTCAGGCTTTGGTTAACACACTCAATGGTCCCGTCGGCCAGAAATAGTTCGCAATAGTTTCTCTGCGCGCGAATTAAAGCCACATCGTCGGAATGCAAAATGATTACTCCATTCCGGGTCGGAAGTTTTACTTTCCCGTATGTTTTTTGCGACTGGACTAAAATCTCTATTTTGCGCTCATCTTCTTCCCTACTCAGTTTTTCCCGGTATTTATGAATCACCGGCGTCAAATTTTCCGGGCCAAATGGTTTGATCAAATAATCCAAAGGTTCCGTGGCTATAACGTCGTACGCATATTTATTGAACGCAGTAGTAAAAACAATCTGAGTTTTGTAGTTCCTTTCCTTGACAATCCTGGCAATCTCAATCCCATTCGTATCGGGCATATCAATATCCAGAAAAACAAGATCGGGGAAATATTCGCTAATCATTTGCAATCCTTCCTCCCCGGAAGAAGCTTTGCCTGTTAAATCGATTTCGGGCAATGCCTTTAAATACGTTTCCAAAAGCACCAGCGCTTCCTGGTCATCGTCAATAAGTATGGTTCTGATCAATTCTTCCAATGTTCAGTTTCTTTTAAAAATCCATGTTACACAATGCTCTCAGATGCCCCTTTGTCCCCTGTAATATAAATTCCTTCCCATCAACCAGCAACAGACAGGTATCGTTGCCTCGATTTACCGACCGGAGCCAATTTGCATTGATCAAAGTGGAACGGCTAATCCGCACAAAGTTAAATTTCAGCAATACTTCTTCAACTTTCGCAAGGTAGGTATTTGCCATTTCCTGTTTCCCGTTCGAAAAATAAATATTGGTATATGCCCCGTCAGCCTGGCAATATACAATATCTTTCGGCTCGACAAGAACATAACTATTGCGTGAATTGAATTTTATTTTCACCCCGTCGTCCAACTCTTTTAAAACCTCTTTCAGCTTTTTTTCAGGATTGGTAATTATTTTCAAACGAAACCTGTCGATTATATTGAAAAGTTCAACCTTATTGATAGGTTTCAGGATATAATCAAATACATCAAATTTTATCGCATCAACAGCAAAATTCCGGGAAGATGACACAATTACAAAATGTGTTTTTATCGGTTGACGGCTCAGCAAGCCTAAAAAATCGATTCCCGATTTGCCGGGCAACTGAATATCAAGAAAAACAATGTCAGGCGATGTTTCCATTAATTTAAAAAGAGCATCTTCTGCTGAGTGTGCTTCGATTATTTGAGAAAACCCTCCATGTTGCTTTAAATACATGCGAAGTAAATCTCTCGATTCCTTGTCATCCTCAACAATTAAAGCAATAACCTTCATGTTTTTCATAATCTGCGACCAATGTACAATCCTTTTAATTTTTCCTAAAGATAAAAAGTTTTTAAAATGCTCCTGAAAACTTATGTCAAAAAATAGTTTGGCATTTTATCACTCACTCATTAGAATGGTATATTTTTGGATTGTTTATTCTACTTTTGTAGAAATCAAGTATTTTCAAACATGATCCAACTTCAAGGTAAAACCCGGAATGTATTCTTTGTAATTGGTGGACTGTTTGTCCTTTTCGTAATTTGGTATTTCAGTTCCATTGTATCGTATATTCTTATTTCGGCAGTCCTTTCATTAATGGGAAGGCCGGTCGTCCGTTTTCTCCAGAAAATTAAGATCTGGAAAATCCGGTTTTCACGGTCGTTCAGTTCATTTTTAACACTGATCCTTATATGGCTCCTGTTCATAGGTTTTTTCCGGTTTATGATTCCTTTGCTGTTCAATGAGTTTGAGGAACTGTCAAACATCGATCTCGAAGCAATGATCGAAGAAATAGAAGAGCCCATACGCCAATTTATGAGCTTCGTTGGCAACAACAACAATGTGGATATGAGTAACCAGACTTTTATGGAAATCATAAAAGAACAACTTAGTACACGAATCGATTTCTCTCAACTGTCTGATGTGTTGACTTTTCTTGCCGGTGCTTTGGGTGAATTACTGGTTGCATGCTTTTCCATATCCTTTATTACCTTCTTTTTTCTGAATGATGAAAACATGTTTAACGATGGTATTTTACTGATTGTCCCGACTGAATACGAAGAAAAGGTAAAAAAAATACTGCATTCCATTTATTATCTGTTACGCCGGTATTTTATAGGACTGATGCTCGAAGTACTCATGGTGATGTTGCTGATCACCATGGGACTGACAATTGTTGGGATTGGCTTTCAACATGCGGTGGTCATTGGTTTGTTCTGCGGATTATTAAATATTATCCCGTACCTGGGCCCCTGGATGGGAGCTTTGGGTGGTATTCTGGTCGGAATTGCCATCAACCTGAACTATGACTTCGTAAATCACACGCTGCCCCTTTTAGGACTAATGGTTCTTGTTTTTGTCATCGTGCGGGTTCTCGACGACGTACTGTTTCAACCCCTGATTTATTCCAGCAGCGTAAAAGCCCACCCAATGGAAATATTTCTGGTAATTATGGTTGCAGGCAGCCTTGCCGGAATATTGGGCATGATCCTGGCAATACCAACGTATACCATCCTTCGGGTAATAGCCAAAGAGTTTTTCAATAACATGAAAGTGGTACGTAAGATTACCGAAAACCTGGAAGAGGTCAAATAGATTTTTTCTAAATATTTTCCAAACAGAATAAATCATACTTATTGCTCTTTTCTCATCCCTCTGAGAATAGTATTCATATTCAGAAAATTAAAGTATTTCATAAAATACAGGAATCATAAATGCAGACAAGGATTTTATCTGCGCCAAATTTTTTATATTTATATAGAAAACCATTGATGTAATGATTTGTTGTAGGTGTTACAACTTTTAAAAATGGTTTAAAAACATTTAATAAACCTGAGAAAATGAGAAGATATTTCCTTGTGTTCCCTTTCCTTTTTCGTTTTTCATTCATCTTATTGATCATTTTGACCCTACATTTTGCCACCGGCAAGTTTGCCTTTGCCTCCGGAAATAACAGCCAACCCGGGTTGGTAAATGGTCATTCGAATGAAGACATCAAACGCGGGCAGCGCTTTTTTATGGGTTTACTGCCTTTCGATCGCAAAGGAGAATCGTGTGTTTCGTGCCACAACCTGAAACCGGCAGACACCTTGAACTGGAATCCGTCTGCGATTGCCATTGCAGAAAAGTATATCGAAAAAGATTTTGCGGAATTTCAGGCGGCAGTGATGCAGCCTTCAGGGAAAAAAATGGAAGCCTCGCACCAAAATTTTGAGATACCGGAAGAGGATCTGAAACTGGTAAAAGTTTACCTCGACAATCTGGCAATGACCGGGCTTCCCGCCGAAAAACCGAGCATTAATAACATTCTTCTTTTTATTTTTCTGGGACTCCTGATTACCTGGGCACTTGCCGAACTAATTTTCTTCCGGAAAATAAAACACAAAATAATACCGACCATCATTTTTGTTGCAGCTTTTGGCTTTCAGGTAAAAATGATTGTTACAGAAGCTACAAAACTGGGACGCTCGCAAGGTTATGCCCCCGACCAACCCATCAAATTTTCGCACAAGGTACATGCCGGCGATAATAAAATTGATTGTTTGTATTGCCACCATACCGCAGAGCAGAGTAAGTCGGCAGGCATACCGGCCATGAATTTATGTATGAACTGCCACGTGCTGATCCGCGAAGGAACCAACTCAGGCAAGTTTGAAATTGCCAAAATTGTTAACGCAGTTGAACACAAAACACCTATCGAATGGATGCGCCTGCACAACCTGCCCGATCACGTATTTTTCAGCCATGCAGTTCATGTTGGATCGGCGAAACTCGATTGCCAGAAATGCCACGGACCGGTCGAAGAAATGGACATCATGAAACAGCAAAACGATCTTTCGATGGGCTGGTGTATAAACTGTCACCGCGAAACGCAGGTTGACTTTGCCAACAATCCGTATTTTGAATCGTACGCACAAATGCACGAAGATTTCAAATCGGGGAAACGGGCCAAACCAACGGCAGAAGAAATGGGAGCCAACGATTGTATGAAGTGCCATTATTAGTAGTGAGTAGTGAGTAGTGAGTAGTGAGTAGTGAGTAGTGAGTAGTGAGTAGCGAGATATGAGTCGTGAGTGAAGATATGATTTTGAAATAAATACGAAATAACAGATAACTTCGATGAAGACATACTGGAGAAGTTTAGATGAACTGGCCGACCCGAAGGAATTCAGGATAAAAGAGGCACGAGCTGAAGCCCGGCAAAAAAGCTTGTTGCTGAAAAAAGAAAATGAAGCGAACCACCCGTCGCGACGCGATTTTCTGAAAACGCTCGGATTCAGCCTTGCAGCCGCATCCATTGCCGCCAGTTGCAAACGCCCGATCGACAAAATGATTCCCTACCTCATAAAACCGGAAGAAGTAACCCCGGGAATGGCCAACTATTACGCATCGACCTATTACGACGGAGGTGATTATTGCAGTGTACTGGTGAAGGTACGCGACGGAAGGCCGATTAAAATTGAAGGGAATTCGCTCAGCCCTGTTTCTCAGGAGGGTACCAGTGCACGGGTACAAGCTTCGATCCTGAATTTATACGATGGCGCGCGCTACAAATCGCCCATGCATTCGGGTGCTGAAACCAGTTGGAAAATGGCCGATGCCGAAATCATTGAAACACTGCGAAAAATTCAGCAGGAAAACGGAAAAACAGTTTTACTTACTTCAACGATAATTTCACCTTCAACCCAAGCCATTATCCAGCAATTTCTGAAGAAAAATCCGAACACGGAATGGATTCAGTACGATGCCGTTTCCGCTTCCGGAATGCTGGTTGCCAACGAAAAATCGTTCGGGTTGAATGCCATCCCCGACTATCGTTTCGACAAAGCAAAACTGGTGGTCAGTTTTGGCGCCGACTTTCTGGGCACCTGGCTGTCGCCGGTTGAATACACAAAAAATTATACCTCAGCCCGTAATTTACGCGACGGGCAAAAAGAAATGCTGCGTCATTATCAGTTTGAATCGGGCATGACGCTGACCGGCTCAAATGCCGATGTACGTTTCCCTGTAAAACCTTCGGAAGAAAGCGGGATTGTGCTGGCTTTGTACAATGCTATTGCCAAAGCAAAAGGCGCACAAACGCTGACCGGCGCTTCAAGCGCGGTTGATATCAGTGGTCTGGCCGAAGAACTGCTTGCCAACGAGGGCCATTCAATGGTTATTTCAGGAAGCAACAATGAAAATATTCAATTGCTGGTAAACGGCATCAATCAGTTGCTGGGCAACTACGGACCCGTTATTTCGTGGGATACCCCGCTGCAAACCCGTAAAGGACGCGACGAAGCAATGAATACACTCATTGCCGGTCTGGAAGGTGGGAAAATTTCTGCTTTACTGGTTTGGGGCGCCAACCCGGTATTCGACCATCCGAAGGGAAAAGCAATTGAAACAGCAATAAAAAAACTAACCTTGTCTGTTTCGTTCGCCGAGCGGAAAGACGAGACAGCGAAAGCATGTCAATACATTTTGCCGGAACCAAATTATCTGGAAAGCTGGGGCGACTTTGAACCCAAAAGCGGAATCCTGAGTCTGGCACAACCAACCATCGCTCCGTTGTTTAATTCCCGGCCTGTTCAGGAAACTTTATTGAAATGGTCGGGCGAAACACTCCGCTACAAACAATACATTGAAGAATACTGGCAAGCCAATTTCTTTCCGCAACAAAATGATTTTACCGATTTCCGCATATTCCGTAACAATACATTACAAAAAGGAGTTTTTTCTGTTCCGAAGAAAAACGAAGTTGAATACTCCGCAAACGGTCTGGCTGAAGCCGGACAAAAAATTCCTTCAGCAAAAACAGGAATTGAAATTGCACTTTACGAAACGGTTGCCATCGGCAACGGAAAATACGGCAACAACCCGTGGTTACAGGAATTACCCGATCCGGTTGCAAAAATCAGTTGGGACAATTTTGCTGCCGTTCCGGTTGCTTATGCCGAAGAAAACGGATTGAACAACGAAGATGTGATCACCGTTAACGGAATGGAACTGCCGGTATTTATCCAGCCCGGACAGGCAAAAGATACGATTTCCGTTGCACTTGGCTACGGACGCGCCCATGCAGGCAAAGTAGGCGAAAAAATTGGCAAGGATGTTTATCCGTGGGTCAGGCTGGAAAACGGAAACCGTACTTACTTTGTTGAAAATGCCAGTATTTCGAAGGTTGAAGGTAAAACGTTTGAACTGGCGATCTCGCAAACACATCATTCGATGGAAGGCCGCCCGATTGCCCGCGAAACGACATTGGAAGATTATATAAAAAATCCTTCCGCAGGGAATGAACTGAGGAAAAAGCATCAGGCAGAATCGGTCACTTTGTATGAAAAAATGGACTTTCCCGGCCATCATTGGGGCATGGCTGTCGATTTGAATTCGTGTACAGGCTGTGGCAACTGCGCCATCGCATGTCAGGCCGAAAATAATATTCAGGTAATTGGCAAGGAACAGGTTCGCAACCGCCGTATCATGCACTGGATACGCATTGACCGGTACTATTCGGAGAAACCGGAAAATCCGGCCGTGTCGTTCCAGCCTGTGATGTGCCAGCATTGCGACAATGCGCCCTGTGAAAATGTTTGTCCGGTGGCAGCAACGCCACACAGCAACGAAGGCCTCAACCAAATGGTTTATAACCGTTGCGTGGGAACCAAATACTGTGTAAATAACTGTCCGTACAGGGTGCGCCGTTTCAACTGGTTCCAGTACGCGAGAAACGATAAGTTCGATTACAATGCGAACAACGATCTGGGCCTCATGGTGCTGAATCCCGATGTGACTGTTCGTTCGCGTGGAGTGGTTGAAAAATGCTCGATGTGCGTGCAACGCATTCAGGAGAAAAAACAGGAAGCGAAACTGGCTGGTCGTAAAATTGAAGACGGCGAAATTAAAACAGCATGTGCCCAATCGTGTCCGGGTAATGCCATTGTTTTTGGCGATATGAACGATCCGAACAGCCGCATTTCGAAACTGTTTAAAGACGAGCGGAACTATCATTTGCTGGAAGAATTGCACACCCTTCCGTCGGTAGGTTACCTGACCAAAGTAAGAAATAATATTGTCTGAGATTCAATAATAGTTGGCAAGTATGTATAAAACTGAAATCAGAGGAAAACTAATTAGCGGCGATAAATCGCTGGGGCAGATATCGCAGGATATTCTGCGCCCCATTGATGCAAAAACGCCGCGCTGGTGGTATGCGGCCATGACCATGAGCCTGGCTTTGTTTGGCTGGGGATTATATTGCAAATATATCACCGTCTCACAGGGGATCGGCACCTGGGGCGTGAACAACACCGTTGCCTGGGGCTGGGAAATCGTCAACTTTGTGTGGTGGATCGGGATCGGCCATGCCGGAACAGCTTTCTCTATCTTCCTGCTTATTTTGCGGCAGAAATGGAGAACGGCCATCAACCGTGCCGCCGAAGCAATGACCGTGGTTGCTGTGCTCTGTGCATCGCTGTTCCCGCTGCTTCACATGGGACGCCCGTGGTTGTTTTTCTTCATCTTTCCGTACCCGAATACCCGCGGCCCGCTTTGGGTGAACTTCAACTCGCCCCTGTTTTGGGACTTTGTGGCTATTTCGGCCTACATGCTTATTTCGGCCAGCTTCTGGTATTTCGGCATGGTTCCCGATTTTGCAACCATTCGCGACACCACCAAATCGAAAATCAAGAAAGCGATCTACGGATTTTTTGCTTTTGGCTGGGTCGGTTCATCAAAAGAATGGCTGCGCTACGAAGGGCTTTCGTTCGTGCTGGGCGGAATTGCTGCCGTGCTTGTAGTTTCGGTGCACTCCATCGTATCGACCGACTTTGCCGTTTCGGTTGAACCCGGCTGGCACACCACTATTTTCCCCCCTTACTTTGTGGTAGGTGCCATCTTTTCAGGTTTTGCCATGGTACTCACATTGGTTACCCTGATGCGCAAACTGTACAAGATGGAAGATTTTATCACCGACTCGCATGTCGATGCCGTGTGCCGCATCCTGGTTTTCATTTCGCTGATCATGGGGACAGCCTATATTACTGAAATTTTCATGGCCTGGTATTCAGGTTCCGAATACGAAATGTACACCTTCTTCAAAAACCGGATTACCGGAGAATATGCATTGCAATTCTGGGGAATGTTCACTTTCAACGCCATCATACCGCAGCTCTTCTGGTTTAAAAAAGTACGCAGCAAACTGTGGGTAGTGTTTATCATCTCGTTGCTGATCAACTGGGGAATGTGGTTCGAACGCTTCAATATTGTGGTTACTTCGCTCAGCCGCGACTACCTTCCGGCCAACTGGGCCGAATATCACCCTACCTGGGTTGAAATAGGTTTCTTCACCGGCACCATTGGAATGTTTGCTGCCGGGGTGTTATTGTTCTTCCGGTATATCCCGATGATTGCCATCAGCGAAATCAAATCGGTTTCGAAATACGACAAACCAATGCCTGAACCTAAAATTGAACATCATGACTAAAAAATATCTGGTAGGCGTTTTCGACGATGAACACACGTTGGTTGAAGCCTTTGAAAAAGTTCTCGACAAAGGGGTAAAAGTGGAGGAAGTGTACACTCCCTATCCGATCCACGAGGTATTGCACAGGATGAAAAAGAAAACACGCATTACCCATGCCGCTTTTTTCTACGGGTTGTTTGCAGCCATTGGCCTGCTCGGGTTTATGTACTATGCGGCAGTAATCGACTGGCCGTTGAACTTCGGCGGAAAACCGTTCAACACATTCCCCTCGTTTATCGTGGTGTCGATTGTGGCAACCATTCTTTCAATCACCCTGCTGACTTTGTTTACCTTCTCGGCAAGGGCAAAAGTATTCCCGGGCAAAAAGGCAGATATTATTGATATCCGGGCAACAGACGACAAATTCATTATTGTGCTCGACAAAGATGAATTGGGGACTGAAACAAATACAGTGACCGAACTTTTTAAAACGAACGGGGCTTCGGAAGTGTATGAGAAAGAGAGTAAATAGTAGTAAGTAGTAAGTAGTAAGTAGTAAGTAGTAAGTAGTAAGTAGTAAGCGGTCATTGTAAAAAGACAGTAACAAACCATGACAACAATAAAAAAATAGAACTATATGAGAAAAATAATTTCATTTATGCACATATCGCTTGACGGTTTTGTAGCAGGACTGAACGGAGAAATGGACTGGATTAAAGTTGATGAAGAAATTTTTGATTATGTCGGTAAGCGGATAAGCGAAGGCGACACTGCATTATATGGACGAGTAACTTATCAGATGATGGAAAATTACTGGCCTACCGCAGGAAGCAAACCGACAGCAACCAAGCACGATATTGAACATTCAAAATGGTATAGCAAAGTTCACAAAATTGTTTTATCAAAAACAATGAAAGACACGGGTTTGACTAACACAAAAATTATTAGCGACAACCTTTCAGACAGAATAAATGAAATAAAACAATTCCACAATGGAGGGAGTGAAGAAATCTTGCTTTTTGGTAGCCCGACAGCTACACATTCACTTATTCAACTGAACTTAATTGACGGCTACTGGCTATTTGTTAATCCAATTATTCTTGGACAAGGCATTCCATTGTTTGTAGACATCAAAGACAAAATAAAACTAAAACTATTGACTACCCGACAATTTACTTCCGGGGTAACTGAACTGAATTACACAGTAGATAGACAATGACAACGAACCGCTAACAGTACCTACCCGCAAGTGGCGGTTCAGAGGTTAATCTAGCTTTGTGCTTAGCTGACAGTGAACTGCTTCTAAATCCCCACCTTCGGATAGCTGCAAACCGGAAGTCAAAAGTCAAAAGAAATAATACGGACTATGAATATCAGGAAATATAAATCATCATTCTTTTTTGTCCCTGCCTTGTGGTTGCTGGTTTTCTTTGTACTGTCAGCTTGCGACCACAACAGGAAAACTACCGGCTGGGAGTATTTCGACGACATGGCACACTCGCCCGCCTACGAATCGTATACTCCAAATCCGAATTTTGCCGATGGAAAAACCATGCAGGCAACCGTTGAAGGTACCATCCCGCGCGGATTCATGCCCTATCCATACGAAAAGACCGATGAAGACCGGGTAAAAGCAGGTGAGAATATGAAGAATCCGTTTGAGGTGAATGAAAAAAACATGGAACGCGGTAAAAAGGTTTTTACCATTTATTGTTCAAGTTGTCACGGCGATATGGGCGACGGAAAAGGCCGTTTATACACCTCCGGAAAATACCCGTTTCCCCCGGCAAACCTGTTGAGCGATAAAATCAGGAATAATCCGGAAGGAGAAATTTATCATGTTATTTCAGTAGGCTTTGGCGTAATGGCAGAACATGGCTCAATGATCAGCCCCGACGACCGGTGGAAAGCCGTAATGTATATTAAAAACAAATTGCACCAATAATTTCGAATGCGATAAAATCTGAACCAATGGACGAAAAATTCATTATTCCAAAGAAATTTAAAACAATCAGCTATGCCTTAATTGGCATTGGTGTACTGGCTTTTGTCATCGGATTTTTCACCGATGCACAACGTACCTGGGCCAATTATTTACTGAACAATTATTACTTTGTATCGATCGCCATTGGCGCGGCATTCTTTATTGGCATTCAATACATTGCCCAGGCCGGATGGTCGGCCGCCTTCAAGCGGATTCCCGAAGCTATGACCGCATATCTGCCTTTTGCTGCCCTGTTTTTCCTACTTCTTTTCTTCGGAATGCACTCGTTGTATCACTGGTCGCACGAAGGAATTGCCGAAACCGACGAACTGATCGCCCACAAACAACCGTACCTGAACATTCCGTTTTTCTTTGTCCGCGTCATTGTTTTCTTCGGATTGTGGATATTGATGACCCGGTTGATCCGCAAAATATCAATTAAAGAAGATTTGGAAGGTGGCCTCGCTTATTTTCACACGTCGGAGCGCTATTCAAAAATATTGATTTTCATCATCGCAATCACGTTCACACTTTTTGCCGTCGATATGCTGATGTCGCTCGAAGTACACTGGTTCAGCACACTGTATGCTGCAAAAAGTTTTATTTCGGCATTCTATCACGGGGCAACCATCATTACGCTGATTGCAATTATCCTTCACCAGATGGGCTACCTGAAAATGCTAAACAATAGTCATCTGCACGATTTTTCGAGATATATTTTCATGCTGGCTATTATCTGGGGTTATTTCAACTTTTCCCAGTTTATGCTGATTTGGTATGGAAATATCCCCGAAGAAACCAGTTTTTATGTACATCGCTGGCACGGGGCTTTCAAAATCCTGTTTTTTGCCAATATTCTCATCAACTGGTTCCTGCCATTTATCGTGCTGATGCCGCGAAAAACATCGCGCAGCAAGCCGGTTTTGGTTCCGGTGATCCTTATCCTGATGGCAGGTCAATACATGGAATTGTACTACGATATCTGGCCGGCCGTACTGCATGAAGCTAAATTCGGTTTGCTTGAAATCGGCGCCTTCCTGGGTTATCTTGGACTATTTGCACTGGTTACTGCCACAGCTCTGACAAAGGCAAACCTGGTACCCCGGAATCATCCGTATCTGGAAGAAAGCGTGTACCATCATTTTTAGATAAAACAAAAATAAGGCTGTCAAAAAAGTCTGAAATCGAGTCATCCCGAACTTGTTTCGGGATCTCATCATCCTGATCATTAGACCCTGAAATAAATTCAGGGTGACGCGAGTTGCTGACTTTAGAACTTTTTGGACAGCCTTATCTCAAAATATATCAATCAAACTGAATTACCAGATTACAGCCCTGTCGCTTTCAGCAAGATACATGGCATCACCTTCTTTTACATTGAAAGCAGTATAAAACTCGGGCAAATTACGCAAAGGCCCCAACACCCGGTAGCGTCCAAGCGAATGTACATCAATTTTCGTACGGCGTAGCATCTCTTCATCGCGAATATTCTGTGCCCAAATGTGGGCGTAGGCCAGGAAAAAACGCTGCTCAGGCGTAAAGCCGTCGATGGGTTTTTCATCGCCTTTCAGCACATGGCGCAAAGCCTGGTACGCAATGTTAAGCCCGCCCAGGTCGGCAATGTTTTCGCCCAGGGTAAGTTTGCCGTCAGCTTTGATGGTATCGAGTACCGTAAATTGAGAATACTGGTTGACCAGCGCTGCTGTCCGCCCGTTGAAACGCTCGGCATCCTGAGCAGTCCACCAGTCATTCAGATTACCATCCTTATCGTACTGGCGCCCTTGGTCATCGAAGCCGTGAGTCATTTCGTGGCCGATTACCACGCCAATTGCCCCGTAGTTAACGGCATCTTCTGCATTCATATAAAAGAAAGGAGGCTGAAGAATGGCCGCAGGAAATACAATTTCGTTGGTACTCGGATTGTAATATGCATTTACCATTTGAGGCGGCATATACCATTCACTTTTGTCTACCGGCTTGTTCACCTTTCCCATCATCCATGTAAAATCGAACATGCCCGAGTTAAGTACATTCTGCACATACGAACCTTTTTCAACTTGTAGCGCTGAATAATCTCTCCATTTATCCGGATAACCCACTTTCACGTTGATGGCATTCAGCTTTTCAATGGCTTTTTGCTTGGTCGTGTCGCCCATCCATTCCAACTGACTGATGCGTTCGCCCAGCGAAACACGCAGGTTTTCAACCAACGCGATCATGCGTTTCTTGGCTTCCGGAGGAAAATATTTTTTCACGTACAACTGCCCAACGGCCTCGCTAAGCGCACTCCCGGCAGTTCCCTGAACTTTTTTCCAACGCGGGCGGTCTACCTGTTTACCACTTAGCGTTTTTCCGTAGAAATCGAAATTTAAACCAACAATATCTTTCGAAAGATAATCGGCCATGAAATTTGTAAACTGGTACTTCAGGTACAGCTTCCATGTGTCAAGAGGTTCAGTTTGAATCAGCTTGCCAACACCGGCAAAAAATTCGGGCTGCGAAACCACCAGTTCACCCGGATCGTTCAGCCCGATTCCCTGGAAATAACCGGCCCAATCATATCCCGGCGACAAAGCCGACAAACCGGCAATGGTCATTTTGTTGTATGTTTTGTACGGGTCGCGCTGGTCCAGCAGGCTCATTGATGCGATGGCCATTTTCTTTTCCAGCTCGTAAATAGCAGCAGCTTCTCCGGCGGCGGCTTCCTTCGAACTACCGGTATGTACCAGCAGTCCGGCAATAAACTGCCTGTATTTTTCCTGAATGCCCAGCGAACGTTCGTCGGTGTTCAGATAATAATCGCGGTCGGGCATTCCCAGTCCTCCCTGATGAAGGTAGGCAATTACCTGCGATGAATTTTTCTGGTCGGCATCGGCATAAATAACAAACAGCGGATTAACCTGCATCCGGTGCCAGTCGATCACTACCTGCTGCATATCTGCAACAGAGGTAATAGCATCCACCTGTTTCCAGTAGGGTTGCAGAGGGCTTGTCCCGGCAGCTTCAATCGCCGCGGTGTCCATCCCGCTGGAATAGAAATCGGCAATTTTTTGTCCGATGCTTCCTTCCGCGTGTTTTCCACCGGCAATTTCAGTAAACAGGGTTTTCACCTGCTCTTCACCGGTATCGGCCAGCTTGTCGAAGCTGCCATAGCGGCTTTTTTCATCGGGCATGGGGTTGCGTTTTTTCCAACCTCCGTTTGCATAGGCGTCGAAATCGGTAGCCGGGCTAACCGATGTATCCATATCCAAAACATCGATTGCCGGCGGTTCTTTACTTGTTTGTGTACAAGCTATAACACCGGCAGCCAACGCCACAGTAAAAAAACGATTCATGTTTTGCATGTTCTTCTGTATAAGGTTATAAAGTTGTGGTGTAATTTGTCTGCAAACTTGCAAATATATTACAGCGATAATAACAAACTTCAGACCTGTCAGGTTTACGCAGACCAAATCAGACCTGACAGGTTTTGGAAACCTGTCAGGTCTGAAGTTTGTTATTCAAAACTATTTTCCGAAATTATCTCTTTTAGTTTCTCCTGAAGACCTTCCCTTATTTGTGTAATACTATTCAGCAGTTCCTTGTTCTGTATTGCAATTTCCTCTTTTCCCGCTTTTTCTGCGTTAAAATACAAACCCATCAAATGCCCCCTTAACGTATATAACCGTGATTTTATTTCATTGGGAAGTAACAGACCATGTCCTTTTTCATAAAACAGTTCGGGTATCTTTTCGAAAAATAGTTTTGCCTGATTTTTTCGAAAATAAATGATCTTATTTCCATCTTCATCCAGTTCGCCCCTTCGTAAAACATTTTTGTCGTTGTCGTTTTCCGAGAAGTAAAGAATCAACCCCCACACCGCTTTACATGCCTCCAGCCTGGCATCAAACCGCTTCTGGTCAAAACCTGCTGCAAACTCTATTTTTTGTTGCTGCTTTAAATATTCCAGTTCTTCATGCTTTTGTTTACGCCAGTACCGATGCCCCCACCAAAAACCGGCTGCACCGAGAATTATCAAAACTGCGGGTTCAAGTAGTATCTCAAGCCATTTCATAAAACATTCGGTGTTCATACCTGCATTTGTTTTTCAATTTCTGTTGTCATTCGTTCGTATATTTCACCGATCATTCCCATAATACGTCCGCACACGGTGTTTTCTTCCCTCGCAGCAATTGCTTCCTTTATCCATAACTGATACGGAATCTGATTATGCAACATCTTGTTTCGCAATTCAGTAAACCGTTCTGAATTCAGTTCCTTTACCTCTGCGCTCAATCCATACTTTCGGGCAACAAAGTCCAGGTAATCCCAATGGTTGACGTACTGATTTTCTCCTTCTCCACTAAATGTAAGCTCATGCCGGTGTCTGTCGAAAACCAGCTTTTCGAACCGATAAATTATTTCAAGCAGGTTTTTCCTTTGCAGGTCGTAAGCCTCCAACTCGGCAACCAGTGCTTCCCTATGCAATGGAACTCCTTCCTCAAAATACGTCAAAAGATTTTCCAGTCTCCGGTCTTTCAAAAATCTTCGAAATTCGCCATATCTTTTGATGGGCAAATAGTCGGTTATGGTATAGTTGTAAACTTTTTCCTTCATTTGGTACGGGCGCGACAATAAATCGTCCGACAGGTCGTGACCGATGCATTCCAAATCGTCCGGTCTTAATTCGAATGTTTCCGGGAACAAATCAGCGACCATGATCCACAGGGCGCGATCGGTACTTTGCACATACCTGATCTCTTTTTCTGTATTCAATATCCGGTTTTTAAGATTCTGCAAACTTCTAAATTCCTCCGTATCTTTTCCCGAACTTTTTATCGTCCACTGAATTTTGCCAAGTAATTCTTTCGGTTGCAATTTTTCCGGCAATTCTTCCATCCTGAAAATTCCTTTATTGTAATACCGCTCTTTGTTATAGAAAGGCTGGGTCTTGCCATTGCTGTATACCGAAAGGGCATACGATGCATTATCCTCATCTTTTATTTTCACTCCGGCTTTTTGCAGGGCTTTGGCAATGGGTTCATTAAAAATGCCCCGTGGCAAATAATTCGGGCAGCTTTCATAGTCCATCTCAATTGCCCGTTTGGTATCTGTTTTTATAAAATAGGAGTATGTATTGAAGAATTCCTCTTCGTTCAATCGCGGAGATTTCAGGTTCCGGTCAAGCCAACCAAGCCATTTTTCTTTTTGCTGCATATACACAATAAAGAAATCCAGTATTCCCTGGCATTCATCCAACCTGATTTTATATAAAAACGGATGTGCCCGGTCTCCCTTTACAGTTAATTGATGCTCTTTAAAGAAGGAATATAGCTTCTCTCTGTTCGACGAAAAATATGCCAGCGCATATTGCAGTACATCGTATTCCAAAGAATTCAGCTTTTGCTTGTGTTCTTTAACCGTATGAGGAGGGGTCAGGAAAATAATATCGCGGGCAAGCTGCTGTGCCATATCGCCCGATCTCATCTTTTCGGGCGACTGTTCTGCTTTGTTTCTCCAATAGACTGTTTCTTTTATCATTCCTCCCAAAATCCATTTGGCTTGCTTTTTTTCACTCTTTTGTTTATAACCCAGCAAATATTCCCTTATTTTATCGGGCAGGTCTTTTCCTTTCAAAACAAAACGGTCCAGTTCTTTTTGCAGGCTTTTCCTGCGGGCAGTTAAATCAGGCTCATCTCCCTGCCCTCGTCTTTTTTCAAGCGAAAAATCGCCAACAGGGCGTATATGTCCGGCTTTGAATTCACTTAAAAAATTATTAAAACGGTCAAGATAATCCTGAATAAATTCTGCCGGGGACAGGCCGGTCAGTTTCTTCTGATAAAGATGTTCATACAAAAACAGGTTTAAAAATTCATACGTACTGATTATTGCATCCGGTTTTACATTGATCTCTTTATCGGGCACTGACCACCGGTTATGACCATTGTAATTAAGTTTTATACCTATACGGTTCCCGACAATGCGGTATTGGGGCGAAAACTGGTCAACATCATCAGGAGTAATGCCATCTCTTAACCAGTAATCAGGTGCATGTTCCGGGCTAAATTCCTTCAATTCCCCAAAAGTTCTGATGTCTTTCAAAAGTCGACGGTCCCGTTCGGCGCCCATTATTTTCTTTGTGTGTTCGCTTTTTATCCATCGGCCAATATGAATGTGAAAACTAATCCCTTTCAGTAAATTCTTCTCTTCGAAATACCGCAAGGCAAAATAGGGGAAACGGTCGTCGTAACGTTTCATCAAAACCTGTTGTACTTCTTCCCTGTCGCCTGATTCATCCGGTTTTACTTCCTCCGGCTCACGGATAAATTTCTTTCGCTCTTCTATATCCAGCAAGTCGAACAAGGGGGCCGGGCACCGCGATAACTCCCCCAGCATATCGAGCTTGATGTCGGAACTGTCAAGTTTGGGTTTTGGCAGGCGACAGCAATGTTCGGTAAAGGTTTCGAGTGTGGCCCGAAATTTATTGTCTGTCGTATTTTTAAATCCTTTGATCCCGGCCAGAAACTGAAAAGCATATTTCTTCTCAAGGAAAAAGCAGATGAAACAGTAAAGTCCTTTTTCGGTAAAACCATTCTCGTTATGAAGGGTATAAAATTGTTTCTCATTGGTTTCGAGCAGGTAAAAATCATCGGGTTGAAACACCTCTCTCATTCGTTTTTTACATGCTTCAATGGCAAAACTAAAAAACGGTTGAAGGTCAAAATCCTTTTCATGGTTTTGATTGAGGGGGTAATGGCTGGCATTGTTCCTCCATTGGTTAAGCGCTGCGAGAGCCGTTTTTAATTTGTACGAAACAGGGTTGCAGGTTCTTGCTCCTTCGTTTTCCGCTTCGCGCAGAAACGGAAAATGTTGAACCAATAAACGGTTCCGATGCGATAATTCATCGGGTTTTCGGTCAAAGTAGCCGTCCTTCAATACTGTCGATTGAATAAGATTGTCTTCGTCCAGGTTTTTTCCCGGCTTAATAAGTTCCCTGTTAACATATTCAAGGATAACATACGCGTTGTGCCGCGCCATATTCAGATAGTGTGCAAAATAATATGGGTGCGATTGCAAACTGACAGGTATTCTTTCGGAGAAATTGGGTGTATCCATTGCGGGTAAATTGGTTTAAACCAAAAATAGAAATTAAAAAACAGCTTCACAAACAGTCTTTTATAAAGTTTTCAACTGATTTTTTGCACATAAAAACGCCCTGAAGCAGACGATACCTGCATCAGGGCGCAATGCGGTTGTTCTCACCTTCCAAAATTAAGGCATTCACAACAAAGGCAATGAACTGCATAAGATCAGCCGTGTTGTTCTCACCTTCCAAAATTAAGGCATTCACAACGGCTCCGGGAATGGGCAAAGAACATTAACAGTTGTTCTCACCTTCCAAAATTAAGGCATACACAACTAAACCAATTTTGGAACAGATCACTAAATTGTTGTTCTCACCTTCCAAAATTAAGGCATACACAACCGTTGGCTACACAGCCGACCCAACTTCGGGGTTGTTCTCACCTTCCAAAATTAAGGCATACACAACTTTCAAAAAACGCTTATTGATGTTGAAACAGTTGTTCTCACCTTCCAAAATTAAGGTATTCACAACCACGCATTCAACCTGCACAACAAAGTAGTGGTTGTTTTCACCTTCCAAAATTAAGGCATTCACAACCAATCATTCAGAATAGTACAAACAAATATTAGTTGTTTTCACCTTCCAAAATTAAGGCATACACAACTTATTGAGGGCGTATTAATAGGCACAATCAGTTTTTTCATCTTGCAAAGTTAAGGCATACACATCAATTTGCCGCATGCTATGGTTACAACAATTGTTTTTATCGTTTTCAAACGACAGACCTGACAGGTTTTAAAAACCTGTCAGGTCTGACGAAAAAAAATATACTTCGCTATTGTTTATTAATCAATATTCGCGTAAATTGTATACCAGATTTACAGAAAAGGGAAGAACGTTCTCTTTTTGCTTCCGCCCCAAGCGAAGGAAAGCAAAAAGCATACTGAAAAATACGTACCGGATGGGAAGGTTTGCCCAACGGGGGCGAAGCCACGGGCCAAGCCCCCGAAGGGAAAGTCGCCGGTTGTGTAGGAATGCCTGCCGGTCGCGTAGGAATCGTTACCCTGCTGGTAGGAATACATAACAGACACGTAGGAACACTTGACGGACCGGTAGGAACCGTTGCCCTTGGAGGAAACAAAAAAAAACAGACAAAGAAGAAGCATTATGATCATACAGGCATTTTTGGAATAGGGGAAGAAACAAACAGGGGAGTGTTTTTTATTCACTTTTTAAAAATTAATTGCTATGGTATCAAATCAAAAAACCAATGAATCGGCTATCCTTGAAAAGTACAGGGTAGCATTTGAAAATGTAAGCCTGCAACCTGAGATTGCAGCGTTAATGGGAGAACTCGGGTATACTACCGAAAAAATTGCAGAAGGAAAGGGACTTCTCAGAACGGCCCGTTCGGCCTACGATTTAAACAAACGGGAAGATGATGAAACCCTGGATGCAAAAAAACAACTCGAAAGCTCGAAAGCTGTACTAGCTGCAATGTACCGTATGGACCGCAAAAAAGCCAAGGTACTGTTCCGAAACGATCCGGTAAAGATGTCGCAACTGGGGCTCGAAGGGAGTATACCTGAAGCGCACCTGCCCTGGATCGAAACCATCCGGAAATTTTACATCAACGCCCTTGTCGACACGGCGATCAAAGAATCATTGCTCCGTATGAAAGTAACGGAGGAAAACCTGAATGAAGGCGCAGCCCTGATCTCGAAAATTGAACAGTAACGCGCTGCCTGGTTGCGCGAACTTGGCGAATCGCAGGATGCAACCCAAACAAAAGACAAAGCGCTGGCTGCCATCTCCATCTGGATGCGCGACTTTTACGACGTGGCAAAAATCGCCCTCGACGATAGCCCGCAACTGTTGGAAGTATTGGGATTGTCAGTAAAAAATTAATCGCAATTATCCAGACCTGACAGGTTTCAAAAACCTGTCAGGTCAAAAAACACCCTGCTATGCAAAAAATTGAACCTTTACTATACGACAATTATTACCACATTTTCAATCGTGGCATCGACAGTTGCAATTTGTTCCAAAAGCCAGAAAACTATGACTATTTTCTCTCCCTTTACGATCAGTATATTTCACCAATTGCCGATACATTTGCATGGGTACTTATGCCCAACCATTTTCATTTTCTGGTAAGAATAAAAGGAGAAAACGAAATTGCAGCATCATCTTCATCTTCATCTTCATCAAATCTGACAGGTTTTCGAAACCTGTCAGATTTAAAACCACCACACCAATATTTTTCAAATCTGTTCAATGCTTATACAAAGGCCTTCAACAAACGTTATTTGCGTCATGGGACTCTGTTTGAACGACCTTTTAAACGAAAGTTAATCGACAACGAATATTATTTAAAGCAAGTCATTCTTTATATTCATAATAACCCCGTAATTCATGGTTTTTGCGATCACCCGATGGATTATCCATGGAGCAGCTATCTGACCTGCGTTTCAGTAAAACCGACCAAACTTCACCGTGAATCAGTTATTGGCTGGTTCGATGATGCTGCTAATTTTAAGTACATGCACAATCAAAAAATTGAAGTCATTTCAGACCTGATAGGTTTTTGAAAACCTGTCAGGTCTGATGCAAAATAATTTTTACCTTGTGCAAAAAACGAAGATCAGGATGAATACAACGTACGATATCGTGATGCGCGACGAGGATTTTGTTCTTTATGCCAACGGCAAACCGCTCCGCACACCCGCAGGCAATGAAGTTGCCCATGCCAACGCCCGTTTATTGCGACTGGCCATAACCCGCGAATTATTTCAGGAAAAACAAAGTATATCGCCACTCTCACTGCTGATTAAACTGACCGACGTACTGGCCGGATCGACCCCTGTTTTCGGGTTCAACATTTCCGAAGAGATCGAAAACGACCCGATACTGAAGAAAGCAGAAAATACATCTGCCGGGCTTTCAGTACTAACCATGCCCGACAATTTTTCGCTGACAGATTATGTCTTTCTCAATTCATCATCAATGGCTTCGGCAGTCGGGGCTTTTCAATACCGGAAAGAGCAAAACCAGCCAATCGGCGAATACGCGGCCGCATTCATTGCCCGTCTGAGTACAGAACAGCAACTGGCCCTGAATACGCTGGCCGTTGAGCACGATTGCGGCATCCTGATCCATCTGCTCTTTCTTAGTGGTTTTATGTCCCTGTCGGAATATGCTACCGGTACGGTCATCCTGAAACTGAAAAAAAATGACCCGTCAATTGCTGATGTCCTCAATTCATCTGGCATACAGGGATTGGCAGAAATGCAAAAACAATTCATTGCAAATGCGCAAACGGTAGCCGATTTTCTGACACTTTTCAAAAATGAAAACAAAATTTCGGTGATCGAAGAGATCATTAAACGGGGCGAAGACGACCAGACCGAATTTAAAAGCACCCTACGCTGGGATTTGCGGCAGGCAATTAAAAATGCAGCCATTGAACACGCATCGCTGAAAACCATCTGCGCATTTCTGAACAGCGAGGGAGGCGACCTGCTGATTGGCGTCCGCGACGATGGCAGTATTGAAGGGATTGAAACCGATAAATTTGAAAACGACGACCGCTTTTTACTTCATCTCTGGACTCTTATTAAAACCTGCATGGGACAGGAAGTTGTTGAATGGGTGAAAACATCGCTTCAGAAATTCGGCGATAAAATCGTTTGCCGGGTCAGTTGCAAGCGTGCAAAAAAGCCGGTTTTCCTGAACCAGAAAGGCTTTGAAGAAGCATTTTTTATCCGGGTCGGCCCCAGTAGCAGCAACCTCGAAATCAGTTCGGCGCTGAAATATATCCAACAGCATTTCAATTAATTTGTTTAAACCTGACAGGTTTTTGAAACCTGTCAGGTTTAAACTTTCCGGAACGGTTTGATGATCAGCCGCAACGATTGATCGTAGGTGATATAATTCCAGAACCAGTTGATAAAAACCAGCATGCGGTTTTTTACCCCAACAATCGACATCAGGTGTACGAACATCCAGATCAGCCATGCAATCCGTCCACCAAACCGGAGAAACGGAAAATCGACTACAGCCAAATTACGTCCGACGGTCGCCATCGAACCTTTGTCGGCATATTCAAACTTTCGCAGTTCACGGCTTTCATTCATTCGTTTCAGGTTCCGGGCAAGGTTCCGGGCCTGCTGAATGGCTACCTGTGCCAACTGGGGATGACCGTTCGGATATTTTTCAGTTTGCATATAGGCCAAATCACCTAACACAAAAACATCTTCAACATCCGGCAAGCGGTTGTACCGGTCTACCGGAAGCCGGTTTCCCCGGACAGCTCGTTCTCTGTTGATACCATCGGGATATGTTCCGGTAATCCCGGCCGCCCAGATCATGGTATTCGATTGAATAGACCGTCCATCCTGAAACGTTACAGTGTGCCCGTCGTAATCAACCACCCGGGTTCCGGTATAAACATGAATTCCAAGTTTTTCGAGATAAATTTTCGATTTTCTGCTGGCCAGCTTCGACATGCCGCCGACCAGATGTTCCGAAGCTTCAACCAGAGAAACTTCCATCAGGCTGAAATCCAGATCGGGATAGTCTTTCGGCAAGACAAAATTTTTCAGGTCGGCCAAGGCCCCCGAAACTTCCACTCCGGTGGGACCACCGCCAACAACTACAATATTGAGCAGTTCCTTCAGCTTCTCCCGGTCGGTGATGGTAACCGCCAACTCGAAATTCGACAAAACCCGGTTACGCAAAGCCAGCGCCTGGGCTACCGTTTTCATGGGAATTGCATGGTTGCTGATGTTTTCCATACCAAAATAACTTGTACGGACACCTGTTGCAACCACCAGATAATCGTATTTTAAAGGCCCGATCTCCGTACTGATCTGATGCTTGTCTGCATCTATTTTTTGTACTTCCGCCACACGGACAAATATATTTTTCTTCTGCTGAAAAATTTTCCGCAGGGGAAACGAAATAGCGCTGGGTTCAAGTCCCGCTGTTGCAACCTGGTAAAACAGGGGCTGGAACTGGTGATAGTTGTTTTTATCAATCAAAACGATCTGAAAATCACTATTGACAAGTTCCCGTGCCAATTTTAAACCGGCAAAGCCTGCCCCCAGAATAACCAGCCTTTTTTGTCCGGTTTCAGGAATATTAATAGCCATATCTTAAACTTTTATCATACAACAAAAACAGGGGGCATTCTCCTTTTATTTTAGGTTAAGTTACTGTTAAGTTCAGGCATGACAGGTTTTGGAAACCTTTCATGCCTGATAAACAAATTAATCTCCGTTTGCATGCGCACTTTTATGTTTTATCTTTGTTGTTCTCTAAAAAAATGGAATACAATGAAAAAATTAACGATACTTTTTAGTTTCTTTTTCGGAATCATTTTATTTATTCTGCCGGAAGTTAAAGGTCAGTCGCAGGAAGTGGAACAAAACATGTACAAGTTTGGCCGCCTGCTCCGGCTGGTCGACACGCAATACGCCGATTCCGTTAATATTCCTTCCCTCACCGAAAAAGCCATCGTTGGTATGCTCCGCGAAATGGACCCTCACTCGGTTTATATCACCAAAGATGAAGTGGCTGAAATGAACGAACCACTCGAAGGCGGTTTCTTTGGAATTGGTATTTCGTTCAATATTTATAATGATACCCTTTTGGTGCTGACGACCATCCCAGGCGGCCCGTCCGAAAAAGTTGGCCTACGTCCCAGCGACCGTATTCTGTATGTCGATGGCGAGTTGATTGCCGGAAAAGGAATCACCAATAAAGATGTTTTCAAATACCTGAAGGGGCCAAAAGGCACGATTGTCAAACTTCAGATTAAACGAAAAGGGGTCTCGGAACTGCTCGATTTTACTATTGTCCGCGACAAAATACCGATCAACAGCCTGGATGCCTCATACATGATCAACGACGATACCGGCTACCTGAAACTAAACCGGTTTTCGGCAACAACAACCGAGGAATTCCTCGAAGCAGTGAAAGGCTTAAAAGCCAATCCCGGGTTTAAAAATATCATTCTCGACCTGCGCGGGAACGGAGGCGGTTATTTAAATGCAGCTTACGAACTGGCCGACCATTTTCTGGATGGACGGAAACTGATTGTTTATACCGAAGGAACGAAAAGCCCGCGAAAAGATTACGAATCGTCGGCGAAAGGCGAACTGGAAGAAGGCAAAGTTATTGTGCTTATTGACGAAGGTTCAGCTTCGGCATCCGAAATTCTTTCCGGGGCTATCCAGGACTGGGACCGCGGACTGGTGATCGGCCGTCGTTCGTATGGCAAGGGTCTGGTTCAGCAACAATATTATTTAACCGATGGTTCCATGGTGCGGCTGACGACCGCCCATTATTATACGCCCAGCGGACGATGTATCCAACGCCCGTATGCAGATGGTGTTGACGAATACCGCAAAGACCGCATCCGCCGTTTTGAAAATGGCGAATTATTTTTTGAAGACAGCATCCACTTCGATGAAAGACAGAGTTACAAAACAAAAATGAACGCACGCACGGTTTATGGCGGCGGCGGCATCATGCCCGATATTTTTGTACCGATGGATACCTCTAAACACTACCTGTATTACAACGAATTGCTGCGCAAAAACCTTATTTACGACAAGGTACTCAGCATCATGGACAAATCGCGCGATAAGTTCAAAAAGAAATATCCGACTTTTGAGAAATACAATGCCGGATTTGAGGTTGAAGATGAAATAATCGACGAAATTGTTGCCAAAGGCGAAGCCGATAGTATCAAAAAAGATGAAGAAAGCCTGACATTTATAAGGCCGCAGTTAAAACAACAGATCAAAGCGCTTTTTGCCCGCGACCTGTTCTCGGTAAGCCACTATTACCAGATTATCAATTCGGATGACGAAACCATTAAAAAAGCGTTGGAAGTAATTCACAACTCAAGTATTTACAATAAGCTACTTGCCGAAAACAAATAACTTTTATGGATCAGATCATCGAATGGCTTTCGGAAAATTACATTGAAGTTCTGGGCGCCATTCTGGGTTTCCTTTACATTATTTTCTCCATCCGGCAAAACATACTGACATGGTTGACCGGCCTGATAACTTCAGCCTTGTACATTTATGTTTTTTTTGCATCAAAGTTTTATGCCGATATGGCGTTGCAGGTTTACTATGTAATCATCAGCATTTATGGCTGGATTCATTGGGTGAAAGGAACTTCCGGCGATCATAAAACATCGTTGCCAATCACACGGCTGGACATGAAAACCGGAATTATTCTGGCCATTGCTTCTGTGGCGTTGTATATTTCCATCTTTCTTATCCTGAAGAATTTCACCGATTCTCCGGTTCCGCATGGCGACGCACTCGCCACGGCACTGAGCATTATCGCAACCTGGATGCTGGCCCGTAAAATCGTGGAGCACTGGCTGGTCTGGATTTTCGTCGATGCCTTTTCAATCGGATTGTTTATTTATAAATCGCTTTGGCCAACCACCATCCTGTTTTTCGTATACACGGTGATGGCTTACATTGGATACATCAAATGGAAAAAAGAAATACAACAGGATTAAAAATTGCCGTTACCGGTCCCGAATCAACAGGTAAATCGCTGATGGCAAAACATCTGGCCGACAAAATCAGTGGAATTTTTATTCCTGAATATGCCCGTGAATATATTCAAACTATCAATCGTCCATACTGTTATGATGATATTGAAATCATTGCCCGGCGACAGATTCAGCAATATACTGAATTGAAAAACGAAAGCGCCCCGGTATTTTTCGATACATGGCTCATCATTACCAAAGTGTGGTTCGACTGGGTTTATCAACGCGTTCCCGACTGGCTTGAAGAAAATATCCGGAGTTGCCCGGTCGACCTGTTCCTCCTGATGAAACCCGACATTCCGTGGGAAGCCGATCCTGCCCGCGAAAACGGTGGCGAAAACCGGTTGAAGTTATACCAACGTTATCAGCAGGAACTGGAATATTATCAATTCAATTACATTGAAATTGGCGGTTTGGGAACGCAACGCTTCACAAATGCAGAAAATGAAATCTCCCGCATTTTGAAATAATTCGGAACTTTACTTTTCAATCGTTTGTTTTTAAACCGAAAAAGCTGATTTTTGCAATTCATTCATTTGACTTTCAAAAATATGAAGATCGCCGGAAACATCACCGAATTGATCGGGAAAACCCCGATGGTAAAACTGAACCGCATAGCCGGAGAGACCGGCGCAAATATTTTTGTAAAACTCGAATCGCAAAACCCCGGCGGTTCGGTAAAAGACAGGCTTGCTTTTGCCATGATCGACGTAGCAGAGAAGCAGGGACTTGTTAATATCGATACAGTTATTATTGAACCAACCAGCGGGAACACGGGTATTGGCCTGGCAATGGTTTGTGCAGTAAAAGGCTACCGGTTGATTATTGTGATGCCCGAAAGCGTTTCGGTTGAACGACGCATCCTGCTGAAAGCCTATGGCGCCGAACTGGTGCTGACTTCAGCTTCCGGAGGAATGAAGGAAGCCATTGCCCGTGCCGAAGAAATTGCAGCGGAAAATTCCCGTTCGTTTGTCCCGATGCAGTTCGAAAACCCGGCCAACGCCGAGATGCACCGAAAAACCACAGCTCTCGAAATATGGAACGATACCGACGGCACGGTCGATGTATTTGTGGCCGGTGCAGGAACCGGCGGAACCATTACCGGGGTTGCCGAAGTTTTGAAACAAAAAAAACCGTCCGTGCATTGCGTGGTAGTCGAACCTCAGAATTCGCCTGTTCTTTCAGGCGGAGTTGCCGGATCGCATAAAATACAGGGAATTGGCCCCGGTTTTATACCGAAAGTAATCAATACCCAAATTTACGATGAAGTATTTACCGTACCCGATGATAAAGCGTTTGAAACGGCCCGGCTGCTTGCCCTGCAGGAAGGAATTCTCTGTGGTATTTCATCGGGAGCCAATGTGTATGCGGCGCTTGAAATTGCAAAACGTCCCGGATTTTCAGGAAAAAATATTGTCACCGTTATTTGCGACACCGGCGAACGTTATTTAAGCACTACTTTATTTAATTCCGAACCAATCTGATCCGAAAATGAAGACCAATTCAGATATTGAAAACAAATTACTCCGTACCGTTGACTTGTTGTCGGATCCCAAAACGTACAACCCGGTATGCCACGAGCACCATCTGGGAGAACCGCTTCCGTCCATCAAAAAGCTGAAAACGATTGTCGGTCTGGTCCGTGAGATATTGTTCCCCGGCTATTTCGGCGACACGACCTTGCGCAGCAATACCGTTCGCCATTATGTAGGCGTTTACATCGACGAACTTTTTGAATTGTTATCGGAACAAATACTGGCCGGATTGTGCTTCACCTGCACCCAACGCGATAAAATGGACATTCAGGAGCGCACTTCGTTTGCACATGAACTGGCATCCGATTTCATTTCATTTTTACCTGAAATCAGGCGAATACTGGTCACCGATGTGGAGGCCACCTACATTGGCGACCCGGCAGCCAACAGCGCCAGCGAGGTCATCTTTTGCTATCCGACTATCCGGGCTATTTCGAATTACCGTATCGCCCATCATTTGCTGAAATTAGGTGTTCCGCTCATTCCGCGAATCATTTCCGAAATGGGCCATTCCGAAACCGGCATCGATATTCATCCGGGTGCACAGATTGGCGAATCGTTTTCCATCGATCACGGAACCGGGGTAGTTATCGGGGCAACCTGTATTATCGGCAACAATGTGAAATTGTACCAGGGAGTAACATTGGGAGCGAAAAGTTTCCCGTTGGACGAAAACGGAAATCCGATCAAAGGCGTTCCGCGCCATCCGATCATCGAGGACGATGTAATTATTTATGCACAGGCGACCATTCTCGGGCGGATTCGCATCGGGAAAGGATCGGTTATTGGCGGTAATGTTTGGGTAACCAATAACCTGCCCCCGAACTCAAAAATTGTTCAGTTTAAAGCACGCGAGTCATCGTTTAAAGACGGAGCGGGAATTTGATTGATGATTGACGACTTACGATTTGCTGAATACAAATACTTTGGGCTAATAATTCAATAGGAATCATTCCTGTAAATTAAAAAAGAAGAATTGAAAAAACAAAAATTGGTTGCAACCACCTTTGCCGGACTTGAAAATGTGCTGGCAGGTGAACTGCTTGAACTGGGTGCCGATGATGTACAAATTGGCAACCGCGCTGCTTATTTTTCAGGCGATGAGAAAATGATGTACCGGGCCAACTACTTTTTACGCACGGCACTCCGGATTTTGTGTCCAATCGAAACGTTTAAGTTTCGCACTGCCGACGATTTGTACATCAAGGCAAAAAGCATTGCCTGGGAAAATTACATGGAGCACAATCAAACCTTTGCCATTCACCATACTGTTTTTTCTGAACTGTTTCAGAATTCGATGTTTGCTTCCCTGAAAGTCAAGGATGCCATCGTCGACCGATTCCGGTTCAAATTTCAGAAAAGGCCGTCGGTTGATCCCCGGTTCCCCGATGTACAGTTCAACCTTCACATTGCCAACGATGTTTGTACTATCTCTCTCGACAGCAGCGGCGAATCGCTTCACAAACGGGGCTACCGCATTGCACAAACCGAAGCCCCGATCAACGAAGTGCTGGCTGCCGGATTGCTGAAAATGTCGGGGTGGAACGGGAAACAAAATTTTCTGGACCCCATGTGTGGTTCGGGAACTATCGCTATTGAAGCTGCATTGATTGCCACAAACACCCCGCCGGGAGCAATCCGGAAAGATTTTGCCTTTCAGAAATGGAAGTCATTCCGGAAAGACGATTTTCAGCAGATTATTGAAGAAGCATCGGTTTGTAAACCGGAAGGGAAAATTATTGCTTCCGATGTTGCACGACAGGCCATCGACATTACTTCAAAAAATGCAGAGGCTGCGGGGATGGGAAAATTCATTCAGACCAAAATATCGAACTTTAAATATCTCGATGCAAAACTCGAAAGTCCGTTTCTGCTTTTCAACCCGCCTTACGGAGAACGATTGGACCCGGGCGACCCCGAATTTTACTCGATGATTGGCGAGCGCCTGAAACATCATTACGAAAATACCACCGCGTGGATCATCAGTACTTCGGAATGCCTGAAAACCATTGGCCTGAAACCATCGAAAAAAGTAAATCTGCTGAACGGGTCAATCAACTGCACTTTTCGGAAATATGAATTGTATAAAGGGTCGAAGAAAGATTGATTCTCAATCCTCGAATACCCCTTTTCCCTGACGGACAATCACGGGAAAATCGTCGGTACAATCGAGAATTGTTGATGGAATGTTTCCCCCGTATCCGCCGTCGATCACCAGATCGACCATGTTGGCGTATTTTTCTTCAATCAGCTCGGGATCGGTGGTATATTCCAGTATCTCATCCTCATCGTGAACCGACGACGACATAATCGGGTTCCCCAGTTCCTTTACTATTTCATGAATAATATTATTGTCGGGAACACGGATACCCACTGTTTTTTTCTTTCCCTTGAAATATTTTGGGACGTTGTTGTTTGCATTCAGGATAAATGTAAACGGACCGGGCGAATATTTTTTTATAATCTTGAAAATCGGGCTGGAGATGGGTTTTGTGAAATCGGACAAATGGCTCAGGTCGCTGCAAATAAATGAGAAATTCGATTTTTCGACATCCACTCCTTTGATGCGGGCGACTTTTTCAACCGCCCGGGCGTTGGTAATATCGCATCCCAGCCCGTAAACGGTGTCGGTCGGGTAAATAATAAGACCGCCATTGCGCAGCACTTCGACAACTTTTCGTACTTGCTTCGGATCGGGATTTTCGTCGTAGATCTTAACCAACATTTTCAGCGCTTTTTACAATTGCCCTCAAAATTAGTTAATTTCGCGCAGGTCAAAGATTATCCGGTTATTTTATGCAAAATAAAATTGTCATTACAGAAGACGGTTCGCACACGATTTATGTTCCATTGCTCGATGAACACTACCACTCGACACACGGGGCCATCAACGAATCGATGCACATATACATCAATGCCGGGCTGAAACATCAGAAGAAAAAGGAAATAAATTTGCTGGAAATCGGTTTTGGTACCGGTCTTAATGCTTTTCTGACCCTGGCGACAGCTATTCAGGAAGAAATAAAAGTGAACTATTTCACCATTGAAAAATATCCGCTTGTCGAGGCTGAATACAAACTATTGAATTATCCGGAGCATGTTTTTCCTGAATTTGCCGGATATTTCGGACTGTTGCATCAACTCAGTTGGGAAACAGAACACCGGGTGAGCGATGAATTCATGCTGAAAAAAATACATACCGACCTGAAAACGTTTGATTTCCATGACATACCCGGGTTCGACCTGATTTATTTTGATGCTTTTGCTCCCGGTAAACAACCGGAAATGTGGTCGCAGGAAATTCTTGAAAAAATAGCGCAACATACAAACCCCGGAGGTGTTTTTGTAACCTATTGCGCCAAAGGTTCGGTACGTCGCATGTTAAACAGTGTTGATTTTCAGATGGAACGGTTGCCTGGCCCTATCGGAAAAAAAGAAATATTACGCGGGATAAAGCAGTTGTAGAAAGCTGTTTATCTCAAAAATAAGCCTATCTTCGTGGCTCAAATATTAAAAACAAGGAAATGTCAGATTTTAACAGCCAACTCGGGAAATTTTCATACTCCCTGGGGCTGAGCATTGGAAGCAACTTAATCCAATCGGGTGTAAAAAGCCTTGATCCTCAAAACTTTTTAGATGGACTTCAGGATGTGTTTAACGGGCAGGAGCCAAAACTGACAGACAATGAGGCCAACCGTATTTTACAGGATTTCATGGCGGAACAGCAAGCTGGTGAAGGAAAAGCAAATATGGAAGAAGGGCAACAATTTTTAACCGAAAACCGCAAGAAAGAAGGTATTGAAGAAACGGCCAGCGGGCTTCAGTTTACCATCCTCAAAACCGGAGACGGCGAACTACCCACGCTCACAGACCAGGTAAAATGCCACTACCACGGAACGTTGATAGACGGCACTGTTTTCGATAGTTCTGTTGAACGCGGACAACCTGCTGTATTCCCGGTAAACGGGGTTATCCAGGGTTGGGTCGAAGCGCTGCAAATGATGCCGGTGGGTTCAAAATGGCGTTTGTTTGTCCCTTCCGGCCTGGCTTACGGTAATCGTGGCGCCGGTGGCTCAATTGGCCCGAATAGTACTTTAATTTTCGATGTCGAACTTTTAGAAATCATTTAATTAATACAATTTATCATGAGAATCAGATCATTAATTCTTTTCGCTGCTTTTATTGCAGTGGTTGCAACAACCAGTTGCCAAACCGGAAAAGGTGGAAGCGAAGTAAAACTGGAAACCAGTATTGACTCAGCCAGTTACGCTCTCGGCGTTTTGATTGGTCAAAATAACAAACAACAAATGGACATGACCCCGGGCGCCAAAGAGTTGAATATCGATTTGCTGATGGCAGCTATGGAAAAATCGCTGAAAGGCGAAGAAGTAGTAATCAACGCCGAAGCTGCAAACACACTGATCCGGAATTATTTTGAAGGTATTTCGAAACAAGAAGCCCAGAAAAATCTGGAAGCAGGAAAAGCATTTTTGGAAACCAACAAAGCCAAACAAGGTGTTGTAACATTGCCAAGCGGATTGCAATACGAAGTTCTGAAAGAAGGCAATGGTCCGAAACCAACTGCTGAAGATAAAGTAAAATGTCACTACCACGGAACAACTATCGACGGAAAAGTATTCGACAGTTCAGTTGATCGCGGCGAACCTGCCGAATTTCCTGTAAACGGAGTAATCCCAGGTTGGATTGAAGCATTGCAACTGATGCCTGTTGGATCGAAATGGAAACTGTATATTCCTGCCGAACTTGCTTACGGAGAAAGAGGCGCCGGTGCCGATATCGGCCCGAATTCAGCCCTTGTTTTCGAAGTTGAACTGCTGGAAATCGTAAAATAATACGAGTATTAATAACTTGTGTAAAAACCCCTCCCAAATTTGGGCAGGGGTTTTTTATTTATTCCTATTTTTGCTAAAAAAGAAAAACAGGTAATATGAGCATAACACAAAAAGGACGGATTATCCAGATCTTAAAAGCAGAAACAGGAGTTAGCAAGGCCGGGAATGCCTGGTCGAAGCAAGAGTTTGTAATTGAAACAGAAGAGCAATTCCCGAAAAAAATATGTTTCACCTTATTTGGCGATAAAGTTTCGCTGTTAAACGGGTTAACCGAAAATACAGAAGTCGAAGTTTCGTTTAACGTTGAGTCGCGCGATTTTAACGGGAAATGGTACCACAATATTAATGCATGGAAAATTGACCGTGTGGATGCTGCGGCTCCTTCCGGCGATTTTCCTCCGGCATATTCTCTGGCCGATGTCCCACCTGAACGGGAAGGCGACGTCAGCGATTTGCCATTTTAAAAAGCGAGGGGTGGTTTTCCTGTGAAAACCACCCCTCGTTTTTTCAGAATCAGCAAAAGAATGATCAGGCACGAACCGGTAATTGTTTTAGTCTGATCATCACCTTGTAAAAATCAAACAGTTCCCTTTTCGAAGGATCAAACTGATAATACGCAGTTGCCACCCGGCAAATGTCTTTGATCTGCGAATACACTTCGTTCAGTTCCAATTTCGCCGCCGCACATAATTCGTCCGATACGGTGAGTAAATCAAAACACCGTTTCAGATCATCCAGATTTTTCGAATGCGACTGAATGCGATGAATAATCTCAACTTTGATTCCTCCTGAAACAATTTTGGACTCCAACGGAGGGGTCATCTCTTTATTAAAAGTATCAAGTAACATGTACAGGCTGTAATGGTCGCCGTTTTTAGCATCACTGAAATAATTTACATATCCCAGTCTGTGGAAGCAATCTTTCTCAAATTCCTTGTCATCTTTAAAATCAACTCTCAACAAGGCCCGGAAAACGCCCAAGTCGATCAATGCTGTAATCATCGATTCATTCAGGTGATTCCGCTTTTCGTCTTCACATGAAGTTCCGCTTTCAGTAAAATAAGTTTCCAGAACGCTTTTTATGCGGCCCTTCAGGCGGGTTGCATAACCAGGTGTCCACTCGCTTTTGATTGCAGAAAGCTCATAAATGTTCTCGTGAAATGACTGTGCAATATGTTTGCACGTCAGGATGGTTGCGGTGCCGGCAAAGCATGAACTAATGAGATTCATATGCTAGTTGTTTATTGGTGTAGAACATGTATTGTATCAATATAAAAGTTACGATATTCTCCTCCAAAAAAAAATGTTTGATGTCGTAATTAGCCACAATATGTTGTAAAAGATAATATGACTCTATTTTAACACATTCGGAGGATTAAACCTGCTTTTTATCATGAATTAAGGAGAAGAAAGATTGATCTGACATCTTTTATTTTTGTTTTGCCCGAATCTATTTTTACTAAATTTGTGGCCTATGTCCAGTTTTAACAAACTATATCACCAATATATTTACGGGTTGATGGGAACATTGATTTTCCATATCCTGCTTTTCTCCGGATTCCTGATTGCTGAAATTGATTTAAAAAAGGAAATCAGGGAAGAAGCTATTGTTATTGATTTTTCAGTACCGGAAGAGGTGGAAGATGAAAAGGTGCAGGAAGAGAAAAATACTGAACGGAATACTCCTTCAACGCAAAGAGATCGAAGCGCTGCAATCAGCAACCGGGCCGTCAACGATGCCCGGAGAAACGATGAATTCTTCGACAAAGAGTATTTAAATGATGTGAAGGCAGCCCAAAAGCTGGTAAAAGATGTAGCCCGGCAGTTATCGAAAAAAGTTGCTGACGTTGGCGATTTCGATATGCCTGCAATTACAACCGAAGGGGTCGATCCCGATTCAATAAAAAATGTCATCTATTCAGGAAAAAGCAATATTCATTATTACCTTGAAAACCGTTATCATCTTCGTTTACTCAACCCGGTTTACCTGGCTAAAGGTGGAGGAAAAATAATCGTTGATATTGCCGTCGACCGCAACGGAAACGTAGTTAAAGCCGAACCACGCGCTGCCTCCGGAATCAAGGACCCGATGCTGCCTGAATATGCCCGAAATGCTGCTTTGCGTACCGTTTTTAATACCGACCCGTCGGCTCCAAAGGTTCAAACCGGAACGATCACCTATAGCTTTGTTGCCCAGTGAAATACTAATTCATAAAGAAATCCGGATATTTAACATCAATTAACATTTTTTTGACAAAATTCAGTGTTTTGTACTCTATCTTTGTTCTACATTTTTTTTCATAAGTTTAGGTTTAGTTAGATTAGTTAGTTTTATGAGAGAAAAGGGTAGGTTGTTGAACCTATCCTTCTTTTTTTTATATGGTGTACCAATTTTTCTTCTGCTATCCCTTCTTTCTAAATATTCATTTATTACGGAACCATTTTAAACAAACAAGCCCAATTTTAAACGATGAAATAGCCATAAGAGCTTAAGCTCATACCAACAAAAAATGAATAAATGGCTATTCCATACGTTGGAATGTTGATTGAAAAAAGAAGCATATACGAGAATTATACGAACCAACTTTGAAAATTTATACAGATGAAATCATTAAAAAATGAGCTGATTTTTTAACCTATTTTGATTTTTTGTTCTGAATTCAATTTGTCTTGTATTAAAATCCATTTAAAGTATTTGCTTTTTCAACAATTTATAAACATATTTATCCTCCAAATTTGCGGGGAGTGGAGTATTCGTGGTATTTTCAATGAAATTTGCATCATTCATTCGCGATTTTGAAAAAAGGATTTAAGTAAAGATGATTAATTATTCAAACGAGGAGCTTCTAAACGGAATTCTTAGAAATGACAGCGTAATTCTACAATTCATTTATAAGAATTTTTACTACAAGATTAATTTCTTTATAAAGAAAAACAACGGGGACGACGACGACGCCAACGATGTTTTTCAGGAAGCTATCATCATTATGTACCGAAAAATAAAAGATAACAGCCTGATTCTCGATTGTTCGTTCGACACATACCTCTACTCTATCTGCCGTTTCCTGTGGATGAAACAGCTCGAAAAACGTAAAAATGAGAAGGAGCGCATCTACGACAACCAGGAATACCGCGATGATATTTACGACGAACAGTTAAACCGGACGGTAGATATGAACGAACGGTACAAGCTGTATCAAAAGCATTTCAAAAACCTGGGGAAAGATTGCCAGAAAATACTTCAAATGTTCTTCGATAAAGTACCGCTCAAGCAAATCGCCCAAATGATGGGATTCAAAGGCGAGAAATACGCAAAAAAGCGCAAATACAAGTGCAAGGAATATCTGATTAAGAGCATCAAACAGGATCTGGAATACAAAAAAATTCTGGAAGACGATATCTAAGCAAATTCATTTCCTTTTTTCAAATATTTTCCGGAAGCAATCAATGTTTTATTCTTGGTGGAATAGTTGTATTCATATACCCAGCAATTCAAAAATCTTCCTGAAAGATTTTCTACCTGTATAATTTTTCGCAAATACTCGTTTGGTTGTACAAATCCGGGACCCGTTTCTTCGTACTCATCCAATTTTGCAAGCGTATTTTCCCAATCGGTAAGTTTCAGTATCGTGCCGTAAACTTTTGTGGGAGCATGAGCAATAAAAACAGCGCCGGGGTAATCGCCCAAATCGTAAAGTTCCCCGGGAAAAAATCCATTCTCAACTATTTGACTGTTTTCTTTCAGAAAACTTGCCATTGCCGAATTGCTTTGCCCAAGCAAGGTTCCATATACAAAAAGAAGATCGGTCGTTTCAGTCATCGCACCCGTTGTATCCACGCCTTCAAACAACAAATTATTTTTCAATATCAGTCTTTTTCGGGCGTATTGACCATCCAGTTTGAAAAAATATTCAGGTAATTCCAGAACGAGAGTTTCATGTGGTCAGGCAAATCAAGCGCTGGGATCAATTGCTGATAACATTGCAACCAAACTTCGCGGGCCGCAGCCGTGATACGAAAACGGGAATGCCGCTGTACCAGCCGCGGTTGCCCCCGGTGCCGGTTGAAATAGTCGGGACCACCCATCACCTGAATAAAAAAATCGGCCGAGTTTTCTTTTGCTTTTTCCAGCGCTACCGGATTGGCCGGAAAAAGGTCTTTTATTTCACTTTTTGCCAGTAAATCGTAGTGATCGCTAATTAGCTTTCGCACCCCTTCCTCCTTTAAATGGAGAAGGATGGCCGGATCGGGAAGTTGCACTCCCTGTCTGATCCCATATCGTGACGGCGTAATTTCAAATTGCATGGTTCATTACAAATTTTATAATGAATATAACGATCAGATGCATCTTTTGTTGATGCACCTGATCGTCAGTATAGAATAAAATGTTGTGTTTTTTATCAGAAATTGATTTTCTCGCCGCGTTTACGTTCGGCTTCGCGAAGGAGTATTTTCCGCATACGGAACGATTCCGGGGTCACTTCCAGGTATTCGTCCGGACCAATGTATTCCAGCGCTTCTTCCAAACTAAAAAGAATGGGGGGCGACAACCGGACTTTATCATCGGAACCCGATGCACGCATGTTGGTCAGTTTTTTCGACTGGGTAATATTTACAGTAATATCGTCGGAACGGGTGTTTTCGCCAATTACCATTCCCTCGTACACCTCTGCGCCGGGAGCGATGAAAAACCGTCCGCGGTCTTGCAGTTTGTTCAGTGCATAAGCAAAAGCAATACCGGGTTCTTTGGCAATAAGTGAGCCGTTTTGGCGGCCATCAATTTTGCCTTTCACTGGCTGGTATTCGATAAACCGGTGGGTCATAACAGCTTCGCCGGCAGTAGCGGTCAGCATGTTGGTACGCAAACCAATGATTCCCCGTGAAGGAATAAAAAATTCAAGATGGATTCGATCTCCTTTGCGTTCCATGTTTTGCATTTCGCCTTTCCGGATGGTGACCATCTCAACTACTCTTCCTGAAAATTCATCCGGCACATCAATGTGCATTTCCTCAATGGGTTCACATTTTTCGCCGCCAATATTTTTATAAAGTACCTGCGGTTGCCCGACCTGCATTTCGTAACCTTCGCGACGCATTGTTTCGATTAATATCGAAAGGTGAAGTACCCCACGTCCGTAGACTACCCACGAATCAGCAGAATCGCCCTGAATAACACGTAATGCCAGGTTTTTTTCCAGTTCTTTTTGCAAGCGTTCATGAATGTGGCGTGAAGTCACATATTTTCCTTCTCTTCCATAGAAAGGAGAATTGTTAATCGTGAACAACATGCTCATGGTCGGCTCGTCAATCGCAATAGGGTCCAAGGGTTCCGGATTTTCGTAGTCGCAAATGGTATCTCCAATATCAAAACCTTCGATGCCAACCAATGCACAAATATCGCCCGATTGTACACTTGTTACTTTTTGGCGACCTAAACCGGTGAATATATGGAGTTCTTTTATACGCGTGCGTTTTATGGAACCATCGCGCTTTGCAAGAGAAACATTCATGCCTTCTTTCAACTCACCACGATGAACGTTACCGATAGCTATTCGTCCTACGTAGGCTGAATAATCGAGCGAGGTGATCAGCATTTGCGGCGTTCCGGGATTCAGTTTCGGCGCCGGAATATATTCAAGAATAGCATCGAGCAAAGGTGAAATATTATCGGTTCGGTCGCTTAAATCTTTGGTCATCCAGCCTTCCTTTGCCGAACCGTAAATGGTCGGGAAATTAAGTTGTTCTTCGGTGGCATCAAGGCTGAACATCAGATCGAAAACCTGTTCGTGTACTTCCTCCGGGCGACAATTCGGCTTGTCAACCTTGTTGATCACTACAATGGGCTTCTTGCCTAAAGCCAAAGCCTTTGACAATACAAACCGGGTTTGCGGCATAGTCCCTTCGAAGGCATCAGCCAACAACAAAACACCATCGGCCATGTTCAACACCCGTTCAACTTCACCGCCAAAGTCGGCGTGGCCAGGGGTGTCGATGATGTTTATTTTTATATCCTTATAAATTACTGAAACGTTTTTTGCAAGAATAGTGATCCCGCGTTCTCGCTCCAGATCATTACTGTCGAGAATTAATTCCTGTCTTTTTTCGTGTTCCTTGAAGATATTACAATAGTATATCATTTTGTCAACCAGCGTCGTTTTGCCGTGGTCGACGTGAGCAATAATTGCTATGTTCCTAATTTTCTGCATATATTTTTAAAGAAGGCGCAAAGATAACCGAAAATTGATACTTGTAACAAGAAACAATTAATTAGCCCTTTAAGTTTGTGCTACGTTAATTGAGTGTAAAGAGAGAGATTGGTTATTTAGAGAGTTTCCTGTGCCTGGCAGTGTTTATATTTCCTTAAAAAATAATTCAAAAGCCAAATTGGTTTGTTCATGGTTTCCTAAAACATACAAAATATCGTTGCTTTGGAAAGCCGTATCGGGTAAAGGATGTTCTATGATTTGATTTCCCCGTTTAACAGCCAGCAGGGTAACCCCGGTCTTTTTACGTAATTCAATGTCGGACAGTAATTTTCCGTCAGCCATTGAATTTGCATCAATTTTTAATGCAGTAATATTCAAATTGGGGAGATCATCCAGCAGTGACGGCTTGTTTACCGTGTCTTTTTCAGTGAATTCACCCAAGCTCATGCTTCGGATATGGGTAAGTATCCTGTTCATCTCCCGTTGCGGGTAAAGTCTTTTTATGAGCACCCGGTTAAACAGGTCGATGGCAACTTCCAGCTTTTCGGGTAAAACCTGATCGGCGCCAAGTTTATAAAATTCTTCAACGTCCTGAATGTGTTTCACCCTGACAATGATATATGCTTTTTTATTCAGTCTCCTGACTTTCTCAACGATCGAAAGGGAAGGGATAATGCTGCCCACCGAAATAACAACAATGTCAGCAGTGTCGACATGGGCTTTCATCAAAATCGGGACATTCACGGCATCTCCGTATACTGTCGTTTCCCCGTTTTCGATTTTACCTTTGGCGATCAGCGGATCGAAAATAATGGACACATGTTTGATGTCGTTTATTTTTGCCATTTTCGACAACTTAATTGCACTCGAATCCTTGCCAATAATAACCAAATGGTTTTTCATATCAGGGATTGCAATCTCCGGCAGAGGAAAAATACCATCGACAATGAATTTGGGAAGAGGCAGTTTTAACAACGTATTTGCAAGCGGTATCGAAACGTTCATCAGGAATGGGGTCAATGCCATTGTAATAACGGCAACCCCCAGAAACAACTGGTAGTAAAATTCGGAAAGGATAGAATTTTCGAGCCCTATTTTGGCAAGAATAAACGAAAACTCGCCAACCTGGCTCAGCGCAAGTCCGACCATCAACGTTCCGCGAAACGTATGTCCCAGCAAAAAACCGGTACCTCCTGCAATAATTGTTTTCAGAGTGATAACTAAAATTACACTGAGGATCACCAATTGATAATTGTCGATAACAAACGACATATCGAGCAGCATGCCTATCGAAACGAAAAAGAAACTGGTAAACGTGTCTTTGAACGGAATGAGGTTCGCAAAAGCATTGTGGCTGTATTCCGATTCGGAGATCATCAAACCTGCCAGGAATGCGCCGAAAGCGAGTGACATCCCTAACCAGGAGGTCAGCAGGGCGATGGCCAGGCAGATGAGAAAGATACACATCATGAAAAGCTCCTCGTTCTTCGCCAAGGCAATCTGGTGTAATAATTTGGGCAACAACCATTTGTTTCCCACATAAACCAGCGCGATAATAAAAATTGTTTTCAGCGAAAGAATCAACAATTCACTTGATACGTCAACAGATGCGTTTCCCAACAGGTCGGTAAACAACAAAAGCGGCACCAGCAATAAATCCTGAAAAATGAGTATCCCCAAAATCGTGCGCCCGTAATTTGAAGTCAGTTCGGAGCGTTCCTGTAAAAGTTTTAAAACCAGCGCCGAACTACTCAATGCAGCCAGAAAACCAATAAATATGCCTGTTTGCCAACTTAATCCGGACGGTTTCGACGCTAAATAAAATGCCCCGGCAGTAACCGAAACCTGTAGCAAACCACCCCAGAATACAATTCTTCGTATTTTGAGAAGATGTTTCAGCGAAAATTCCATCCCGATCGTAAACAACAGCAGGATGACCCCAATCTCGGCCAGAAGCTCAATATTTTCACGGTCGCTTATCAGCGAAAGCAGATGTGGCCCAGCAATGATCCCTGTTACCAGATAACCCAGCGCCGTTGGAACTTTTATTCTTGTAAAAACCAGGTTTACCAAGGTTGACAGGGCAAATATGATTACAATATCCTTGAGTATGGCAAACTCCATAAATGTGGTTTTAAAGTCAAATTGAACAAAAAAGACAATCCCCTGAATTTTCTTCTGAAAAAATACAACTTCTGCTTGTTATAAGCACCGTTCAGACGGATATTTTTTCTGCTTTTTTCAGATTTGAAGCAGAATTGCGATAGCGGAAAGCCGGCATCAAACTATTTATCCCTGAATAAATGGACAAAACCGTGTGCCCATCGGTTCTTGTCGTCGCGACCGCGGGCCTCAACTACGTAATAATAAACCCCCGGAGAAGCCATTTTACCACCGATTTTACCGTCCCAGACCGATTCGGTAACCGTGGCTACCGTATTCTCAAAACCCTGTACATTCGTTCCTTTCCACAAATGAACCAATTTTCCCCAGCGGTTAAAAATGGAAATTTTTATATTTCGCACCGACCAGAATTTTACGATAAATTCATCGTTTGCCCCATCGCCGTTGGGAGTGAAAAAATTGGGCGCCTTTACAAACGAAGTATCGGCCACAATGTAGTCTTCCAAATAAAATGTGTCGGTACAGGTATGTAAATCGGAAATATGTTTCGATACCAGTTTGACCATGTACGTGCCTGAATTTTCAAACGTCCAGGTCAGCTCATCGTTGTAGGCAACAAAATCAATACTATCCGCCACCCCACCCGACTTTTCAGCTTCTTCTTTTATTTCTTCCAGTGATTTGAAGAAAAACCATTCGTACGAACCGGGTTTACCGTTTTCCGATTCATTGGAAAATTCTATTTCCAGCGGGGCTTCGCCGCCTTCTTCCGAAACTGAAAAAGAGGCTTTGGTAACAATCGACGTGTAGGTAACTTCGGCTTCGCCGGTACAACCAAAACGATCAGTCACCTGCAATGAATAACGGGTATCGCTTGTCGGAGGATCGTATATTTTCGTGGAAATATCAGAAGCAATATTGGCCTCGCCTTCTTTCCACTGCAATTGAATATTTTTGTCGATATTCATGGGTTGGTTGGTACTCAGGTCATAATACGTCAGCAGCGGATCGAAAGCGCCTTGCAATTGGAAATAATCACAGTTCGATTCGGTAATCTCTGCCGATACTTCATGATAATTATTGAAGACCCACGCGGTGTACATTTCTGTTTGCGTTCCGTTTGAAATAACCACGCGGTACCCTCCACTTTCCAGCAAGGAAATACTCTGGCTGCTTCCGCCATTCGGCTGGCCCAGGTAAAATTGAAAAACACCTGCGCCTGCATCGTATTTCTGCCATTCGTAGCTGATTGTCCCGCCCATATTGGTGGAAGCCTGTAAACCGGCATTGGTTTCCCCCTTGCTCCCGCAGAAAATGAAAATCGGGTCCTGCGCCATTCCTCCTGAATATTCGGTACTCAGCACAGCATCGGCATTGGCGCTTATCTGAGCCTGTGTATGAACAGCAAAAACGGAAATCAAAGCAATAATAATCAGCAGTTTATTTCGATATATTTTTATCATTTCTTATCCTGAAATTTTTCGGTTCACAATAATAACGCTAAAAATTGATTTATCTTTTGCAGCCATTGATTTTTTCTGCGAAATGGCAACTCCGGATGAATTTGAAATGGAAAAACATCCGTCGCTTTTTACACTGAAAATAATCTTTCTGCACTAATATTGCTGTTCCATGAGAGGGAAGAAATTCAGGACATTTTGTCTCTAATAGTTTCCCAAAACTTTCTATCATCAATTCTTCATCCTCAGCATAAGGTGGAAATACAGACCATTTGAGTACTCCAAACATACTACCCCCATAAATAAAACTCGGAGAGGTGAGACCCAGCGATGAGTCCTATTTATTGTCCATAGTTTTTTTCCAATATTTATTATATCCTATTACCAATTTTATCATAAACTTTTGGCTTACTTTTTCATTTGCTTGAGAACCATGTTTCCATTTTGGCATATTATAAAATAAATCTGTAATAATTTTATTAATCCCAAAATCTAATTTTTTATCAATCTTGACATCTTGTATTGAACCAAATTCATCAACTATAAATGAAACAATTGCTGTATCGATATATTCATTTAAAATTGCACTATCAGGTAATGTGAATTTTTCAGATAAGTAATTATACAGACAACCAAGTCCACCATTAAATACAGCCATTTCTGATTGATAATTATTGCCTAAACCGATAAAAACAAAAGAGGGTTCCTTACCTTTCTCCCAATCCGAATAATTACAATTCAAGTTCTTATTCGGAAGCTTTTCAGGACTATACTTTGTTAAATCTAATGTTTCAAATTCATATATTAACTGCTTCCTAAACAATTGATAATTTGTATCATTTTGAGTAGTTGAAAAATTAAAGGTTTGATAATTGATGTGACTTATCTCTACTTCATCGTTTGCATCACAATAAAAATACACTTCGCCTTTATCATTTGAATAGTATGAATAAGAATTGTATTTGGTTATTAATCGAACATACGATACTGGTAATTTAGTATCTTCATCTATTATAGTGCATCTCATAACTTTACCCTTTACATTAGCAAAAGGCATATAAAGTTTTAGCTTGTTATCAATTATTCGAACTGGTAAAACGGACTCGACACTTACAAACTCTTCTTTATTTTTACCAGGTATCCATTTAAGTTTATTTAATTCATCTTCTAAAATTCGACAAAATTCTTTAAAATTGTCATTTGGTGAAATAATCTCAACTTTACCATAACATAGAATTTTCATCGTGATATTTATATTTTGAACTTTTAAAAAAGATTTAATATCAGAAGTCATCCTTGATGAAATATGATTAATTACTCCATCATAATCTCCAAAATATAAAGGCATCTGTCTAACTAATAAATAAGTAGTTGAGTCACATTTATTATTATAGTCTTGACTATACGATGACTTCCATTCTAAAGTAAGGAAGATAAGTAAAAGAATAATTAGTCTCATGTCGTAATGCTTTTAAAAATTATGGCCAACATCCGAAACTATATGCAGTTGCGGGATTTGCGGGTGTTATCCTGTCCGCGTACCACGGAAACGGCAATTGATATATCGTTTTTGTTAGCGGTTCGTTGTTTTAGTTATTTGAAGTGTCAAATTGATTTCTGCATTTTTACTCAGTCCTCTATTGCCTCAATACCAAGTTGTTTAAGCCGTTCAAGGTGATCCTTCATTGCCTTGAGCTGTTCGGGGGAGTGTCCCTGCCAATCTGTAACCTCACCAGTGACCCGAAGCGGATCACGGGAACGGTATGACTTGGTTGGATTTCCAGGAAACTTCTTGTCCGTCAAATTGGGGTCATCTTCAATCGGGCCTGTCGGCTCAACTATATAAATTCTGCCGGGTCCTTCGCCCAAAGCAAGTTCAACTCCCCAAACAGCAGCATCCAAGGTGGCGGTTAGATACACATAGGACGCCTTCTTCCTCTTACCGTAGTTTGAATTAAAGCCGGGTTCAATCAGGTCTCCCTGCTTCAGATTAGCTTTCGTGCCATGATAGAACCTCTGTGAACTCAGGTCGCAGGCAGGCTCTATTGACTTGTTCTCACTTCTGTTTGTTTTCATTGTCGTTATATGCTTGTGATTGCCTTTCTGTGTCTTTTGCGTTGTCCGTTACGTTGGAAGCCACCAGCAGGGGCGGATTGCGCGTAGCAGAAGCTTTAGGCTGGGGTTTGTAACTATCCATTTGATTTCATTTCGTAATTTGTACTACGACCTCCTTGTTCACTTTTTATCATTATTCCTTTTTCAATTAAATCCTGAATGTCACGCAAAGCTGTGTCTTGTGAGCATTTCTCGATTTTTGCCCATTTTGTGGTATTTAATACTCCCTCAAAATCATCCATTAGCATATTCAGAATTTTTCTTTGTCTGTCATTTATGTTAACTCTTGAGTGTTGTAACCAGAAATAGTGTTTAAAAATTATTTTCTCAAGGAGCTTTTCGGAATTTTCAATGGCATGCAATAAACAATTCAAAAACCATTCGAGCCAGTTTGTAATATCTAACCCACTTTTTTGAGTCTTTTCTAATATGTCATAATAGGAATTGTGTTCTTTCCGTATTTGAGTCGACATACTATAAAACCGGTACGATTGTTCGTCAGAACGAGCTAGTAATAGTTCACTTAGCGCTCTTGAAATTCGTCCGTTTCCATCTTCAAAAGGGTGAATTGTTACAAACCACAAATGTGCAATGGCTGCTTTCAGCACCAAGTCAGTATTTTGCTCCAAATTAAACCAATCCAGGAAAATCCGCATTTCATTTTCAATTTGCGCCGCTGGTGGTGCCTGGTAATGAACTTTTTCTTTTCCCAACGCTCCTGAAACAACCTGCATTGGTCCTGTTGAATCGTCACGCCAGTGTCCTGTAATGATTTTATACATTCCACTTTGTCCGGTTGGGAAAAGTGCTGCATGCCAGAAAAAAAGTCGCTCTTTATTCAATTCTTTGTCGAAGTTCTTCGTTGCATCAATCATCAAATCAACTATTCCGTCAACATTGCGTTCAGAATAAACTAATCCTGATAGTTCTAATCCTAATCGTCTTGCGATTGACGACCTTACTTGTTCTCTGTCAAGAATTTCACCCTCTATTTCTGTCGATTTAATAACCTCCTGGGTTAAAATTTCAAGATTTGCTTCATTGCGAAGTTCAAACCCCAAAGCTCCCATTTTTCCAATTAACCTGCCTTGGCGGTTTCTTACATACGAAAGCAAAGGCAAAAGTTTCTCGCTATTCCATTCAAAGATTGGCCAATTTTGATTATTGTAGATATACATATTTCTCTTTCTCCGCTATTTATGCGTCCAAAATAGTGTTTATTCTCCGCATGACAAAATTATCTCCGCATTAAATGCGAACAAAATGCTATTTATTCTCCGCATCTTTGCTTTTCTCGCCCTGCCCATAACGGTCGGCGGTATGAAACGTTGGGGGTTTCGGAGCTGCGAACCTATCAACCGATATGAACTTTACCAGCGAGTGATGCGCTTAATCAACCACTTAATCCACAATATTTTATGACCGATTGTTAGTAGCATTTTATTTCATACTTATCAATACCTTTTCCAAAATCAAATTAAATTCTGTCGGTTTTTCTATCATTGGATAATGTCCGGTTGCAGCGATAGTTTCCACTTGAAAACTATTTTTACAATGGTTTTTCAGTCCTGTTTCGTTTGTTGGAAAACCGTCACTGTTTATTAAGTATAACTTATAATTAAGCTGTTCCAGTCTTTGTGCATCAGTAGATGCGTATTGCATTTGGGTCATAATGGTTCCATAGCCAATAACGGAATCGCTATTTGCAAAATCTGTTTTTACTCTGTCTTTCACTTCCTTTGATGTGGTTGGGTGAAAAAGCATCAAATCTGCATATACAGGTGCAGCATTTTTAAAATCCTTTTCAAGCATTGGAAAGAAGTCGTTCATTTGTTTTATTTGCTCCGGTGTAAATGCAACGTCAATTAATTTGAAATTGTCAACACCTACAACGCCTACTATATTTGGATTGTTGGTTAATGCTGTTTGCAACATGATTTCGCCTGCCATAGAATGTCCAATGATTACAACATTTTTAAGGTTCATTGTATCAATAAATGCTGTTACATCATGGGCATATTCTTCAATTGTCCAGTTGGTTCTTTCGGCCTTGGATTTGCCAAAGCCCGGCAGGTCAATTGCGTAAACATTATAAGTTTTGGAAAAATAATCAACTTGATTCTTCCAATACGTTGCGTCAATGCACCAACCGTGTAAAAAGAGTAGTGTTGTGTCGCCCTGTCCTTGTTGAAAATAATTGATTTCAACTTGTTTGTCTCTGATTGTGACTTGTTTTGCTGTCATGCCTTTTGCTGTTTGTGCCTCGCTTGCACTTCCTAAAAGTGAAGCAATGACGATCAATAAAATTGCTTTTGTGTTCATTTTTGTTTGATTTTTAAGCAAAGCTAAAAGGTACGTATGACAGCCCTTTGTCAGGGGTTTAAAAATAATCTTTTTTGACGTTCTTCTAAATAGTGTTCCATGTTGAAAGTCTTGTCGGGTTTGAAATGAGTTTGTTGCAATTTGAGTTCTTTTATTCTGTCAAGGCGAAACTCTCTTATTTCTTGTCGTAACTCACAAAAGGCAATAGTTGTCCAAACAGCACCACTAAAATAAACCGCGTAAGGTTGAATGATTCGTTCTGTTAGTTGCTCTTCTCCTCTTGACTGATAGTTTATTTTCAGTTTTTCGCTTTCGGTAATTGAATGCTGGATACTGTCTAAATACAAACTTGTCGGTGCCCAAGGTTTATGAAATCCGATTCTTGAATCTAAAAATTCCAGTTTGTCTTTCTCCTTGATTGATAAGACTGCCTTGATTTTTAAGAGTGCTGACTCGTAGTTTTGTTTTAGTGAGTCTTCAGTATGATAATTCAAGATTTTGCTTGTTGTAACCAAAGCCCTTGCTTCTTCTGTGGTGAACATGACAGGTGGCAAGCGATAACCTTCAACTAAAAAATAACCTTTTCCTTCTTCTTCGCCAATTGGAACACCCGCAAGCCGTAATGTTTGAATGTCTCTGTAAATTGTCCTGTTTGTAACTTCAAATCGTTTAGCTATTTCACGGGCAGTTGTCAGTCGTTTCGATTGAAGTTGAATGAGTATGCTTGTTAGTCTGTCAAGTCTGTTCATTGTCTGTGTAGTGTTTCGTTAAATTACTGCTAACGTAGGAAACTCACGCAGGGGCGGATTGCGTCCGCCAACTGGAGGATATCAATCCCGGTTAACCGGGACCGAGCGGAAAGATACACTCCGAAAACCACTGCTGCCGGACTTGCGGGTAGCTGATGTTATGGCCTAGGTGTTTTTTGTCCTCAATTATTTCTCTGTCAATTTGCTACAATGTTTCTGTCTACCGTGCGTTTGGGTAGGCAAGCTCTTTGGCTGTTTTTGGTCGTATGTTGGCTTTTTGAACGGCCAACCAATGTGCTAGACTACGAAGCATTGGCTTACGCCAAATATTTATTTAAAATCACCTCTTTTTGTTTTGGAATTTCAGCTATCTCTTTTTCAATGATTTTTATTCGTCCTTCAATTTTTTCAATTTCCGAAACTATTTTTTGTTGTTCGGAAAGTGGAGGAAGAGGAATTTTTACAGAATTTAATATTTGGATATTTATGTTTTTTTGAGCTAATTTAGGTGCATTTTCATCTAAAGATTTCTTCTGTTTTCTCATCATTAATTCTAAAAAATACACATTAGTTGTATCAAAGGGAATTAAACCCACAACGCTGTCAGTAAAACAAGCTGGGTAATCCAAAATTGCTGTATCTCCAATATTTGCTGCTATTGTTACTAATACAATGGTTGGCTGGAATAATTTACTTACGCCCAACCCTTCTTCATTTAAAGTTTGAACATGACTCACTTTTCCCCCTTTAGCTTTAACAACATCGCCTGTTTGAATAAATGGATATTGACCTCCAAAAAATCTAGGCTCATTTCTTGGTCGATGAGAAAACCTGCCCCTTTTTAAACTACATGCTTTATCTAATGTTGAATAGAATTGCGTTTCAGTATATGTTTTTTCAATAGTTTCTAAAACCAAATTTTTCAATTTTTCAACTTCCTCTTTTCCTTTCTTTTCATTCACTTCTAAAACTTCAATTTCAGAAACAATTTTTTGCTGAATGTCGAGTGGTGGGAGTGGAATTTGGATTGCATTAAAAGCTTCAACATCAAGATTTTTCTGTGCAACACCTCTCCCGCACAGATAAATTACTTCTTGGTTCAAAAACAAATAGTTTTCAAGATAATTTTGTTTTAATATTAATTCATTTGAAGAATTCACAGTTAAACCCGAATCATTTAAAAAGAATTCACCATTTACGAATCTCATACATTGAGGCGACATTCCAAATCTCGAAATTATGAAAGTATCTTTTCTATTAAATGTATCAGCTTTAAAAGTTTCTCCGCCACCGCCATAAACTGGAAAAATAGTTCCTGAATCAGAACTTTTAACTATTCGTGTTCCGTATTCAATTATTGAAACTTCGCCAAGTTTCTTAATTTTCCACTTACTTTCAATTTTTACTTTTTTTTTAACCGAAAGCGAAATTGTTTTTTCAAATTCCACTCTGTCAAAGGTCATCATATCTACCAAATCGTGGTGATAAATGTGGTTTTGCATTTTTGCATCAATTACAAAATCATCCTTGCTTGTAAATGCTTTTAAGATATAAGTACTTGCTTTCTCTGGATTATCAAATAGTTTAGCATCATACATTTGTGTGCATTCGTCCACCGTTTTGCCTCGTTGCTTTGCGTGCATGCCTTCACTATTGCGTCGGCTACTAAATTCGTAACCCAAAAAGCGTTTTTCGACCTCTTTTTCGCCACTTTTCACCAATACTACTTTTTGGTTAAGTACAATTACAAAATACAAAAGTTTATCGGCTTCACGGTCTAAAAGGACATTCCAAAAATCCTTTTCGGTTTTGGTTTTTAGTTTTTTGCGGTAATCTTTATATATTTCGTGGTTTTGTACGGCTTCGTTTGGTGTTTTTTCTAACATAGAAATATAATCATCAAACGTAATGTTTCCCCAAACATGGTTTACATAGTTGGAAACAGGCTTTTCTATACCATTAATGGTAACATCTTGTAGGTTTTCAAAGAAATGAGTTACCGATTTTTTCCATTCGGAGCTTAGTTTATTAGCTCTTCGGCGTAAAAATAGTGTTACTGTATTAGTTCCAGTTGCCATAAAAGTATTGCTGCCTAGTTCGGCAATGGCAACAATATCAAAATAGTGCAGAATAATTTCTCTAGTTTTCGTCTGTATTCCAGTATTGTTCAAAATAGAACTTGGTAAAATCAAACTGGCAACGCCTCCATCTTTTAGCAAATGTTTGGTTCGCTCTACAAACAAACATTCTATATCTTTACTTTTATCGGAAAGACTATCATATAACGTGAATTCCTTTTGAGCACCAATATATTCTAAATCGTCTTTGCAATCATTTACAGCATACGGCGGATTTGAAATCACTACCGAAAACTTGGCCTTAGAAGAATCTTCAATATTAATATTGTCTTTCAATAAACCTTTGTATGTTTTAGAAGTAGCAAAACTATCCAATCCATCGCCGTGGATAATTTGAGCAACGCCATCACCATAAAAATAACAACCTACTTTGGCCACTTTTACCAAACGGTAATCTTTTTCTATTCCGTAAACATATTTTGCAGCCCAATTATATGGGTCGGCTATCCAACTTTGTACGGCTGATTTTGCTTTCGGAAATGTAAGTTCCTTTTCAATGTTGATATTGTTGATGATCTCTTGATATTCTTCAAGGGCTTCTGTAATAAAGTGTCCACTACCCGCAGCATAATCTATTATTGCAGGAAGTTTCGGGTCTTGATTATTAATTTCTTGCAACATCATTTTTTTTATAGGCAACGACCTAACAATGAATTTAGTAACCGGGGGTGGTGTGAAATATTGCCCTACTTCTTGTTTTAATCCAGTGGTTAAAAGCAATTCGAAGAAATCGGATAAATGTTGTTGTTTTCTTGGGTAACGAATTTGGTATCTTTCCAGAAGTTGCACCACTTCTTTTAGCACTCGTTGGTTATTATCAAAAGTTTCGTTGTCATCAACTTCTTTAATGGCGAAAATATTGTTGAATTTTAATATTTTTTTCTTCAATTCTCTAATTTCTTCTGCTGTTTCGGCTTTAAAATCAGAATCTTTTATACCCTCAACTTCTTTTTCTAGAAATGCTAACAAGCCGTTTTTGTGCAAATTAATCAATCGAACCTGAAAATCAATTGGATTATCATCTTCTCGCCAATGAAACTCTAATTCCATATCGTCGCCTTTGGCTTCATCATATAATTTAGCCAAAAACAAATTGAAAATTTTATTAAACGCATTGGGTTTGTCAGAAACCGAATGTTTCCTTAAAATGGAAGCAAAACCGTGAAATATTTTATCGCTTTGGTCTTTTGACAACGGTTTTAAATCGGTCTTCGTAAAAATCTTACTTTTAAAATCATAAGGTTCATTTTCCCAAATACCTTGGTGTTTAGTGATTTTGTTCCAGCCGTTATGAAAATCTTTAACATCACCAACTCTATATTCGCTTTCTATTTTAACTATTTCGTTCCTATGAATTATTTCATTATTACTTAATTGTGAAGCATAAAGCATTACTAAATCAGCCTTATTGCTAAATTTAAAATAAGTAAATAATTGTCCTCCGTCTTTTTTTATTCGTGAAAATTCTTTGTCAAATTCCTTACCGTAAGTTTTGCATTCAATCAATAAATATTCCGAACCGTCTTCACGAGTTACGCAAATATCTAATCTTCCAGAAAATCCATGACCTGCGGGATACACTTTTTCAAGAGAAATATTCTCAGGTTTATATCCTGTTTCAAGCAATCGGTTAACACATTCTAAAACTACCCAATCTTCGGGTTTAGTGATATTCTGAAAATCTTTTCCTTGAATTTTTATTTTGCCACCAAAATGTAAAGTTTGTTTATTAAAATCAATTTCGAGAAAATAACCGTCAATATATTCTTTGAAATATATAGCTACTGCATTTTCTTTAGGTAAGAAACCTAATTTTTGTATGAGTAATTTGTTATCCATAGTATTACTAGAATTTCATTTTTGATTGTTTAACATTCTTTTCTTTGTTGTATCTCGACTGAGACTCTGCAACTGAAAATACAGCGTCTGAACATTTATATTTTTGAGCTTCCTCGACTAAAATGTCAGCAACAAACAAATCTTTGATTTTAACAACATCAATATTTAGAAATTCAGCAAGCTTTTCAAGTTGTGTGGAAGGAAACTTTTTTCTACCATTCTCAATTTTACTTACATCAGTCATAATAATTCCGAAATGTTGTCCGAAATCACTTTGATTTAATCCTTTTTTATTTCTTTCTTTTTTTAGAAACTCTCCAAAAGTTGCCATATTACAAACTTGTCATTAATTGTCTTGCTAATAATATGGCAAGTTATATATATATTTTTTATTTTCGCACGTGTGAAGGAAAAAAAACAGCTCTTTTAAAAATTTTGGTAGTGAGTCAGCCCGTGTGATTTTTAAATGTGCTGTTTTGTGCGTTGGCTGTTTATTATTTCGTTTTTTATTTTTCTGTCTTTATGTAGCAAATTGTCTGCTGTGTAGGTCGCCTTTACACTTGGCCATAACGTCTTAGCGTTGTATTTAATGTTTCCCTAAAATTAGGGTAATTCGAAGATATAACCTAATTGATAAGTAGGAATTTAAATTGGAACTAAGGGGAAATATTGAATACAACCGAGTTGAACGGAGCCGGGTCCTATGGGTATTCTATTGTGTTTCTCTTTTAGATTTGAAGCCGTTTGGCAATAGGGATATGTTTCGAACCTGTTTTTCATGAGTTTGTTAAGATTATTTTGCTTATTTATTGGCATACCTTCTCCATTCCGGCTGTTTTGAGGGCCGGTTTGATTAAATCAGCAAGACAAAGAACGATTTTGGTAATTAGTTTAACCTGGTTTTAAAATCACTGGACGAACTGTCAATATTGTCCTCATTTTACCAACTTTACAAATGGGGCAATCACAAAGGTCTTTTCCTGAAACGATTTGCCACACTTCCATTGCGTTGAGCCCTTCCAATACAGGCAAATAGCTGCTTTTTGCGATCAGGTTAAAGCATGTTTGCATTTTAGCTCCCAGGTTGCAAAGGGCCAGTATCCCGAAATACCTGATTTTATAAAAGCCGCAAGGCAAGATGTGTTGCAGGAAACGGCGGATAAACTCTGTGGCATCCAAAGTCAGGCTTTTGCATATTGCACCGGTCTTGTAATCTTTGTAGCTGAAAGTTACTTTGCCATTCTCAAATGACATGATCCTGTGATTTGAAATAGCAACCCGGTGGGTATAGTTTCCCAGGTACCGGATAATCCCTTCAGTCCCGGTAAAAGGTTTTTGGCAGTACACGACCCAGTTTTTTTGGTAACACTGTTTCTTCAGGAACGGGAAATCCGGGATATTAACAGGAATAATAAAACAACAGAAAGTACAAATCAGGAAGGTCAGTCCGCATTTATGAAACTAGCACCCGCAAAATAGTTTTTTGCTTTGGCAATTATGTTTCTTGCTTTCGCATTCATGAAACTTCGACCCGCAAAATAGTTTCTTGCTTTGGAAATTATGTTTTTTGCTTCCGTATTTGTGTTTCTTGCTTCCGCATTTACGAAACTCGTGTCCGTATTTATGAAACTCCTGTCTGCAAAAATGTTTTGCCTCCGGCCGGATTGATTTAATGTTGTATTGGAAATCAGAAAAGGCCCCGTTCGGTTATTTTACCAGTTCTTTGGTCGATAGCAGACCGCAGGCGGCATAAATATCCTGTCCGCGACTGGCGCGAATGGTGGTGAGAATGCCCTTTTCGTTCAGCAGTTCCTTAAAATTCTGAAGCGTTTGTTCGTCGGTTCCTTCGAGCGGCGTGCCCGGTATCGGGTGGAAGCGGATGAGGTTGATACGGCATTTCAGTTGGTTTAGCAAACGCGCCAGTTCCCGCACGTGGCGGGGCGTGTCGTTCAACCCTTTGAATACAATGTATTCGAACGAAACGCGGCGCTGGCGGCCAAATTCCCAACTGCGGATTTCGTTTACCACTTCTTCAATGGAATACACCATTTGCACCGGCATCAGTTTGCGACGTTCGTCGTCGAACGGGGTGTGCAGGCTCACGGCCAGGTGCGCCTCGCTGGTTTCCAGAAACTTCAGCATGGCCGGTACAATGCCAATGGTCGATACCGTAATGCGGCGCGGGCTCATGGCATAGCCCCATTCGGAAGTCAATATTTCAAGGCTTTTCAGCACTTCGTCGAGATTGTCGAACGGCTCGCCCATGCCCATGTACACGATGTTGCTTACTTCGCGGAACTCATTGATGCTGCGGATTTGATTGACTATTTCGCCGGCTGTCAGTTGTCCCTGGAAACCTTGCTTGCCGGTCATGCAAAACAGGCAGCCCATTTTGCAACCAACCTGCGACGACACGCAAACCGTTTTCCGGTCGCGGTCGGGGATCATCGCTGTTTCAATGAATTTTCCGTGAATGGTGGGGAACAAATATTTTTTTGTGCCATCAATACTTTCCTGAACTTTGGTGAACCCGATCAATCCAACTTCGTGGTTTTCGCTTAAAACTTCCCTGTTTTTTTTCGAAAGATTGGTCATTTCGTCAATCAACGAAACTTCTTTTTTATACAGCCATTCGGCGATTTGTTTCCCCGCAAATTTCGGGAAACCAAGCTCAAGGACAAGTTCGGTCAGTTCATTCAGCGTTTTTCCAAAAAGCGGGTTCTTCATTTTTATCAGGATAAATTCAGCAACAAAAATACAAAACTATGGCTTTGGGTACGTTCCTCCGGAAAAGATTGTCGGAGCAAAGGACATAACCGTCAAACTAAAAGATGTAATTTTCTATTTATCAGCAAGAAATAGTTATTTACATAGACTTATCTCTTAAATAGCGAGAATTAATAAATGTCGCATAATATCTGTGTTACCCCTAAATCCCAATGTCATATAGTTAAGAAATTATAAAATTGAAACATTTGATATATTTTTTGTGGACCTTTGAGAATTAGCGGCTTTGTGGCTAATTTTTTCCTGCCACAAAAACACAAAAAACACGAAGTATTCACGAAGAATACCTTAACTATATGACACTGCCCTTTAGAGGGTTGGGGGTATAAAATACGACAATAAATAGTTCCCATTACTTAGTTTGACGGCTATGGGAAAATGGGGAAAAGCCTTCTCTAAAACGTCCGTTCAGAAATATATTTCCGCAATTATATTCTTATATGGGATGCCCCGTTCAATCAGCAAATCACGGACTTCGACCACCATCAGCGCATTGCCGCAGAGATAATACAGATGATCGGCCGGAAGAGTTTCCAGTTGTCTCAGGTAATCGGTAACACGGCCGGGAAAAACATCGCAGCTTTGCTCTTGCGAACAACAACGAATGTAACGTTCGCCCAGCGCCCAGTCGAGTTCATCTTCAAAATAAAACTGATTCAGATAGCGGGCCCCGTGTATCAGGGTTTTGTCTTTTTCCTGCCCCGAGCGGAACATGCTGTAAAACGGGGCAATTCCGGTCCCGGTGGCAATCCGGAAAGCAGGCTGGTCGCCGTCGGTAAAACTGCCGTAGGCTTTGCTCACCCATATCGTTTCGCCGGGAATACACGACGACAATTTCGGAGTCAGCTCACCTTCTTTTTTAATATTGAAAAGCATCCGCATCTCCTTTTCATGGTTCCCGCTGCACAGGCTGTAAATCCGGGGCTGATCGTTCTCGTTCAATGCAATCTTCACCACCTGGCCCGGCAGAAAATCACTGTTCCGTTTCCACGAAATGACATGTACTCCGGGCGAAATTTCTTCGTTTCCGGTAAGTATTACAGGGAAAAGTTTATGTTTCCCGGGCTGGTATTCTTCGGCTTTTGACATCTGATTTTTCCGGTAACCAGTAAAACACAAAATCAGGCAGAAGGTTCAGAGATCAGACTTCCGCGTCGAGAACCAGTGAGGAGGCCCCCAATATTGCCGTATTCTGAACATCCGACACTTCGATAACCAGGCTTTCGGAAAGCCTTTTGAACGGAAAGTCATTGATTGCAGATTCCATTCCTTCGCGGAACAACGGATACGATTTAGCAACGGAACCGCCCAGAATAACCGCTTCGGGAGCCAGCGCAAATAAAATATTACAGATTGCCTTGCCAAGATGTTGTCCAAATTCGAAGAACAAAGCAAGCGATTCTGCATCTCCGGACAACGCTTTTTTTGCTATTTCAGCGCCATTCAAACCCTTGTCTTTAAAAAATTGTCCGCTGCAATAAGCTTCTGTATTGTTGTCGAGATAATACAGGCAGCCAAACTCACCGGCCCCGCTGTACTTTCCGGAATACAAATGCCCGTTGATGATAATTCCGGCGCCCAGACCAGTTCCGATGGCCAAGCCCACAAAATTGCTGAAAGGTTTGCCCTTCCCAAAATATTTTTCCCCGATGGCAAAACAATTGGCATCGTTATTCACGAAAACGGGTTTGCCAAAGCGCTCCTGCAAAAGGTCTTTTAACGGCACTTCGTCCCACGAAGGGATGTTGGTAACATCGATCACCATATTTTTATCGTGATCGACCAGACCGGGAACGCCAATGCCAATTCCCGCAACTTCGGGGTAAAACACTTCACCGATTGCACGGGCAATTGCATCAACAACAACCAGTTTTTCAGCATCGAACGGGGTCGGACAGGAATATTGTTTTACAACCTGTTCATTCTCGATTAATCCTACACTGATTTTTGTGCCGCCTACATCAACTCCTATTATTTTCATTTTTCTGTTTTTATAACAAATAGGACTCAATGTCGTTTAGGTAAGGTATTCTTTGTGTCTTTTTGCCCCGAATTTTCGGGGTTGTGGCAGGAAAAAATTAGCCACAAAGTCTCCAATTCTCAAAGATTCACAAAAACATCTAAAATATTTCAATTGTATCATTTCTCAACGACATTGAATCAGGATTACAAAATACAAATAAAAACTCCATCTCCAATACCATTTTCAATTTTCAGCAAACCAGGGAGATCGTTTTCTAAAAGACATCAAATCCGGCTCCCCCATCCTGTCGATTTCCGGAAATGTGTTTTCAAATGGAATATTTTTTCTTCTGCCTTTTTAAGGAAATTTTTACCTCCTTGCAGCGATGTTAAATCACTGTGTTTTTTTAAGACACACAGCGATTTAGTTCACCTTTCAACCGCCGGTTATCGGGTAAAATTTGTAGATTTGTGCTTCGTTAATTTTGCATTGTCAATGCGTAAGAAATGTTTTACTTTCTTTCTGTATGACAACCGATTAAGAACGAATTAGTCAAGACAATAAAAGTAAACCAAACCATTCATTAAAATAGAAATACTGTGAGATTAATTATTCAGGAAACACATCAAAAAGCATCGCTTTGGGCAGCTAATTACATTGCACGGAAAATTCAGATGGCAAATCCAACAGAAGCCAATCCGTTTGTTCTGGGATTGCCAACCGGTTCTTCACCATTATTGGTTTATAAAGAATTAATTTCTTTGTATCAGGCCGGAAAAGTTTCGTTTAAAAACGTGGTTACATTCAACATGGATGAATACGTAGGAATTCCGAAAAATCATCCGCAAAGTTATTATACTTTCATGTGGGATAATTTTTTCAGCCATATTGATATTCAGGAGAAAAATGTAAATATTTTGAATGGCAATGCGGCTGACCTGAAAGCAGAATGCCAGCGTTATGAAGAGAAAATAAAACAGGTTGGAGGGATTGATCTGTTTCTTGGAGGAATTGGCGCTGACGGACATCTCGCGTTCAATGAACCGGGTTCATCACTGGCATCGCGGACACGGGACAAGGAACTGAACTACGATACGATGGTCGCCAATTCACGGTTTTTCGACAACGATTACAATAAAGTCCCCAAAAGCGCGCTCACCGTTGGTATTGCAACCGTGCTTGATTCAAAAGAGGTTTTGATCATTGTAAACGGATTGTCGAAAGCCCGGGCTTTACGGCATGCAGTGGAAGAAGGGGTTAACCACATGTGGACCATTAGTGCATTGCAATTGCACCCGAAAGGAATGATCGTTTGCGACGAGCATGCAACATACGAACTCAAAGTAGGAACGTACAGACATTTCAAGTCAATTGAAGAAAGAAATCTTGATCCGGAAAAAATAAGTAATTCGGATTTGATCTGGTAGACCGGAAACTCCGGTTCCAATAAAAAATAAAAGACGACCATCTTTGCTTTTTGAAAGTACAAAGGTGGTCGTTTTGTTTTTTAACGGGAATTATAACGGTCCATCTAAAAATCCTATCCCCAGCCCTTTCCCAAAAAGGAAAGGGAGCCTGGCCTGTGAAAAATAACAATGTAAAACTTCAAAAAAGTACTGACAATCGTATTTATACAAGTCAAAAGTCCCCCGATTGGGCATAACCGTCAAGCTAAAGATGTAATTTATTATTTATCAGCGACAAATGAAATACAACCACCCCGTCCCGGAGAAACCGGGACACCTCCCGATTCCCGGGACAAGCTCTCCTAAAAAAAGGAGGGGAAACCGAAGCAAGTTGCGGCAGCGAAAAACCACCAGGCTTTCCAAATTGTCACTGTCCCAAATTTCTCCTCCTGGATAGGAGGAGTACCCGAGAAACGAAGGGGGAGGTGGTTGATTGTTTAGAGTAAAATATAGAATCAGTAAAAATTATTATTACTGAAAAATAGTTATTTACAAAGATTTATCCCTTAGCTTGACGGTTATGCCCGATTGGGGGATTAGGGGGCAAATAAAAAACATCATTATAGAATTCTCAGTTAAACAGATGCGGATTGCAAATCCGCATTAGCCGCATCTGTCAGAGCCAGCAAGTGTGCCAATATCAAAAGAAGAAGAGGCTGTCCAAAAAGTTCTAAAATCCGCAATTCGTGTCACCCTGCCCCGAAATTTCGGGGTGTTTCAGGGTCTGATTATTAGAAAGATGAGATCCCGAAACAAGTTCGGGATGACTCGATCCAAGACTTTTTGGACAGCCTTTTCAATTTTATTGGAAAACGAAATTAATTTCGCCGGAATGCTTTATTCAAATACGCCTTCCACCGACTTTTCAAGTTCGTCAGCCAGTTTCAGGAATTCAGTAACACTCATGTCGCGATGATAAATCAGACCATGAGTAGCACGGATAAGCGGTTTGTTGTGCTGATAGAAAAAATCTTTGCCCAGCAACAATTGGATTTGTTTTAACTGCTCGACCCACACGCGCTGTGTTAACGTGCTGAATTTCCCATCGAGCTGATAACTTGGGAACGATGCATTTACCTGGGTCAGGTAACAATCGGTAAACGATGTATCGAGAATAGCCAGTGCATTGAGGGAAACCGGAGTAATTACATTAACTTCGGCCGGATGATAACGAAACCATACATTCCGGTAGCCTATAATACGCAAGTTTGAAAGATCAGCTTCCTTGCTCCATTCGCGAACGGTGGCAGCCGTCACCTGCAAAACTTTGTAATGCGTGTCGGGGCCGCTTCCTTCCGGATCGAGCGCCAGACTGATTGAAGTTGGCTTGAATTTCCGGAAATCTTCAAGTACACGGGCAATATCTTTGCTGTAATCAGGAGCTTCAGTGAACGACCCGCTTTGATAAAAGCCCAAACGAAGATGGTGCACATTTTTCACCGGTACACCATAATGAGCCCATACCAGTTCTTCTTCAAATTCGCGGATCATTCCTTTTAATCTCTGAATTTTAGGCGGGTTTTTACCTCCGTCATAAAACGTTTTCAATTCAGCAATCAGGCTATCGATGGTTTCAAGCAACATGGTTTGGCTTTCCAACTCCCATATTTCTACCATTGCACGAACCAAACGGTGACAAACTCCCCTGCGTTTTTCGTCTTCATTACCGGCAGCAACATTGTCGAGATAGTGGTACACATCTTTGTCCCACTTGTATTTGTAGCCTTCAGCAAAAAAGTCAGGATAAGTCACCATCAGCATTTTTTCTTCAACAAGTAGCTTTTGGGTATCTTCAAGTAATCCGATTAAAAACGAATTGGTAACGGCTGTAAAACCGGAAGTCATCACCGCAAAATGCGATTCGTTGGTCGCCTCGCGCAACTGACGGTTTATAACCGGCATAATTCCCAACATAATATCATCGTGATGAGGGCCTGAATGATAGTACGTCTGATGTGTATCTTTCGACATCCCCCGTTCAATTTTAGCAGTAATTGATTCAATTACCGAAACAACTGTATTTTCGTTTAAACCAGGAATTAAGCTACAGTACGAATCAGCTTTCAAATCTGCCAGCTCAAGTTTTGGACCGAATTTATTAATCTTTGCACACAGGTCGATAACGGCCCGTTCGGTTTTTTCGTGGGTCCAGTCTCCTGCCTTGTAATATTTATCAACCGTATCGGTGAGTTTTACTGCTGCGCCATTGGTCAGATAGATGCGTGCATTTTTAAGTTTTTGCAGCGCTGTTGCCGGATATAAGTTGTTTGGTTCGTTTTCGAGCGCTGCTTTCATGATATCAGCATTCGATTCTCCGGCAGCATAAATAATTGCAACGGCATCCGGATTGAAGGTAATTGTTTCCAGACCAATGGTAATTACCAGCCGTTTGCGCGACACCTCAATTCCACCCAGATCGGCGGCAGTAATAGCCTGTGTCTCAAAATTGGTAGCGGTTAAACGGGTCGACGAGAAATGATCGGTTCCGCGCGTATTAAATGCGATATGTCCGTCAGGGCCAATTCCTCCGAGGTAAAAACCAATACCTCCTTTTTCGCGTATCTTCCGTTCGTATTCCGTACACCAGTCGTCAATTTTAAAAATCGATTTTTGCTGAAGTTCTTCAGTCGGTGTTTTGGCTTCGCGATACCGCAACGAAAGGTCGATGCTGAAATCGGGAAATACTTCCGAAAAATGTTTCCCTTCTGCCAGTTCAATTTCATCGGATTTAATCAGCAATGCTTTGTTTTTATCGAGACCGAAACCATCTATATATGAATTCATCACATAATTGTAAAAACTGTTGTGCTGCGATGAAGGAATCGGGAAAAATTCATTGATCTGCACAAATTGCAAACCGCTCAGATCGGGCTTTTTATGTTGTCCCAATCCGTATTTTTCACGCATGACCAAAGCCTTTGGGCTGTCCCAGTTTTCCAAAAGATAGCGGGTATAATAAATAAAATAGTTTTGTGTTTTTCCGGTAGATAAACTAATTACTCCGTTTGGATTTTCAGCAACCCATTCAAAAAAACGCAGCGAAGCAAGTAAGCCCAGTTTAGGGAAATTCTGAACGGTTATATAGGGAAGTTTTGTTGTTTCCGTTGTGATCCCGGCTTCTTCCAAAAAGACTTTCTCTACTTCGGAAAATTGAATAGTATTCATGTCTCTATTTTTTCAAATTTGTGATCTATAATTTTTGTATCAATGTCATTTCCAAAATCAAGTTTTCAACGCATGGCCCCGAAACCCCGGGTCGCATGAAAAACAATCATCCTGATTGGTGTTTTTGCGAATCATGCTCATTTCATCACTGTGAATTTTGAAATTATAAATACTCTATTTTGTTTCTATTTTGCTCATCACTTTTTCCATTAACATAGCAGTGACCCCGCGTACTCCGGCATATTTGTCGAGTTCAGAAATCTGAATCTTCACTTCCTTGCTCAGATCGGGATTGCAATAAACATTAATAGCTTGCTGGATGGGTGTAAGAATATACTGTCCGGCATTGGACACACGTCCGCTCAAAATGATCAGTTCCGGATTAAATATCTGGATCAGGGAAGCAATACTTTTACCAAGCCACTGCCCGACACTGGTCAGAATGGTAATTGAATACTGGTCGCCTGCATTAGCTGCCTTCACCACTGTTTGCGGGTCAATTTTATCAAGGTCTTCATTCACCAGCCGGGTCAGCATCGACGATTTACCGGCTTTGATTCCTTCGCGGGCCATACGTGCAATAGCCGTTCCCGATGCAATAGTTTCGAGACAACCTTTTTTTCCACAGGCGCACAAAATATCATTATCGACCATGGGCAAATGTCCAAACTCACCGGCCAAACTGTTCTTTCCACGATACAATTTACCATTCAGCACCATGCCGAGTCCAATTCCCCAATCAAGTTCGAGTACCAAAACATTCTTCCGATCTTTGGCCGCGCCAAATTTCAATTCGGCATAAGTCCGGGCTTTGGCGTCGTTTTCGATGATTACCGGCAAACCCAGTTTTTCCTGAAATACGTCAAGAAGTGGTTTCGATGTTCTCAGGTGGGTGAAGTTAACTCCCAGTTCGTAATTCACCAGCCCCGGGATTTCAATACCTGCGCCAACAATTTTTGCGCAGTTGACCTTTTGCTGTTCGATCAAAGCGTTGGTCCGGGAAACAATCAGGTCGATGATCCCCACTCCTTCCGAAATACTGACATTCAGAATCTCCGGTTCGCAAATAGCTTCGTTCCTTCCGTCGAAAATAAAAATTGTGGTACGGTACAAATTAATGGTAATCCCTACGGTATAAAGAGCATCCCTTCTCAAACCAAACAAAATGGGTCGCCGTCCGCCACTCGAATCGGCCTGGCCTATTTCCTCAACAATGCCGTCGCTCTTCAATTCATTCAGTAAACTGATAATTTTCGGAGTGCTTAGCCCCATTTGTGCATTGATCTCAGGATTGGTCAAAGCTTTATTCAAATAAAGCAATTTGGTAATTTTTTGCTTCTGAAGGACTTTTTTGAGTTCAACGGTATTCAGCTCGTTACCATCTTTTTTCCGGAAAGGATCAATCATTGTATTGAAGATTTAAATGACGACACAAAGCTATCGTAATTTTTTTAGATTAACTTCAATACTTTTCTTATTTTTTTAATAAAGTCTTTATTCCTTTTTAAATTCCGACCTGCTACAATTCAATTGGCAGAGAGCGAAAATATCCTAATTACCTGAAGAATATTTGCTTTTCAGTACAAATAGTTCATTTATAAAAGACTGAATAGGTTCAAGCTTCGAATCATTTCTGCTGAACCGGATATAATGGGACATTGCATCATTCTCAAAATAAATCCAGTCGTCGCAACCATCAACACAAATATTACAGCTATTCAAATCAAGTTTTTTAAATTCTTCTGCATCAAGCTTTTTAAGCAGATTGTCGATTTCCGAATTCAATAATTTCCCGCTTTTCTCTTCAGATGGATTTGAGTTCTGACATTGTGCGTAATTAACATACCTGACCGCATTTCCCTTTATTTCCAAGGTATCGTTTTGCGAACACCATCCGCAAACGGTGCCGGTCCGAAGAATAAACGTCTGGCCATATTCTTTTTCTTCCGGATCTTCCTTGCAGGAAAACACAACACAAAGCGCCATCAATAAAAACAAATTTCGAAGGTTCATGTTATCTGTTTTTTACAAGATGGGCCATATTTAAAAAAGTTGCGCGAACCAATTCATTTATTTTGATCTGCCATTAAACAAACGATAGATCTCTCAAAAACAAGAGATGCGAAATATACAAAAAACGGATTTCAACCCAAAAGACCAGATTGCAAATATTCCCTGAATATCATTTCTAAAGAGTGTTTTAAAATATAATTTTCAGCTTCGCTCTTCTCTTTTGATAAAGTTTAAATAATAGACTAAATTTGCGCGGCATACAAAAATCAGTGTTTTTGTATTTATATTTAAATTTTCAGAACAACGGGAACAAAACCAACTTGTATTTTGTGGATTGTATGACACATGTTGGCAGCGCCGAAATTAAAACGAAATCAGATGAAACATGATAAAATTAAAATAGGAATTACCCAGGGCGACATCAACGGAATTGGGTATGAAGTAATTATCAAAACCCTAATGGAACCGCGCATTTTGGAAATGTGTACCCCCATTGTTTACGGTTCGCCAAAGGTAGCAGCCTATCATCGCAAAGCGCTCGAACTGGAAAGTTTTACATTTAATGGCATACGCACCGCGAAAGAAGCCGATCCTAAAAAAGCGAACATCATCAACTGTACTGACGACAATATCCGTGTAGAGTTGGGTCGTTCGAGCGAGATGGCCGGCGAAGCTTCGTACATGGCGCTTGAAAAAGCCGTTGAAGATTTAAGGCTCGGGGAAATTGATGCGCTGATTACTGCCCCCATCAACAAAGACAATATTCAGTCCGATAAATTTCATTTCCCCGGACATACCGAATTTCTGGCCGAACAGTTCAACGTGAAGGACTATGTAATGCTGATGGTCAGCGAAGTGATGAAGATCGGTGTAGTGGTTGGTCACGCGCCGCTTTCCGAAGTTTCCCAAAGAATAACGGTGGATAGCATCCTGCGCAAACTGCGGATTATCTCATCAAGCCTCGAAAAAGACTTCAGCATAAAAAAACCGCGCATCGCCGTATTGGCACTGAACCCGCACGCGGGCGACGGAGGTTTGTTGGGGCACGAAGAAAAGGACATCATTATGCCGGCTATTGAAAAAGCCAAGCAAGAAGGCATTTTAGCCATCGGCCCCTACCCTGCCGACGGTTTTTTTGGTTCAGGCGATTATACTAAATTCGATGCGATTCTGGCGATGTACCACGATCAGGGGATGATTCCATTCAAACTGGCGTCATTCGAAAAGGGAGTGAATTACACAGCCGGATTACCGGTCATCCGAACTTCCCCGGCACACGGCACTGCATACGACATTGCCGGAGAAGATAAAGCATCGCCCGATTCATTCCGGCAGGCTTTGTACCTTGCCTGCGATATTTCGAAAAACCGGGAAATCTATGCTGAAATTTCAAAAAATCCGTTGCGTAAATACGAGATCAACCCAAGTCAGGTAGATGAAGTTATCGACCTGCAGGCTGAGGAAGAAGACATTTTATAAGCCGACTGTTTATGTACGAATATATAAAGGGCAAAATAGCCGTTCTGAAACCGGCCCAGGTTATTATTGAAGCCAACTCGGTCGGTTATTCCGTAAATATTTCATTGTATACCTATTCGAAATTAAACGGACGCGAACAAACCCTTTTGTTCCTCCACCAGATTATCCGCGAAGATGCTCATGTGCTATACGGCTTTGCTGAAGAAACCGAGCGGGAGCTATTCCGCCTGCTGATCTCGGTAAACGGCATCGGTTCGAACACGGCTATCATGATGCTTTCATCACTAAATCCGGATGAGATAAAGGCTGCAATACTGAGTGAAAATGTCCGTCTTTTGCAGAGTATCAAAGGCATCGGGGCGAAAACCGCACAACGCGCCATCATCGACCTGAAAGATAAAGTGGGAAAAGCCTCTGCCAGTGAACAAATTTTAAGTTCGCCGGACAATACAATACGAAATGAAGCGTTATCAGCATTAGTTATGCTTGGCTTCGCGAAAAAGCCGGTGGAAAAGGAAATTGACCGGATTCTGGCAGCACAACATGGGCTTTCGGTTGAGGAAGTTATCAAGCAGGCATTAAAAAGCTTATAATCAGAAAAAGGTTGACATTGAAACGGTTCTCTAAAAACATAATTCTCCTGTTTTTTATAATGATCATCCTGTCGGTTTGGGGCAACCCTTCGGCAACGAATTTTAACTTCGGAAGCAAAAACTTTCAGGATAATTTTCCACAGGTCTCCGATACCTTGGTAATTGATACCACCGGTGTATTGCCCTATCCGTTTAAGGACCAACCCGAATTTGTTTTTCCTGAAAGAAAAGACAGTTCCCTTTTCCTCAAAAAACCTTCAAATATTCAAACTAAAATTGAGTACAATCCGGTTTCCAAAGAATACACTTTCTACGAGAAAATGGGAACTTTGAATTATCGTTTACCCAAAAGTATGTCGGCTGACGATTACCTGAAATTCGACGTTGAACAGTCGATAAAAGATTACTGGAGGGAAAGGCGGCAGATTCAGGATCTGGATGAAAAGGGAGGCCTGGCTCCCCGACTGACTGTTGGCGGCGAGGCGTTTAACCGCATTTTCGGTGGAAACACGATCGATATCAAACCGCAGGGATATGTTGAAGTTAGTTTCGGCTATCAGTTGAACACCAACGAAAATCCCAGTTTGCCTGAAAATCTCCGGAAAACACCGACGTTCGACTTCGACCAGAAAATACAAATGAACGTGATGGGAAAGATCGGCGAAAAAATGCAGATGCGGGTGAACTACAACACCGAGGCCACTTTCGATTACGAGAACAAAATGAATATCGACTACGCCGGAACCGAAGACGAGATATTGAAAAAGATAGAGGCAGGGAACGTGTCACTACCTTTAAACGGGTCGCTGATAACCGGTGGTTCGAACCTCTTCGGCGTAAAAGCTGAAATGCAGTTTGGCAAGCTGAACCTGACCACTATTTTCTCGCAAAATAAAGGTGAGACCAAGGTGGTTGAAACCGAAGGCGGCGCCCAAAAAACCACCTTCGACATTGATGTTGCCGATTACGATGCCAACCGTCACTTTTTCCTGTCACAATATTTTCGCGATCAATACGATCAGGCGCTAAAAAACCTGCCCATCATCCAGTCATCGATTACCATCAATAAAATTGAAGTTTGGGTGACCAACAAAACCAGTAATTTCCAGGAATCGCGAAATCTCGTTGCCTTTATGGACCTAGGGGAACATGATCCAAATATTTACAATAAGGTTCCTGAATTTGCCGGAATAAGCGGCTTCCCGTATCCCGAGAATGTGTTCCCCTTCAACGATGCCAATAATCTGTATCAGGCAATAACAACCAATTATGCCAACATTCGCGATATTGAAAAAATTAATCAGACTTTATCACCGTTAAAATCGTACGGATTTACCGGAGGAAATGATTTCGAAAAAATTGAACAAGCCCGTAAACTGAATGAGTCGGAATATTCTGTCAACCTGAATTTGGGATACATATCGCTAAATTCGGCTCTGAACACCGACGAAGTGCTGGCGGTGGCGTTCAACTATACGGCCAATGGCAAAACGTATCAGGTGGGTGAATTTTCGACTGACGGGATTAATACACCGCAAACACTGGTACTGAAACTCATTAAAGGCACCAACCTGTCGCCCAAACTGCCTTCATGGGATTTGATGATGAAAAACATCTATAATCTGAATGCCTACGAGTTAACAAGTGAAGATTTTGTACTCGACATTGTTTATCTGAACGATGCCACCGGCACCTACGTAAATTACCTGCCTGACACAAAAATTCAGGGACATATTTTGCTGGGCGTAATGAACCTCGACAAACTGAATTCGCAGCTTGATCCGGGGAAAGACGGGGTTTTCGACTATATCGACGGCATCACTTTGAATTCAAAAACAGCCCGCGTCATTTTCCCGGTTGTGGAGCCTTTTGGCAGTCACCTTCGCGACTCAATCGGCAATAACCAGTTGGCTGACAGATACACGTTCCAGTCGCTGTACGATTCAACACAAACCCGTGCAGAGCAAGATGCCGAGCATAACAAGTTTAGGCTTCAGGGGTCGTTCAAAGGTTCGTCGAGTTCCGAAATATCGCTTGGGGCAATCAACGTGGCACGCGGATCAGTAAAAGTTACTTCCGGGGGCCAAACCCTCATTGAAAATATTGATTACACCGTCGACTACACGCTGGGACGGGTGAAGATCATCAACTCGGGCCTTCTTGAATCGGGAGCGCCTATCCAGATTTCCACAGAAAGTGAAGATCTCTTCAGCATGCAGCGTAAAACCATGATGGGAGCTTATGCCAATTACGCCTTCAGCGACAATTTCAACATGGGAGCCACCGTGTTACACATGCAGGAACGCCCTCTAACACAGAAAGTTGATTACGGTGAAGACCCCATTTCGAATACCATGATCGGGATGGACCTGCGTTACAACACCCAATCGCAACTGCTGACAACGCTGGTCGACAAGCTGCCTTTCATCAATACAAAGGAAATGTCAACCATTTCGGTGGAAGCTGAATATGCACAGTTGTTTCCGGGCCATTCAAAAGTAATTTCGTCAGACGGCGCTGCCTACATCGACGATTTCGAATCAACAAAAACGGCCATTGACATGACCAGCCGCCAGTCGTGGGTGCTGGCAAGTACGCCTCAACTGCAACCTATGTTCCCCGAAGCCAATCTTGACGATGACCGGACATACGGATACAACCGGGCAAAACTGGCATGGTACACCATCGACCCGATGCTGCTCCGGAATAATGCAAATACCCCCGACCATATAAAAAACGACAAGGAACAGCAATCGAACCATTTCGTACGCGAGGTATTCCAGAAAGAAATTTTTCCCGACCGGGAAGTAGCAACCGGTATCCCTACCAACATTGCGGTTCTCGATCTTGCCTACTACCCGAAAGAACGCGGGCCATACAATTATGATTCACGGCCAACACCCTATTCTGCCGGGGTAAACAGCGACGGAACCCTTCGGAATCCGGAAACACGCTGGGGCGGTATCATGCGTAAAATTGAAACGACCGACTTTGAAACGGCCAATATCGAATTCATCGAATTCTGGATGATGGACCCCTTTGTTTATGATGAAATTGGGGAACTGGAGGGTGGAGACCTGTATTTCAACTTAGGTGAAATTTCAGAAGATATATTGAAAGATTCAAAAAAATCGTTTGAAAACGGACTTCCGACCAGCGAAATAGTAAATAAAGTAGATACAACTATCTGGGGGCGCGTTTCAACCCAGCAATCGCTGGTCAATGCCTTCGATAATAATATTCAAAGCCGGCAGTATCAGGATATCGGTCTCGATGGCCTGAACGACAACGACGAAAAAACTTTTTACGACGACTACCTTCAATCGTTGACAACCATTCTCGATCAGAATGCTTATTCCAAAGTGGAAAACGACCCCTCTTCCGACAACTTCCAATATTTCCGTGACTCTGATTTCGACCAGGCCGAAACAAGTATTCTGGAACGGTATAAAAACTACAACGGGCCCGACGGAAACTCTCCGACTTCTGAAATGTCGGAAGAGAGCTATGCAACCAGCGCCACTTCAAATCCCGATATTGAAGACATAAACAGCGACAATACCTTAAACGAATACGAACGCTATTATCAGTACAAAGTCAGCCTCCGCAAAAAAGACATGGTCGTTGGTGAAAACTATATTGCCGACAAAAGACATGCTTCCGTAAAACTCAAAAACGGACAAATGGGCGAAGTTGACTGGTATCAGTTTAAAATCCCGGTAAAAGAACCCGATCAGGCTTTTGGATCAATCAGCGATTTCAAATCCATCCGTTTCATGAGGATGTTTATGCACGGATTTAAAGACTCAACTATTTTACGTTTTGCAACCCTCGACCTGGTACGTGCCGACTGGCGAAAATACGAACGCGCTTTGGACGACGAAACAGAGACAGGAACCGGCAACCCGTCGTTAGACATCTCGTCCGTCAATATTGAAGAGAACGGAGGAAAAGAACCGGTGAACTATATCCTTCCTCCAGACATCGACAGGGTAATTGACCCGGCAAACACACAAATTCTCGAATTGAACGAACAGTCGTTAGTCCTAAAAATAAACGATCTGGAACAGGGAACGTCAAAGGCCGCCTATAAAAGTATCTATCTCGATTTCCGCACCTATAAACGTCTGCGTATGGAAGTTCATGCCGAAGAAATTGAAGGCTACCCTCTGGAAGATGATGAACTTTACCTTTTTGTACGCATGGGGTCTGATTACAATTACAACTATTATGAGTATGAAGTTCCTTTAAAACTGACTGTCCCCGACAGATACAACGGGGATTATGTGGCCGACCGGTATACCGTTTGGCCCGATGAAAACCGTATCAATGTTGCATTGGAGCAATTTACCAATGCCAAACAGGCTCGCGATGCCGAACTCCGTACGGCCGGATCGGGATTGAAAATTACCGATGCTTATGCTGTCACCGATCAGGAATGGCTGGACGGACGAAACACCATATACGTAAAAGGCCGTCCAAATCTTGGCAATGTAGAAGTAATGATGATTGGCGTCCGCAATAAGAAAGGAACTATCAATACCGGGCCGAAATCAGTAGAAGTATGGGTAAACGAATTACGCCTTACCGACTTCGATGAAGACGGCGGATGGGCTGCCAATGTTCGTGTTTCCACACGCCTGGCCGATTTGGGATCGGTAACTTTTGCAGGCCGTACCCGTTCTGCCGGTTTCGGCAGTATCGACAAAAAAGTAAACGAACGGGCGCTCGACGACCTGGTAGAAATTGATGTCTCGTCGAACCTGGAACTGGGAAAGTTCTTTCCCGAAAAGGCAAATGTCCGTATCCCGTTGTATGTTGGTTATTCGAAGCGGATAAGCAATCCAAAATACAATCCGCTTGATCCGGATATTCTGATGGAAAACGCGTTGAAAAATCTGGAGAGCAAAACTGAAAGGGACTCCGTCAAACAGATTGCACAGGATTTTGCAACCCGTACCAGTATCAACCTTACCAATGTTAAAGTTGACAAAACGTTCAATAAGAACAAACCCCGTATTTACGACCCGACAAACTTCGCTTTAACATACTCATACAACGAAACCTTCACACGGAATGTAAATACAGAATTCAATATAAACAAAGACCATCGGGGACTCTTATCATACAGTTTCAATAGTCTCCCCAAGTCCATTGAACCTTTCAAAAAAGTTAATTTCCTGAAAGGAAAGGCATTCCGACTGATCAAGGACTTCAACTTTTACCCCATGCCATCGCAGATTTCATACAGGGTCGATATCGACAGGCATTACAATGAAGTTCAACTTCGGAATATTACCAATCCGAATATGATCATTGAACCAACTTACGATAAAGATTTCCTGCTTAATAATTATCTCGACCTGATTTATAATCTGACGCAAACTCTGAAAATTGACTTTTCGTCACAAAAAACAGCGCGTATCGACGAACCGGAAGGGCGTATAAACCGCAGAGACGACGATTACGAGTGGAAAAGAGATTCGATCCTGACCAATCTTTTAGACATGGGAAGACCCACCTGGTACCATCATTTATTTAACGCTTCGTACAACCTTCCGATCAGTAAAATACCGGGGTTTGATTGGGTATCAGCTTCTGCCCGATACACGGGAATGTATGACTGGAGCGCCGGAGCGCTTACCTCTCCGACGATTGAACTGGGAAACACAATTGAAAATTCACGGCTCGCCTATTTAAACGGACAGATAAACCTGATTTCGCTATACGACAAGGTTAAATTTTTAAAGCAAGTTAACGAGAAATACGGCAGGGGAACGGCAGGCAGCCGGTCGCTGAGAAGCCGGTCCCAGAATCGCCCGGCCGCTCCGGTAAAAAAAGATGAAGGGCCGCGGCTTAAAACAGTTAAATACAATGCCGATAACATCATTTTAAAACCGAACGTATCCAAATCGATTACCCACAAACTGGGAACAGAATCGGTGCAGGTAAAATTTACCGATTCAAACGGACAACCCATTGAAGGTGAGATTCAGGTAAACAATGAAAACCGGATTACATTTACGACACCAAAGGGGTATAACAATGTCCAGGTAAGTATCACCGGTCAAGTTGAGCAAAATGAAAGTGTGCTGCTGGATATTGCAAAACGTACTTCCCGTGTTTTAATGGGAGTACGCTCGCTTTCGATATCCTATTCTACTACCGACGGTACCGTATTGCCAGGCTTCCTTCCCGAACCCAAGTTCTTCGGATCGGGCAAGTATGTCCCCGATGCCAACTTCAGCAACGGGTTTAGCTCTACAACTGCGCCGGGTCTGCCATTCCTGCTGGGCTGGCAGGATAAAAATTTCGCTCGTCGCGCAGCGGAAAACGGCTGGATTACCACCGACTCGACCCTGAACTCACCATATCAGATGACCCATGTCGAAAATATAGATCTCCGGGCCAATATCGAACCTATCGGCGATTTGCGTATCGACGTGAGCGCCAATCGCACCTATTCGGAAAATACCAGCGAATTTTACATCTACAACAAAACCTCCGGCATGTTCAACAGCGCCAACAAGACGTTGAGAGGGAACTTCACCATGTCGGTAAATACATGGAAAACAGCATTCAGTAAAATCGGGAAAGAAGGGGTGCAGGCATCCGAAGCATTCCAGCAATTCAAGACTAACCGGATCACTATTGCCCGCAGACTGGCAAGCCAGCGAATTTCAAACGAAGTGGAAGAATACGACCCGCAGGTGGTAATTCCCGGTTCCGATTTTCCGGTTGGATACAGTGAATCGTCCCAGCAGGTTATAATCCCTGCTTTCATTGCCGCATATACCAGCCAGGATGCGAATAAAGTTTCGTTGAATCCCTTCCCGTCCCTCCGGTTCATTCGTCCCAACTGGCGGATAAGTTACGACGGGATGGTAACCCAGGTGGAAGGGCTGAATAAAATATTCAAGACATTGAGTTTTACCCACTCTTACCGTTCAACATACAATGTTGGGTCGTTTACAACCAACCTCGATTACGATGAAACTTTTTATGAAGACGGGTTTAGTTATGTTCGCAATACAATTGGCAATTTCGTGAGCAAATACGACATTAGTTCAGTCAGCATCAACGAGCAGCTCAACCCATTGATCAATCTCGACATGACTTTCATGAACGACATGACGCTCCGGGGTGAGATCAATAAAACGAGGAATCTGTCACTGAGCCTTTCAAACAATCAGTTAACAGAGATTTTAAGCAACGAATACAGTTTTGGGTTGGGATACCGTTTTTCGAAAATGAACCTGATCATTAAAACAAAAAAATCACAGAAATCGTATTCGAACGACCTTAACATCAGGGCCGATCTGTCATTCAGTAAAAATAGGACCATATTACGGCCATTGGACGAAGACGGGCAGTTAACTGCCGGACAAAATACGATAACCATAAAAACGAATGCCGACTACATGTTAAGCGACCGTTTCGAATTACGGATATATTTCGACAAGATAATCAACCAGCCACAGGTAGGCTCATTTTACACTGCTTCAACAAATTTGGGTGTGAGTTTCCGGTTTACCCTGGCCCAGTAGTTATTTTATATTATTCCCTTATCCGCATATTTTTTTATTCTGAATTTTGTTTTTCCAATTATATTTTCTTCTTTTACGGCAAAATTAGATGACTGTGATTAAAAACATAAATACAATATGGCTTCCGTGGTGGGGTCTTCTTATCAAAAATGAGAAGTAATAGCCATATTGGTATTTTTAAGATATTGGCCTGCTTCGTCTAATAAGCGGGCTTTTTTATTGAAAGAAAATTGAGATGAATAGTATAATGTTAACAAATTGGTGGTGGCGCAGTAACTTTTCACAAACCCGTGGAAGGAAGTAGCTACTATTGCAATTATGTCAACAGGAAAGCGGCTTATCGGTACACGGTAAGCCGCTTTTTTTATGCCTGATTTTGAATCAAAATAAAAAACAATATATGGAAACAATGAAAGTAAAAGTAAACGTGAAGAAAATACTGGGAGACACCCTAACCCCGGTCAGCGTTTACATGAAATTAAGGGACCTCTTTCCGAAAACGATCTTGCTTGAGAGCTCCGACTACCACGGAAATGAGAATGCCTATTCGTTCATTTGCATCAAGCCGACGGCTTGTTTCACCGTTGACGAAGGGCAGATTACCATTGAGTATAACGGACGGAAAACAGAAACGATGACCGTCGGCAAAACCTGTAAGGTAGACCAGCAACTTGATGCCTTTTTTAAGTCGTTCAAACTGGAAGGCAATCTTTCTGAAATACCAGCCAACGGGTTATTCGGTTATCTGAGTTACGACGGAGTAAAGTATTTCGAAAAGATTGACATTACTGCGGAGAAGAAAACCGGATATGCCATTCCTGAAGTGAGGTATTGTTTCTACAAATACCTGATTGCCATCGACCATCATAAAAACATGATTTTTCTGATCGAAAACCTGATGGAGGGTGAAGTTGCAGAAATAACACAAATAGAGTCCCTGCTGCGAAATCTGAGCTTCGCTCCTACTACGTTTACACCTGGTAACGACGAAGTATCGAACATCACCGACGAACAATACAAATACATGGTAAGCAAAGGAAAAGAACACTGCTTCCGCGGCGATGTATTCCAGATTGTCTTGTCGCGCCAGTATTCACAGTCGTTTACCGGCGACGATTTCCATCTGTACCGTGCACTGCGCACTGTAAACCCTTCTCCATATCTTTTCTTTTTCGATTACGGCGACTACCGGATTTTTGGTTCCAGTCCCGAAGCCTCGCTGCGCATCAAAAAAGGACGCGCCATTATCAATCCGATTGCCGGAACTTTCCGCCGTACCGGTAACGATGACGACGACCGCAAACTAGCCGAGCAGTTGTGCGCCGATCCGAAAGAAAATGCCGAACACGTGATGCTGGTCGATCTGGCCCGCAACGACCTCAGCCGGAATGCCGACAATGTAATAGTCGATAGTTTCCGCGAGGTCCAGTATTTTTCACATGTGATCCACCTGGTTTCCGAAGTATCCGGAAAACTGCCCGAAGATGCCAATATGGTAACTGTACTTGGTAATTCATTCCCAGCCGGAACCCTTTCCGGAGCGCCCAAACACCGCGCCATGCAACTGATCGACACCTACGAGAACCAGCGCAGAAGTTATTACGGAGGCGCCATTGGCTACATCGGTTTCGACAAAACGCTGAACCACGCCATCATGATCCGTTCATTCCTGAGCAAAGATAACCGGTTATTTTACCAGGCCGGGGCGGGAATCGTCGCTTCTTCGAACGAAGAAAGCGAACTTCAGGAAGTAAATAACAAACTGGCCGCATTGAAAAAAGCCATTGAAATAGCAAAGGAAATAAAATAAAAAAGCCCCATCCCCGATCCTTCCCCAAAGGGAAAGGGAGATGGAAGTAACAACAACAGACTGTATAATGAGACCAACAAATAACATAGATTTTAAATCTCCCCTCCTTGGGAGGGGTAAGGGGGAGGCCGTAGTCATCATCGATAATTACGATTCGTTCACCTACAATCTGGTACATGCAATCAAAAAGATTTCAGGATTACCGGTCGATGTAATCCGAAACGATGAGTTGGAACTTTCCGATCTGGAGAAATACGATAAAATTGTATTGTCACCAGGACCTGGTCTTCCGGAAGAAGCAGGTTTTTTGCTGGATATTATCCGTGAATATGCGCCAACGAAAAGCATCCTGGGTGTTTGCCTCGGACATCAGGCCATTGGCGAAGTGTTTGGCGGGAAACTGAAAAATATGAACAAAGTGCTGCATGGTGTTGCCACCCCGATTACCGTTACCGAAAATAAAACACACCTTTTCGACGGGCTGCCCGAAACCTTTGCCGCAGGTCGTTACCATTCGTGGATTGTAAGCAGCGAAAACCTGCCCGACTGTTTTGAAGTAACCAGCTACGACAATGAAGGAATGATTATGTCGATGCAGCACAAACAGTACAATGTACAGGGCGTGCAGTTTCATCCTGAATCAGTATTGACCCCGATGGGTGAAAGGATAATCGAAAACTGGCTGAAGGCGTTCCCAACCCCTCCAAAAGAGAGGTTTTAGAAACAGCCATTCTTATAGAAAAAACTATTTGGAATTTGGAATTTGGAATTTGGAATTTTATGAAAAATATTTTAGATAATCTGTTTACGGGCAATAGTCTCACAAAAGAAGAAGCCCGTTCTATCCTAACCAGAATAGGCCAGGGCGAATTCTCAGAATCGGAAATTGCTTCGCTCCTCACGGTTTTCCGCATGCGGCGCATCAAAGCGGAAGAACTGGCCGGGTTCCGTCAGGCGCTGCTTGACTTATGCGTGGCTGTCGATTTTTCAGAATACAACACTATTGATGTCGTTGGTACCGGAGGCGACGGAAAAAATACTTTCAATATTTCGACACTCAGTTGTTTTGTGCTGGCCGGTGCCGGATACAAGGTAGCCAAACATGGAAATTACGGTTTGTCGTCGGTTAGCGGCGCCTCCAATATGTTCGAATATTTCGGTTATAAATTCAGCAACAACCAAGACAAATTACGCCGGGAGATCGAAGAAGCAGGAATTTGTTTTCTACACGCACCGCTGTTTCACCCGGCAATGAAGCACGTTGGACCGGTTCGCAAAGCTTTGAAAGTACGGACATTGTTTAATATGATGGGCCCTATTATCAATCCGGCATCGCCGAACAACCAGTTGGTGGGTGTTTCCGATATCGAAACGATGGACCTGTATCATCAGGTTTTTGCCAAAAGCGGACAAAATTACCTGATTGTACACAGTTTGGATGGCTACGACGAGGTTTCGCTCACCGGCGATACCCGTTTTGTTTCCGGACAAACCGAAGATAGCCTTTCGCCTGTTGATTTTGGTTTTCAAACCATTTCTCCGGAAGAACTTTCAGGAGGTAATTCGGTGGACGATGCCGCAAAAATATTTAAAAATGTACTGGAAGGAAACGGAACACAGGCGCAGCAAAATGTGGTAATTGCCAATGCAGCCTTAGGCATTCGGTGTATTTCGCCGGAAAAATCACTGTCCGATTGTGTCGCTAAAGCCGACGATTCGCTCAAATCAGGCAAAGCATTGGGAGTTTTTAAACGACTGCTTGCCGGGTAAAAGATAAAAGGTGTGGAAGTTTTTAACTTCCGTTAAGATCAGCGATTAAAAATCGCCGCACCCGAATAAATCATAAATCATAAATCGCATGACTATTCTTGACGAAATAAACAATCACAAACGCAGGGAAATTGAAGAAGCCAAAGCGAAAATCAGCATTCAGCAATTGATGCTGTCTTCGTATTTCAAACGAAAAACGAACTCGCTGAAAGCCGCATTACTGAAAGAAGGGGCGAGTGGTATTATTGCCGAATTTAAAACGAAATCGCCTTCCAAAGGAGTTATTAATGCTGACGCCGAAGTATCAGAGACGACAGCAGGTTACGTAGCAGCCGGGGTAAGCGGAATTTCAGTGCTTACGGATAGCCGTTATTTTGGCGGTTCGCTCGAAAACCTGGCAAAAGCACGACAGGCAAATCCCAATACACCCATCCTGCGCAAAGATTTTATGCTCGACCCGTACCAGATTTACGAAGCCAAAGCACATGGTGCCGACCTGATTTTGCTGATAGCAGAAAGCCTGAGCAAAGAACTTTTGCTGGAACTCACCCTAAAAGCCAAAGAACTGGGATTGGAAGTACTGGTCGAAATCCACAGCGAAGAAGAACTTGCAAAACTGAACCCGTATGTCGATATTGTCGGAGTAAATAACCGCGACCTTCGTACTTTTGTGGTAGATGTGGAAACCTCTGTTCGGCTGAGCAAACTCATTCCGGAGCAATTTGTAAAAATTTCGGAAAGCGGAATTTCTAATCCGAAGAACATTGCAAAATTGAGTGATGCCGGGTTCAAGGGTTACCTGATTGGCGAAACGTTTATGAAAACTGCCGATCCGGCAAAAGCTTGTGCCGAATTTATTAATAGTTTGAAGTAACATACAGGACTGATCCGATGATTCAAAGTCATCGGATCAGTAAACTAATCAGTTTACCTATGAACAGGGATAAAATGCAAAAACATGTTTCTGAAATTTTCTTCCCCCTTGAGGGGAAGGTCAGGAAGGGGGCTTTGAAAATAAAAGTATGCGGAATGCGCGATCCGGAAAACATTGCCGGGATTGCATCGGGCGGCCCCGATTTCATGGGGTTCATCTTCTACCCGAAAAGCAAACGTTTTACGGGTTTCGATGCACAGACTGAAATTTTGAATGCTTTTCCTGAAAAAATTCAGAAAGTTGGAGTTTTTGTGAACGAGACACCGGAACAGATTTTTGCAACCAGCCGGGTATGGAAATTGGATGCAATCCAGTTGCACGGACAGGAAACTCCTGACAATTGTCGCCAAATACAATATTCAGTATTACCGGTTTTCAAAGCATTCTCTATTGATGAATCTTTCGATTTTGAAATATTGAAAGCATATCAGGATTATTGCGATTATTTTTTATTCGACACCAAAGGGCAGTTTCCAGGCGGAACCGGGCAAAAATTTAACTGGGCGCTGCTCGAAGATTACCAACTGGATGTGCCTTTCTTCCTGAGCGGAGGAATTGGTCCCGATGATGTGGAAAGCATCCGAAATTTTCGCCATCCGCAGCTTTTCGGGATTGACATTAACAGTGGTTTTGAAATCAGTCCCGGCTTAAAAGATATCGAAAAAGTCAGAAAATTTATTTCAGAAATCAAATCTGATATTGTCTAAAAATCTATAAGTCTAATATCTCAAATATGAACTATCAAGTTAATGACAAAGGCTATTACGGCGAATTCGGGGGAGCATTCATTCCAGAAATGATGTACCCGAATATTGAAGAACTTCGCCGGGAATATATGAGTATCATCCACTCCTACGATTTCCGGCAGGAATTTATCAGCCTGCTGAAACACTACGTAGGAAGGCCATCTCCATTGTATTTTGCAAAACGGATGTCGGAACATTACCAAAGCAATGTTTTCCTGAAGAGGGAAGATTTAAACCACACTGGTTCTCACAAAATAAACAATACCATCGGTCAGATTTTGCTGGCCAAACACTTGAAAAAGAAACGCATTATTGCCGAAACCGGCGCCGGGCAACACGGTGTGGCCACCGCAACTGTATGTGCCTTGATGGGTGTTCAGTGTGTAGTTTATATGGGAGCGCTTGATGTGAAACGACAAGCGCCCAACGTGAAAAAGATGCGCATGCTGGGAGCTGAAGTTATTCCGGCATTGAGTGGTAACCAAACGCTAAAAGACGCTACCAACGAAGCCATGCGCGACTGGATCAATAACCCGGTAGATACGCATTATATCATTGGGTCGGTCGTGGGACCACACCCCTACCCCGATATGGTAGCCCGTTTCCAGTCGGTGATCAGCGAAGAAATACGTTGGCAGTTGGACGAGCAGCTTGGCCGCGAACTGCCCACCCGGGTGATTGCCTGTGTGGGCGGCGGAAGCAACGCTGCCGGTGCTTTTTATCATTTTCTGGAAGACGAAGCAGTAGAACTGATTGGTGTTGAAGCGGCAGGAAAAGGGATCAGCACCCCTGATACTGCAGCTACCCTGACACTGGGAACACCGGGAGTCTTGCACAGCTCGCACTCCTACCTGATGCAGAATGAAGATGGCCAAATTACCGAACCGTATTCCATCTCGGCAGGATTGGATTACCCGGGAATCGGACCATTGCATGCTCACCTTTTCAAAACAGGCAGAGGTAAATACCTTTGGGCAACCGATGAAGAAGTTTTGCAGTCAGCGCTTTTACTGACCCGAAAAGAGGGCATTATCCCCGCACTGGAATCGGCTCACGCACTGGCAGCTCTTGAAAAAATCAAACTTCAGCCTGAAGATGTTAATATCATCAACCTGTCGGGACGCGGTGACAAGGACATGGAAACTTATTTGGATTATTTTGGATATTAAGAGGGGCTCTTCCCCAGCTTTTCTCCGAAAGGGAGAGGCTAAAACAGCGATATTTTAAATGAAATGAAAAAATGAAGTTTAATATTCCCTCTGAAAGTCCCTCTTTGGGGGATTCAGTGGGCTTTAAATTATAATCATGAACAACAGAATCAACCAGCTTTTTCAGGAAAAAGATAAAAACATCCTGTCGGTTTACTTTACAGCCGGCTATCCTGAGTTAAACGATACAGTCACCATTATTCAGGAATTGGAAAAAAATGGCGTCAACTTGATTGAAATCGGGATGCCTTTTTCTGACCCGGTAGCCGACGGGCCTGTTATTCAGAACAGCAGCCTGATTGCCCTGAAGAATGGCATGAGTGTAAAAAAATTGTTCGAACAACTACAGAACATCCGTAAAACAGTGAAAATCCCATTGATCCTGATGGGTTATCTGAACCCTGTTTTGCAGTTCGGCGTCGAAAACTTCTGCAAAAAATGTCAGGAAGTGGGCATCGACGGGCTGATTATCCCCGACCTGCCCCTGAATGAATATCTTTCGGAATACAAGTCTCTTTTCGAGGCACATCAACTGCACAATATTTTGCTGATCACGCCGCAAACTTCCGATGAGCGAATCCTGCAAATTGATGCCGAATCGTCCGGCTTTATTTACATGGTTTCGAGTTCATCGACCACCGGCATGAAACAAAGCGTAGCCAAATATCAAACTGAATATTTTGAACGTGTCAACCGGCTTGGATTAAAAAATCCGCAACTGATCGGATTTGGAATTTCCAACCACGAAACCTTCCAAAACACCTGCAAATATGCGGGCGGAGCCATTATCGGCAGCGCCTTTGTAAAAGCGCTCGAAGGAGAATTAACATTGAACGAACGAATTTCGGGATTTGTGAAAACGATCGTCAACCCGGAATAAAACTATTTTCTTCATTGTAATGCAATTCGATTTCTATCGGATGTTCTGAAACATACGCAGAAAATACGCGTCCATTTCTCTGTTCTTCAACAAATTAATTGAAAAGAAAAATCCGGATGCCTGTTAAAGAATGTTAAGCCTATTATAGAGCATATTAAATGGAAATTGAATTCGTTATTTTCAAAGAACAATTTAAACAGAAAACTATGTTAGAATATGCTAAGGTAATATTACCAAAGGTCAGTTTTAGCAGGCAGTTGTTCCGTAAAGAGCTTTTAAAGTGCATAAACTGGGTCGAAGCACCTGACCTGAAAAAATTTAAAAATTGGTGCTATGAAAATTTTGGGGATATGTATCCGGAAATCCTCGATCGGGCATTTACAGGAATACCTTCATGATATTGAAGGCTCCCAATTCGGGGGCCTTTTTTATTCGTCGCTTCAGAATCTGCTTACCGGTAATTAAAAACTTAAAATCTGTCATCCCCCGGTTTTGCGGGAGCAATGATAGTTTTTTGTCACACCAAAGTTACTTCAATCCCTCTTTCACGGATGATTTGAACTGTGTTGAGAGGCGCATCTTTATCTGTAATAATATGGTGGATTTGACCTATATCGCAAATTTTACCAAATCCCCGTTTCCCGAATTTCGACGAATCTGCCAGAACAATTACCTCCTGTGCAGCCTTTATCATGTATTGGTTGAGATGAGCTTCTGCAATATTGCTAGTTGTTAATCCGAAATCAAGATCAATTCCATCAACGCCAATGAAGAGCTTGTTACACATCAATTCACTCAGCAAACTTTCAGCATTCGGACCAATAACTGACGCAGAGCTTTTCCGCGTTGATCCTCCCAACTGGATCACTTCTATATTCGGTTTATAATAAAGAGACAGAGTCACTTTGACAGAAGCAGTAATTACAGTAAGAGGCTCTGTAAGGGTAATCTTTTGAGCAAAATTCAGTACGGTCGTCCCTGAAGCAATAATGATCCGGTCATTTTTCTTCAATAACAAATTTGCAGCTTCAGCAATGCGCAGCTTCTCATCAACCTGTATCTTCTCTTTCTCGTCAATATGCCGGTCATCAATAAGTGAACTCATCGGGCTTGCACTTCCATGACTTCGGAAAAGCAATTTTCTTCTTTCAAGTTCTTTCAAATCCTTTCGAATAGTTACTTCTGAAACACCTAAACGATCACTAAGATCTTGTACCCTGACGTAACCGTCCTTTTCCAACTCATTTAATATGATTTTATGTCTTTGTGCAATATTTCTCATGAGTTTTTTAATTAATTGGAATATTCTAATCGAGCCAAAGATATAAAATAAAAGTGGAACTGGCGAAACAGCGTTGAATTCCCAATTGTCTTTTAATGTGTACAACTACCTATTATCAATGGGTACAAGACTATTTGCAAATATTATCTGATTAATCCTTTCGAATTCTCAAATTTTCCAAAACAAGCAGAAAGGTTGAATTATTCGCCGAATTAATTGCTCTCAGTATTTCCATCCAAATTATTCTAAGTAAAGAAAATGAATAAAACGAACAGGCTAATTCACTCTTAACCCAGAAAAAAACAAAGAAGATATTATATATATGAAAACAAATACACTCTATCCAAAACAAAATAAATTTCAAAATCTTTCATTTTTGTTTTGATTTCTTAAAAATACCCTCTACTTTTATTCCGAATTTACGTTCATGGAATATCTCATTCTTTTTCTCTCCGGGAACAGAGTAGGATGCACCAATAAAATGACAAAAGTTTATTCTTAAAAACAGATGAATTACAAATCAATTTAAAGCACAAAATAAAGTGAAACGAGAAAATTCTATCAACCAATTAAAAAATGCCCAACAAGAATGGGATATCCTCGTTATTGGAGGGGGCGCTACCGGTTTAGGAATTGCAGTGGATGCTGCCAGCCGGGGTTATCGTACGATTTTATTAGAACAGTCAGATTTTGCGAAAGGTACTTCCAGCCGGAGCACAAAGTTGGTACACGGAGGAGTCCGTTATTTGGCACAGGGAGATATCCAGATGGTTGTAGGAGCATTACACGAGCGTGGACGTATGAGAAGAAACGCTCCTCATCTGGTAAAGGATATGCGTTTTATTATCGGGAACTATCGTTGGTGGGAAAAAGCGTTTTATACCATCGGATTAACTATGTATGATGTTTTGGCCGGACGTTTGGGACTGGGGCGTTCATTGCCTCTTCTGAAAAGAACGGTAAGAAAAGAAATCCCTGCATTGAAACAAGGCGGACTGAGAGGTGGAGTCGTTTATCATGACGGACAGTTTGACGATGCCCGCATGGCTATCACGCTTGCCCAAACAGCAGTAGACCATGGCGCGACATGTTTGAATTACGTAAAAATAAACGAGTTGATAAAAAATGACTCGGAAAAAATTTCAGGAGTAACCGCAATTGACCAGTTATCAGGAGAACAATATACAATTAACGCAAAAGTTGTTATTAATGCTACCGGCGTATTCGTCGATGATATTATGACGATGGATGCACCGGAAGCAAAAAAGAAAGTTCGTCCGAGCCAGGGAGTTCACCTGGTTGTCGATAGTAAATTCCTTGGTGGTAATTCGGCATTAATGATTCCAAAAACAAAAGATGGCCGGGTACTTTTCGGAGTTCCATGGCACGGGAAAGTCGTTCTGGGCACTACTGACACTCCGCTAAACGAGGCAGAACTGGAGCCACGCGCACTGGAAGAAGAAGTGAATTTCATTTTGGACCAGGCTGGTCAGTATCTTGACATAAAACCGACAAAAGCCGATGTCCTTTCTGTATTTGCCGGGTTGCGCCCATTGGCAGCTCCAACTCACGACGATTCCAAGAAGACAAAAGAGATTTCAAGAAATCATAAAATATATAAGTCGAAATCGGGATTACTTACAATTACCGGCGGAAAATGGACGACCTATCGTGAAATGGGCGAAGAAGCTGTAGATCTTGCCATTCAAATGGGTAACCTAAATCCAAAAGGGTGCATTACAAAAGATTTAAAAGTACATGGATATGCCGTGAATACTGATGATTCGAACTGGAACTATGTATATGGCAGCGATGCAGAGAAAATTAATATGCTGAAAAAAGAAGACCATGAGAATGCAGCTCTTTTACATCCGAAATACACCTTTACGGTTGCCCATGTTATTTGGGCAGTCAGGGAAGAACAGGCACAGACTGTCGAAGATGTTTTGGCCCGCCGTGTAAGGGCATTGTTTCTGGATGCCAAAGCTGCAATTGAGATGGCCCGCAAGGTCGCTTCTGTTATGGCCAAAGAATTGAACAAAACAGAAGAATGGGCAGAACAACAAGTGAACGATTTTACCAATTTGGCAAAAGGTTATATTTTGCAATAACTTTGCAACATTGATTCTTGATATTTATACCGGTAAAAATAAAACAAAGAATGAAAACCAATTTCATATCAAACATGCTAAAGCCTCCGGCTCATAAAGAACTGTTGCCAAAAGAGAAGATTGATTCCGAGTATAAAAAAATGAGACTCAAGGTGTTCTTAGGTGCATTTCTGGGTTATGCTGCCTACTACCTGGTCAGAAAAAATCTGGCCATAGCAATTCCGGGAATGATCCAGCCGGTAGAAAATGGAGGACTGGGCTACACCAAATTGGAACTAGGTATTGCACTTTCTGCTATTTCCATTGCTTATGCATTCAGTAAATTTATAATGGGAGCATTATCCGACCGGTCTGATGCCAGAAAATTTCTGGTGATCGGATTGATTCTCTCATCAATACTGATGATGTCGGTAGGACTGTTTTCATTCGCGACAAGCTCGGTTGCCATCATTTTTACATTTATGCTGATTATTGGATGGCTTTCCGGAATGGGATGGCCTCCCTGCGGAAGAGTTATGGTTCATTGGTTCTCTCACAACGAGCGAAGTTTTAAAATGTCGATATGGAATACATCGCATACATTCGGAAGCGGACTGATGGGAAACCTCGCTGCAGTAGGAACAACTCTTATTGGAGGTTTCTTTTTGGTGGACATCGGTGGCGGTTTAATGGTTGAGCAAAGCTGGAGATCCGTTTTTGTATTTCCCAGTGCAATCGCCTTACTGATAGCTGGTTTCTGCTGGTGGGCATTGAGAGATACGCCGCAATCCTGCGGGTTACCACCTATCGATCAGTACAGGAATGATGTTTCCGTAAAAAAAGAACTGAGTTCTGATGCAAAGATTCCGCTCAAAGAATTATTCATTAAATACATATTCAAGAATAAGATTCTTTGGCTGATTGCGCTGGCAAATATATTTGTATACCTGGTACGGTATGGTATCGGAGACTGGTCTCCAACGTACTGTCAGGAGTCTGGTCTATTGAATAGCGCCCAGAGTAAAATGGCCTTTTCATTGCATAATTACGCAGGCATCCCTGGAACAATTTTATGTGGATTGATTTCTGCAAAACTATTCAAAGGAAGATGTGCGCCTGCCAACGTAATATATATGTTACTTGTTGCAGTTTGTATTGTTCTGTATTGGAAAGCTGCCCCGGTAGCATCATTTTTATCTCAGACATTTTCTACTGATCCGGTTTCGACCACAGTGTTTGTTGTCTACTCTGCTTTAATCGGAATTGGCTTCTTTATTTATGGACCTGTTGCGCTTATCGGGGTGCAAGCTGTCAATCTGGTTCCTAAAAACGCCGCCGGTACAGCAGCCGGATTTGTCGGATTATTTGGATATCTGATAGGTGATGCTCTCTTGTCAAAAGTTTTGATCGGAGCAGTTGCCGACAATGCTGATTTTGGATGGGAAGCAACTTTCTGGATCTTTATTGTTGCCAGTATTTTGGCAGCATTTTTCTCCGCCACAACCTGGAAAAGAGAAAAAGCTGCTTGTGCCCTGCATTGAGAATATATTTAAGAAAGAGGCAATTTTATATACATAACTACAACGAATCAGGCTCCCTAAACAAAGGGGGCTTGGTGCCGTATAAAACGAAGAACATGAAAAAAATCGCAATAATCTGTTTACTGTCCGTTTTTTGCTTGTCACAAGAAGTGCAGGCCCAAACTTTTCGCCCGGTTAAAGGCTGGTCTCAGGAAATAAATGACAAACTCGAAAGTTTTTTAAATTCGACTATTCCTATGAAAGAAAGGAAAGTCTCGGTTTTTGACTGTGACGGAACCACCTTTGGTCAGGTTCCCTATTATCTTGCCGATGAAGCGCTTTATCAATATGCCGATGAAGTGCTGAAAAAAAGAGATGACAAAGAAGCCCGGGAAAAACTGGCTATACTTGACCGCATGGTGAAAGACGGGAATAACGTAGGAAAACCATACGTTGAAGACCGGGTTCATTTTTTGGCCGGACTAACTCCGGAAGAAATTGAAACAATTGGTTATGACTGTTACCGCAAATCATACAAAGGGAAGTTTTATCCTGAAATGAAAGAGTTTATTGCCAATCTGAAAGAATATGGCTTCGAAGTATGGATTTTAACCGCATCGCCAGAACAACTTTACCAGAAATTTGTTTCTGAAGAATTCGGACTTTCAAATATTTACGTGGTTGGAGCAAAATGTGTCATCGCCAATGGACGGACAACAGGAGAAATCATTCTCCCCATCCCCCAGGACGATGGCAAAGCCCACACGATAGAAACATTTATTAAAACACGACCACTTATTGTGGGGGGAAATAGCAGGGGAGATATGGATATGCTGAACGAATCATTCGGATTAAAAATTGTCGTGAACCCGGACGATGTAACTATCAGAGGACCGGAAGACGGACCGATGAACGGATATACAGTGAAATCATACTGGGAAAAAGAAGGTGCATTGATCGTAAAATGTAACGATGTTGCCAATCCGAAAGTCAAATTTCATACAACCGATTGGAAAATACGACAGAATAAACCAAATCCAAAATAACGTAAAAAAATAACTCCGTATGCTTTTTTACGTTTGAAGAGATTATGGAGCCGGATGCAAACGACAAATAAAAAAGCGGGGATATAACTTATAAATACTTAAATCTACATGCACAAAATTAATTCTATTTTATTCATCATTTTTATTGGTCTGTCAAGTGTACTATACAGTTGCAAAGATGATCCCACTCCGGACCCCACTGATGATCTTAAAATCACCGGAGTTTCAATCCCATCAAGCATCGATATTGTTGCCAACGGGACTATCACCCTTACAGGAAAAGGTTTTGCATTAAACGACCAGATACATCTGACCTCGGTATCAGATCCAAGTAAAGTATATGTCAGTAATGTCAGTTCTGTGACGGATCAAACAGCAACATTTTCCCTGCCGGACGGAGTTTCATCCGGCGCCTACAAAATTACAGTTACAAGAGGAGACGAAAGTCTCGCCCTCGGATCGCTTACCATCAACATTATAGTTGGAACCGCTATCCCCGATGTCGCCGGAATGACGATCAAGGGAATTGTTTATTGCGACGGGAAAGGAATTTCAGGAGTGGTTGTTTCCGATGGCTACGAAGTAACAACAACCAACAGCAATGGCATCTACTATCTTGCATCACAGAAGAAAAGCGGATATGTTTTTATTTCGGTACCGGGCAACTACGAAGTTACTACCTCCAATAATATCCCGCAATTTTTCAAACGACTTACCGGAGGAAATACTGTTGAGCAAAAAGATTTTTCATTAACCAGCGCTGATAACAGCAATCATGTTGTTTTGGCAATGGCCGACTGGCATCTGGCCAACCGGAATGACGACCTCTCGCAATTTACCAGCAATGTTCTTCCCGATGTAAATTCAACCATCAACACGTATCTCTCAGGTGGGAAAAAAGTATATGTACTAACATTGGGAGATATGACCTGGGATGCCTACTGGTACGAAAACAGCTACGGACTCTCGGAATACCTTACTCAGTTGAATAAAATCAATTGCCCGGTTTTTAACCTGATGGGTAATCATGATAATGATCCTTATTCTGCAGGCGACTGGCTGGCAGAAACGAAATTCAAGAATACCATTGGTCCCTCGTATTATTCATTCAATCTTGGAAATATTCACTACGTTGTTCTGGATGATATCGAATATATTAATACCGGCGGTGCCCAGGGAGTAATCGGGTCGCGCAATTACAACGACATTATTGTTTCAGACCAGTTGGAGTGGCTGAAAAAAGATTTGGCGACCATTACCGACAAAAATACGCCTGTCGTTGTCGCCATGCACATTCAATTATATAGAAATCCGACCCTTGATACAGGTGGAAGCCAAACGAGTAGCATCAGCCTCAACAACGGCACTCAGCTAATTTCAGCTTTGCAGGATTTCAAAAATGTCCACCTACTTAGCGGTCATACCCACATCAATTACACCGTTGAAGCCTCCGGATCGTTGGTTGAACACAATACAGCAGCAGTTTGTGCTACCTGGTGGTGGACCGGAAAGAACGGATATGCCGGGAACCATATATGTACCGACGGAAGTCCGGGCGGTTACGGTGTATGGGAAATGAGCGGTACCGATGCCAGATGGTATTATAAAAGTGTCGGTTACGCAAAGAATTATCAATTCAGGTCGTATGATTTGAATAAGGTACAGATTACAGCGGCAAAATATGCCCCTAACTCTACCGATGCCGCTTTGGCTAATGCTGTTGGCGCTTATGCAAATGCGAACAACAATAATGAAGTACTGATTAATGTGTGGGGATACGACCCAAAATGGAAGGTAGAAGTGGAAGAAGCAGGGAAAGCTTTAACCGTCAACCGCATCTCAACGATGGACCCGTTACATATAATCTCCTACAATGCAAAACGGATAAATGCAGGGGTAAAAGCAGAGGATCTAACGTTTCCTACCGGGAACACGGCCCACATGTTCAAAGCAACGGCATCCAATTCTACCTCAACACTCAACATCAAGGTCACCGACCGTTTTGGAAATGTTTACACCGAAACTATGACCCGTCCGAAGGACTTTACATGGTCAATGAAATAAACTCATACAACCAATTTTACCGGGGGTCTCTTGATTCTTATTTAAGGGAGCCCCGGTAAAATTAATTCGGCTCAGATTAAATGGGGGCTATTCCCGCTGTATACAATAAGTCCGAAAACGCATCCATTATAATGAAATCTCCCTGCTCGGATCAACTAACTTCATTTCCATTTTTATATATTTGTTCACATTATGGTCCATGAATACGAAGAACAATTATTTTCAAAAATTAAGGAAGGAGATGAAGATGCTTTCAACAAAGCATTCGATTTATATTATCCCCGGCTTTGCTTTTTTGCAGATAATATTATTCATGACTTCGATTTATCGCGCTCTGTCGTACAGCAGGTTTTTGTAGATCTCTGGATCAGGCGTACAAATCTGGATATTCTTTTTTCGTTAAAATCATACCTTTTTCAGGCAGTAAAAAATGAGGCTCTCGATATTCTCAAACACCGGAAGGTTGAAACCAAATATTTGCAAAGTTTTCGGGAGAAAGATGAGCAAGGTTGGTTTCATGACCAAATTGAGGAAGCTGAGCTTAATGACAGGATCAATATTGCAATACAGGAATTGCCTCCCAGGTGCAGGGATATTTTCATGCTTTGCCGTTTCGAAGAGCTAAAATATTCGGAAATTGCCGAGCGTTTGAATATTTCTGTAAAAACAGTGGAAATGCAGATCAGTATTGCTCTCAAAAAAATCAGGACAAAATTATCACCCTATCAATCTGTTAGCCTGCTATCTTTTCTTTTTTCAAAAAAAATGTGATTTCATTACAGGGTATCCGTTGCCTTTGTCGCCTAAGAAGTAACTAAAAATAATTCGGGAGACAAATGGAATCTGAAAACAACCATTTCGAAATATTAATCGGCAAAAAACTCAGCAACGAAATTACTGAAAACGAATTAACTGAGCTGGGAGACTGGATTAATCTCGATCGCAAAAATCAAAAACTGTTTGAAGAGAGTAATCAGTTTTGGCAAAGCAGCCGCAAATTATTTTCTTCTGAAGAAATATTGAAGGACAAAACGAAAGTGAATGATCAAATAAAAATTCAACTTCGCCACAAACAAAAAAAGATACAACTTCTGCTTTTTTATAGAATTGCTGCGGTTATTGCAATCCCTGTCTTTCTTGCTGCCGGATGGTATGCAGGAACCCGTTATGCCGGTTCTTCAAAAGATTTACTTTGCGAGGTATCGGCCCCCAAGGGACAGATCGCCGAATGTGTGCTGGCCGATGGCACCCGGGTATGGCTGAATACCGGTTCTACAATTCAATACAATCCGACATTGTGGGGTAAAAACAGGGTAATAAAACTGACAGGAGAAGCATATTTTAAAGTCACCGAAAACCAGCACAAACCATTTATCGTTGAAACTTCAGACGTGCAAGTGAAAGTTTTGGGTACCTCATTTAATGTAAAAGCTTATCCGGATGAAAAAAATACTGAAACTACATTGGAAGAAGGACGTATTCAACTTTTGATTAATGACTTTCCGGAGCAGGCTCCAATTGAACTTAACCCGGGAGATCATGCAATTTACCAAACAGACAATAAAAAATTGAACATTGAAAAGACCGACACGTATCTGCTTACAGCTTGGCGCGATGGAAAATATATTTTTAAAGATGCCGATTTGAAAACCATTGTTCAGCAACTTGAAAAATTATACGATGTCCACATTTATCTTAAAAATAAGCAGATGGGACAATTGCGGTTTCGGGGAATGTTTGAGTACAATAAAAATATTTTGGACGCACTGGAGACCATCGAACGGTCAACTTCATTGAAGTACCGGATGAATGGCCGTGAAATCTGGATCGGAAACGAATAAATACAATTCTTAATAACCATTAACCAAACAATGAAAATGAAAGATGAATTGAGAACCTGATTTTTGGAATACTGCATGTGAGTAAAGGCTCCTGCAAAAAAACAACAGGAACAGCTACCAACTATCCCTGTTGTAAAAAAACGAAAATCATTTTTTTAACGATTAACATTCAAATTTATGAAAAAAAAACTTCAACGAAGTGGCGGAGGTATGCCCCCACTAAAAAAACTAGTATTAATTATGAAACTAAACTTTTTCATAATGCTTTTTGCCGTAATCCATGTCTCGGCAAATGTTGCAGCGCAGAAAACGCGATTGGATTTAAAAATGAACAACGCATCTTTCTCTGAGATATTAGATGCTATCGAAAAACAATCTGAAGTCTATTTCTTTTTCAATAAAGATCAAATCGACGAAGACCAACGGATTAATGTCGACTTTCAATCGAAGACAATTGAAGAAGTTCTCACCAATCTGGGGAATGATCTTTCAATAACGTATGAGATCGTAGGAAAAAACATCATCATCAAACCGAAAAACGAGGGTCCTGCAAGTTCGTCACAGCAGGTAAAATCGGTGAGTGGAAAAGTAACAAACCCGGCGGGAGAAGTAATACCCGGGGTTACTGTGGTGGTAAAAGGTACCACAAAGGGGACCATCACCGATTTTGATGGCAATTATACAATAGCAGATTTACCTGCGGGGGCAACCATCGTCTTTTCGTTTGTGGGGATGAAACCCCAGGAAGTAAAAGTAACTGGTCAAACTACAATTAATATAACTTTAGCAGAGGAAGCATTAGGTATTGATGAGGTTGTTGTAACTGCTTTAGGTTTGACCCGGGAACAGAAATCGCTTGGATATGCAGTGAGTAAAGTCGGCAGTGAAGATCTCACCCAGGCTCCTTCGCGTAACTGGTTAAACGGAATGTCAGGTAAAGTTGCGGGTCTTACAATGAACGGGGCCAGTACAGGCCCTATTGGATCTGTGCGTGTAACACTTCGTGGGGACCAATCGCTTAATTACGGTAGTAATGAAGCTCTTTTCATTGTTGATGGTGTGCCCATCAGATCAGGTACAACTGCAACATCGTCAAGCAGTAGTTATACCAATTCAGGTGGGGATTTTCCTGTTGACTTCGGTAATGGGGCCAGCGATATTAACCCGGAAGATATTGAATCAGTCTCCGTATTAAAGGGGCCTGCCGCTACAGCCCTTTATGGCTCGCGTGCTGCAAATGGGGCAATTGTAATTACAACAAAATCAGGCCGCAAGAACAAAGGCGTCGGTGTGTCTGTCAGTTCTTCGGTTGTTGTTGAGCAAGCAGGTTACTGGCCTGAATTTCAGAAGGAATATGGATCAGGCTCCGATATGGGTCTTAATGAATACAATTTCTGGACTTTAACTTCTGCACAAACAGGATCTTCTGACAATCCAAAAAGAAACCTTTCCCGTTATGCATGGGGTGAAAAATTCGACGCAAATAAGCTTCGTTATCAATATGCAGGTAAAAACTGGGAAACAGGTTTAATTGAACGGACTCCCTTTGTTTACCAGGATGATTGGTTTACAGGAATATTCCAGAATGGGGTTACGTATAATAATTCTGTTTCAGTTAATGGAAGTAACGGTGAAGGAACGAATGTCCGTTTTTCGATGACTGACACGAAAAATGATTGGATATTGCCTAATACAGGGTTTAAAAAGCAATCCTTTTCTTTCTCTTTCGAATCTCCAATCAACAAATGGATTAAATTTAATTCGAAAGTCAATTATTATCGTACCGACAGTGATAATATGCCAATGGCCGGTTATCACGAAACAACGGTTATGTACGACTTGATGTGGGGATATAACTCGAACTCTATGCAAAACTGGAAAGATGAATATTTCCAGGGAAGATTTAATGCAATCAACAGAAATGCCACAATATCTGAAAACGGCAATAGTTTAGTCGTTGCGGGAACCGGTTCCTATAACCCTTACCGGATTCTTTATGAAGAATTGAATTCGATGGATAAAGACCGCGTGTTCGGTTCGGCAGGGTTCACTGTTAATTTAGCAAAAGGCCTTACGCTTGATTTAAAATCCGGCATGGACATGGGCGTTGAATTCCGTACACAAAGGAAACCAAAAATGACCGCCGTTTGGAACAATGGTTTCTATAGAGAAGAAACAGTTATCAACTATGAATTCAACACCGACTTCCTGTTGAAATATCAAAAAGGTTTTCTCGACGATCGCCTTGCATTTACCGGAGCGTTTGGGGGAAACAATATGTCAACGAAATACATGAGAAACAATGTCCAACTCAGCGAACTGGATCTCGACGGCGTTTATCATACGTCAAATGTGCCTACCGGAATTAATCCTGTTCCATACAATTACAGAAGTTCTAAGATGATAAACAGTTTATACGGATTAGTTTCACTGGGGTGGCAAGACACTTACTTTTTGGATATTACAGGCCGTAATGACTGGTCGAGTACTCTAGCCAGAGGAAACTGGTCGTATTTCTATCCATCTGTTGCAGGTAGCGTTTTGTTGGATAAAATATTCGATTTCCAAAACAATGCACCGGTTATATCATTTGCCAAACTTCGTCTCTCGTGGGCAAACGTAGGTAACGATACCGGCCCGTATTCACTTGACCAGTATTATTCTGCTTCTGCAATCAGTGGTGGATATACTTTGCCATCAACTATTCCGGACCCGATGATCAAACCGGAAAATGTAGAAAGCTGGGAAGTAGGGTTAGAAGCAAAATTCTTTAAAAATCGTTTGGGATTTGATATTGCAGCATACAACTCTTCAACCACAAATCAAATTGTTTCTGTTGATATCGACCCTATCGTAGGAGCATCATTAATGAAAATCAATGCTGGAGAGATCAATAATAAAGGGATTGAGGTATCATTAAATGCAACTCCGGTTAAAACCAGGGATTTCACATGGAATATTAATGCTAACTGGTCGAAAAACATCAATAAACTTGTGAGCTTACAAGATGGATGGGATGCGACTAAACCGCTGGAAACAGATATGGGGACAACGATTGGAGGAAGATTACATGTTTACTCCTATATAGGAGAAGAGATGCACCAATTGTATGGTTTTGCCCTCAAAAAAGCTCCCGAAGGTTCGTACTACACCGATGCAAACGGAAATCAGGTTGATTGCTCAGGAAAAGTTATTATCGGTTCCGACGGCTTACCTTCCCTGACTGCTACAGCCGACAATTATCTGGGTAAAGTGAACCCCGACTGGCGAGGTGGTTTTAATACTTCATTACGATATAAAAACTTTACATTGAATATGTCATTTGCTTACCAATGGGGTGGCAACAGATTCTCGGTTACCAATGGCATTTTATCATACCAGGGTAAACTGGAAAACTCTCTACCAGGCCGTTACGATGGTATAGTTGCTGATGGTGTTAATATTGTTTCGACAAATGCTGATGGTTCTGCTGTTTGCCAAGTAAACAATACCGTTACATCCAATATTTATACGTATTACCAGGCCCGTACACTTGACCGTTATAATGGCGAAGCGCACACCTTTGATACTTCATTCCTGAAATTTAAAGAAGCCCGGCTCGAATATGATCTTTCAAACGAATTCTGCAACAAAACCGTCTTCTTGCAAGGAGCGAATATTGCAATTTTTGCAACAAATATTTTCTCCTGGGATAATTGGCCACAGTATGACCCTGAAGGAGGTATGATGACCGGAACAAACATCTTTAACGGTATTGAAGCCGGTTCGTTCCCGATGACCCGCACGTATGGGGTTAACTTAAAACTATCATTTTAATTATAATACTTTTAAGAAATGAAAAAACTTAAATTAATTATATTATCCGGATTAATGCTTGGAGTTTTTAGTTTTTGTACTGAAAATTTCGAGGAGATAAACACGAATCCAAACAAAACCCTTGTTGGCATGATTCAGGCATATAATATGTTTGAACCAATCCTGTACAATTCTGCGAACAACTGGTTGGATCGCACATGGTATTACAATAATGAATTAATTCAATTTACCGCTCATACAGGAGGTGTTACCCGCAGGGAGCACATGTATTTTTTGGAAGAGTCGAGAGATTGGGGTGGCTTTTGGAATCATTATGCCACGTACTTAAAGAACATCGACCACATGCATGAACTGGCTCAGGAAAAAGGCGACAAATCGTTGGAAGCAGTTGCATTAACATTTAAAGTATTGTTTTATTCCAACATGACCGATATGTTTGGAAGTGTTCCTTACGAAGAAGCCTTTACCGGACGCGAAATAGGCGGAACACTTACTCCAAAATTCAACACTCAGAAAGAAATATATCAATTCATGTTTGCCGACCTTGAAGCAGCAAATGATATCTACGCAACCAATCCAACTTTCCTGAACCCGACTATGGATGGCATGTATGCAGGGAAGATGGATTTATGGAGAAAGTTCAATAACTCTTTGTATCTGCGTCTTCTGTGCAGGGTAAGCGGCCGTTCAGAAATGAATGTTGGCACAAAAATGACGGAAATATTAAACAACTCCGGTAAGTATCCAATTTTCGCTTCTAATGCTGACAATGCAACCGTTAAATTTTCCGGAACCGATCCATACCTCAGCAATTTTGGTACAACAACGGAAAGTGGGTTCACATCCAGCGGCAGAAAACTTACGGAACAACTGATCAAGATGACCGTACAGACCGATCAAAACGGCATTCAGGTGTATGTCGATCCCCGTTTGCCAATCATTGGCAAGATAAACCCGGTGACATCGGTTAATCCTGGCAAAATTTGGAAAGGAACAAAATCGGGATGTACCGAACAGGAAAGAAGTTTGGCCGACCCGGGAACTTCCTGGTTGAATTACAAGGTTTTTTGCAGAAAAGACGCTCCTGCAACGTATATGGATTATGCAGAGGTTCAGTTCATTTTTGCTGAAGCAGCCCTGAAAGGTTTAATAAGCAGCGGGACTTCAGCAGCCAAAAACTATTACGAAGCAGGAGTTAGGGCTTCAATGGAAAAATGGTCGGCACAGGGCGCTTATTCCGAGACACCGGTTACTATCACTACCGCCAATGTTAATACTTATTTAGCTTCTCCTCTTGGTTCATGGGATTTGGCAACAAACAAAGCTGAATTCCTGGGAAATCAGAAGTTTTTGGCTCTTTTCTGGGTGGGTATGGAAGCATATCATGAATTTCGCAGAACCGGATATCCTGTTCTCACGATAGGTGAAGGCACTCAAACGTATAATGATAAAATTCTTCCTACTCGTTTCGGATATCCTCCTACAACCATGTCTACCAATAGTGAAAATTCAAATGCTGCATTGGAGGAAATGGGTGGAGCTAATGATATGAAAACACCTGTATGGTGGAGTAAGCAGGCAATTGCCGAAGGTAAATAACAACGAATAAAAATAGAACAATGAAAACATATAGTTTCTACAGGTTGAAGTACTCCGGAATGATCCTCATCGCATTTTTCCTGATCTCCATGGGATTTTTCCCATCCTGCGAAAATGAAGTTGAAGAGGAAGAAGCGTACTTCACAATTGAAGGCAACCCCACTGGCTTGTCGGTATCTACAGCTACCAAGACCGAAAGTTATGTCGTTCGCTCCAACAGGCCATGGCAGGTCGTTGCCCAAAGCGAAGTTGATTGGGTACAGGCGTTTCCTAATGAAGGAGACGATGATGGCATTTTTAAAATGATTGTCAATGAAAACACCACATTCGACGCCCGTACCGTGAACTTTGCATTCATCGTTGATGGCGAAGAACAACCTGTTTTGTTCCGGGTAGATCAGGAAAAAGCAGTTCCATTCTTAACAATCGCCGATATTGCTGTCGTTAAAAACATTAATCAAACGGCACAGGATGTGAAAATCAATGTAAAAGCAAATGTGACCTATACATATAATTCAGATGCAACTTGGTTTACGTTCAAAAAAGCAGATATTGGAACTACCGGCACCGATTTAACATTCAGCGCTACGGCGAACGAAGCAACCAATTCAAGAACAGCAAATGTTTCTTTTACCTGCGCTCAATTTCCAAATTTAAACGCTACGTTTGTTGTTAAGCAGGAAGGAAAAAGCGAAGGTACAGTTGTTTTGTTTGAAGACTTTAACTGGCTGGCATACGGTAGCGCAATATTCTATACAACTACAGGTGAAACCAGATTCGATTCATGGTCCGAAACAAAAGGATGGACAAGTACCGTTAATACGGTAACCGGCAGCGGCACTACACCTCTTTGCTATGCCCGCCAGGGATTTGTTAAGTTAGGAAAAACAGCCTATGGAGGAGATTTAATTTCACCGAAATTGTCGGCCATAAGTGGAACTAAAAACTTGCTGGTTAAATTTAAAGCTGTTCCGTATATGACTGCCGGAGGCACAAAAGACGACAATACGCTTGTTGTCAGCATCATTGGTCCGGGAACTATCGGTACCAGTACGTTTACTATTGACAACTGGCCAAACTACGGAACCGACCCAACCTGTACTGCTATTTGGGCTGATAAAGCAACCGAACGGTCGTTTACAATTACAGGAGCAACCTCAGAAACTCAAATTAAGTTCTTAGGCTGGGATTATAACCTTGTAGGCGTAGGCGCAGGAAAGAACCGTATATTCCTCGACGACATTAAAGTTTTGATACCCAACTAATATTAAAACTTACTACAGAAAAACCTTATAATAATAAAAAGGAAGTAACAGATTATTGTTGCTTCCTTTTTTATAGTCTCATCCCATTCAAAAATAAAGCAACAGAAACCCCCTGCCTGCCCAAATAAAAAGACATTGCTCCCCTGCACTATTTTGGAAGAATAAAAAAATAAATGAACTTTGTCCTGAATGCATTCCAAAATCAACAATGACCGGGAACGAGACACATACATTAAGTTTTAACGAATTTGAAATATTCTTCAGGGAAAGCTTTCAGGCGGCATGCCTCGTGGCCTTCCGTTTTATCGACGACCGTTCGCTGGTCGAAGACATTGTTCAGGAATCATATATTACACTTTGGGAAAAACGTTCGGAAATATTTTACGGCAGGGAAGAGCTAAAAAAATACCTGCTGGTAACGGTACGAAACCGGACAATAAGCTATCTGAGAAGTATCAAAATTAAACAGGTCGATTTGAATGCTTCGCTGGCAGAAATTAGCCAGCCGAATGAAGAAAAACTTTTTGATGATGAGGAGTTATCAATCCGCATTTCAAAAGCAATAAAAAAGTTACCGAACAAATGCAGGGAGATATTCCTGATGGCTTATCTCGAAGACCACACCTACAACGATATTGCGAAACGATTATCTATCTCCAAAAATACGGTTAAAACCCAAATGGCAATTGCCTACCGGATACTTCGCGAGGAACTGAAAGAATTGTATTTCGATTTTTTATTTCTTGTCCGCAGAAAAAAAATACATTAATTGTTTTCACCCTCCTGCAACGTATTTGCGTTATAAGGGTGAACATGGAAAAAAATATAAATCATAACGAAGAATTCATTGTTTCGTACCTGCATGACCGGGAGGACACGCAGGACGATATTCCGGCAGACCTGAAAAATACCCGGGAATTTAAGCAGTCGGAAACAATTTTCAGATTACGAAAGAATGTTGCATTCCTGAACAGCCTCAGTCCCGAAGATCGATTCTGGGGACGGATAAATTCGGGCATCCGGCCCGTGAAACGGCTGTCAAACTGGATCAAATACGCGGCAATCGTTGTTTTATCGTTTACAATCGGTTCGCTGCTGATTTATTTTTCCGGAATCACACGATACGATGCCGAACTGGCCAGTATCAGCAGCCCGCGGGGACAAATCACCAGCCTTACCTTATTTGACGGGACCACCGTTTGGCTCAACTCTGAAACAACCATCAAATATTCGTCGGCCTTTAACAAGAAAGAACGTGAAGTTTTTGTTGAAGGAGAAGCATACTTCGAAGTAGCACACAACGATAAAATTCCTTTCATAGTAAATCTTGGCAATTCGAAAGTAAAAGTACATGGGACAACATTCAACGTAAAAGCGTACCCCTCCGACAACTACATTGAGGCCGTCCTGATAGAAGGAAAAATAGAATTCATCGCCAATAATCGGTCGGCTGTATTGAACCCCAGCGAAAAAATTATCCTTTTAACCGAAAATGGTTCAATAAGCACGGGGCTTGCAGATGTTGAAAAAACCTCGGCATGGAAAAAGGGCAAATATTATTACAGTAACGAAAAGCTGTCCAGCATTATTGAGCAAATTCAACGCTGGTACGACACTGAATTCATTTTCAATGAAGATGAGCTTTCCCATTTTACATTTACCGGCGTCGTCAATCGCGAAAAATCGATCGAATACAACCTGAAAATAATAGAGCTAACCAATAAAATAAAATTTGAATCAAAGGATGGCGCGATAATTATTACCAGAAAAGAATAAAACCGGGAATTGTTTACAGCAAATCCCGGTTTATTAATGTAACCCAATGCCACCGACTTGCAATCATTCGGCATTGAATTGTTTAACCAATTAAGGCATACAAATTTATGAAAAAAAGTTGTAGTTACTCACTGAAAAGACGCAGGTTCTTTTCAACAAAACTCATTTTAATTATGAGATTGACATTATTTTTTATCGTTCTTGGGATTTTAAGTTCAAGCGCGAAATCCTATTCTCAGGTATCTAAATTTAACCTGAATTACAAAAAGACATCCATTCGGGAGATTATCAAAGATTTGCAGGAAGAAAGCAATTTTGACTTTGTTTACAGCAACGATGATTTTGACACCAATAAGGAAGTGGATCTGGTCATTAATAACGGTTCGGTTTATGAAATGCTCGACAACCTGTTGAAAGAAACCAACATGAGTTATAATGTTGTTGATAATGTAATTATTATTGCTCCTAAGTCAATGGGAAATTTTTCACGGATTGGTGATCAGAAACAAACCGTAAAGGGAAAGATAACCAGCCTGATGAAAGAACCAATTCCCGGGGCAACTGTCGTAATAAAAGGAACATCAAACGGAACCATTACCGATGCCGATGGAAATTATACAATCAATAATGTACCTGTTAATTCCACGCTTATGTTTTCGTTTGTAGGTATGAAAACCCAGGAAGTTATTTTTGTCAGTCAATCTGTTATCAATATCATGCTGGAAGAAGAAACAGTTGGCATTGAAGAAGTTGTGGCAATTGGATACGGGTCTCAGGTAAAAAGGGAAATAACCGGGGCTATCTCAAAAATTGGGGCCGAAGAGTTAGCCGATCAGCCTGTTATGCAATTTGCACAACAATTACAAGGAAAACTGGCAGGTGTTCAAATCGGGCAGACCAGTGGTCAGCCCGGTCGTGGTATGGATTTCCGCATTCGTGGAGCAGCATCGCTCTATAGTGAAACACAACCTTTATTTGTCATTGACGGGCTTCCGGTTACAGGAAGTATTAATAATATAAATCCGGCAGAAATTGAATCATTTACAGTATTGAAAGATGCATCTGCAAGTGCACTTTATGGCTCACGTGCAGCAAATGGTGTTATTCTGATCACTACAAAACATGCAAAACTGGGTGATTCCAAGATTGAATTCAGCAGTAATTACGGGACTCAGGTACTTCCTGAGAATAGAGTACCCCGAATGATGACCGCCCGTGAATTTGCCCAGTTTATGAAAGAGCGTGCCGAAGACAAAATGCTGTATGAAGGTTCTACAACCCCTGTCGATCCGGCCTATGCAGATCCAACACAATATGGCGATGGCACCAACTGGTATGATCTTCTTACCCGAACTGCGCCAATACAAAGCTATGACCTGACCCTTCAATCTGCGCGTGAAAGATCTTCATCAACTGTTATTGCCGGTTATCAGGAACAAAAGGGTGTAATAATCAATACTGGCACTAAGCTTTATTCATTACGCCTTAACCAGGACTTGAGCTTAAGCAATAACAAAATAAAGTTAGGATTTAATGTTGCTTTGAGTTACCGACAGGACCATAATAATAGATTGACGACAGACGGTGTTGGTGGTTTATTCGAAAGAATTTTCGAATCAAGCCCTTTAATTGCTCCTTATAATGCAGATGGAACCTATACTAAATCGGTAGCTTCACCGGGCATGGTGGCATATATTAATCCACTTGCCCAGTTCATGTTGAATATTGATGATTACAATACAACACGCATACTTGGAAATGCGTTTTTTAATTATGAATTTTTGCCCGGTCTGGAATTAAAAACGAACCTGGCAGCAGATAAAGGGGGAGAAACACGCAATCAATTTACCCCGGCTGCAATAGTAGCCAATGGAGTAGCGACCGGCATAAGCAGTTCGGTCGATAATTACTCGTGGACCGCAGAAACAAACCTTTACTATACAAAAACATTTTTAAAGGATCATCATATTGAAGCTTTGATCGGCTACTCTGCTCAAAAATTTGATCAGTATAGCAATTCAGTATCCGGAACAGGTTTCCCAAGTGATGATGTACCTTATATTAGTGCAGCAACATCTTTAAGCGCCGGCTCAAGTAATACCAAGCAATTTTCAATGTTGTCGAACATTGGCCGTTTAATTTACAATTATAAAGGGAAGTACTTACTGACAGCGGCTATTCGCCGTGACGGATCGTCACGGTTTGGTTCGAACCGGAGATATGGTAGTTTCCCTTCTGTATCTGGCGGATGGATCGTTAGTGATGAAAATTTCATGAAAAAGTTTAAATTTCTGGACCTTCTAAAGTTGCGTGCCAGTTATGGTATTACAGGAAATAACAACTTTCCGGATAATTATGCTTCTATTGCTAAATTGGGAGAAATGAATTATATCCTGAACGGGGCATTGGTTTCGGGACAAACCATTACAACACTGGGAAACTCTGAACTGGGATGGGAACGGAACAAACAGTTTGATATTGGTTTCGACATGGGAATCCTGAATAACCGGATATCCTTCTCGTATGATTATTATCACAAAATGACAGACGGATTAATCCAGGACCGGCTTATTCCGAGGGCATCCGGTTTTACGACCATAAAATTCAATATTGGTGTTTTCGAGTTTTGGGGACATGAAATCAACATAAATACCGTTAATTTAACCGGCAACCTGAAATGGAACACCAATTTGAATATCTCGATTGACAGAAACCTCATTAAATCACTGGTAAGCCCCGGGTTCATCAGAAGAAACAACACCGTAACTTCAGATTACTTCCGCAACCAGGAAGGGCATCATTTAGGCGAATTCTATGGGTTCATTTTTGAAGGTCTCTATAAAGATGCTGAAGACCTTGCCAATTCGGCCAAGTACGGCAGTGCTTCTGATGTTGGTACAATAAAGATGAAAGATGTGAATAATGACGGGGCGATTGACGACGTGAATGATCGTACATTCATTGGCGACCCGACTCCTGATTTTAATTTTGGCCTTACCAACGAATTCCGATATAAAAATTTCGACCTGAATATTGCCATGTCGGGTTCGGTTGGAGGAAAAATATTAAACGCTGCTAAGTGGGCATACCAGACCAATATGGACGGATCTAGAATGTTGCTTGCCGCCGCCGCAGATCGCTGGAGGTCACCGGAGAATCCCGGATCAGGAATTTACCCAAGAACAAAAACAGGTACAACTGCGATAGGCCGCTCTGTCAATAGCCAATGGATTGAAGACGGGACTTACCTGACCGCAAAAAATATTTCGGTTGGGTATTCTTTCAATCTGATGAACCGTAACATGTTATTGAAAAATCTGCGGGTTTACGGTTCTGTTCAGCAGGCATTTGTTTTAACAAAATTCACGGGTATGAATCCTGAAATAGGACTGAGTGGTTTGGATGCCACAAAAGGGATTGGTGTAAACGAAAATGCATATCCTATTCCAAGGACATTCTCAATTGGGTTTACTGTAACATTTAAATAATATCATTTCAAAAAACTGTTATGAAAAAGATATATATCATAATTGCACTTTTGGCATTCACAGCATTGTCATGCAACGAAAGTTTTATTGAACTTACTCCTGAAGACTCGTATTCCGCTGCTTCATTTTTTCAAACCGAGCCGCAATTCAGGCAGGCTGTTACAGCTGCCTATGTTCCTCTGCGCGATTTATTGAACAATGATTACTTTACTTCCGAAATGCGGTCTGACAATACGCACTATCAGCCTTATCCGGCCAACCGTGGTACGGCATACCTATATAGGGAAAACATTGCCGATTTTACAGATACCCCTGTCAATTCGTATACAAATGCGGTATATTTCCATTGCTACTCATGTATTTCAAAAACCAATATTGTTATTGAAAGATTAAAAAATGCTGAAATTCCCGAAGCAGCTAAAGCTGACATTGATGGTCAGGCTAAATTTCTGAGGGCATGGAACTATTTTAAATTGGTACGACTTTTTGGCGATGTTCCTTTATTTCTGACCGAGGTAACCAAAGCGGATGATGCTTTTTTACCCCGTACAGCCACCGACCTGATATATGACCGGATCATTGCTGACGCAAAAGATGCAATAGCAGAACTTGCAGCACCGGCAAAATTTCCACAAAGCGGACAAGCAACGAAAGGCTCAGCAACCATGCTGCTTGCCGAAGTATACGCAACACAAAAAAAATGGGCTGAAGCAGAAACTCTGCTCTCAACACTTTCAGGAATGGGTTATGGGCTAAATGCAAATTATGCCGACGCATTTTCTACAACGAATAAAAACAGTAAAGAATCACTGTTTGAGGTGCAATATTTACAAGGGACAGCAGCAGGTACCGCGCCAAGTAATTTTATCTACCAGTTTTTACCCCGGACAACCACAACAACTCTTATTACTGGTACTACAACAAACAATAGTGGTACCGGTGGTTGGAATACGCCTACCCAGGATTTAATAAGTGCTTATGAAGCTAATGATAAACGACTGGATGCCTCTATTGGAATTGCAGAAGGTGCTTATAATGCGAGTAATCTTCTTGTAATTTCTGCAAATAAAAGTATTGTCAACTATACTCCGGCTGCCGGAAAGGTGGGTGTACCTTACCCAAAGAAATATTTGCATACACCTCATGCCGCTGCAAACAATTCCAACGACAACTGGCCAATTTACCGTTATGCCGATGCACTTTTGCTGTTAGCTGAAGCACAAAACGAGCAGGGAAAATCAGCTATTGCTTTAACAAGCTTAAATCTGGTAAGGGTTAGAGCGGGTTTAACGGCGAGTACAGAAACCAATCAGTCGCTTTTAAGAAATATTATTGCTCATGAACGAAGAGTAGAACTGGCTTTTGAAAATCACCGCTGGCATGATCTGGTACGTACCGAAAAAGCAGTAGAGGTAATGAATGCATACGGTGTTAAATTAAAACAACTGTACAATTACCTTACACCAGATTCTTATAATGTAACCAGCGACAGGTTATTGTTCCCGATTCCTCAGTCCGAAAGAGAGCTTAACCCTGCGTTAACCCAAAACAACGGATATTATTAATGTGAATTTCCTTGGTTTTATAAAAATCTTGTTGCAAAAATAATTCAAACAAAAGAATCTAAATCTATGACCCCACGTGAAAGAGTATTAAAAACTTTTAAACGGATGCCGGGGCTTCCCGATCGGGTTCCTCTTCAATTTGATTTGTGCCGCCAGTTGGCCGATCATTTTGGAGAGGAACTGGGGATTCCGATCCGGTATACCGATAACCTGTATGAAGATGTCACGTATCGCATCAGCGCCAACGAAGTGCGCCTGGCAATGGGTAGCGATGTGGTCATTACCGGAGCCTCTGTTTCTGACAACTATCAGATTGCAAAAGATGAGAATGCCTGTTGGTTGAATGAATACGGAATGAAGATGAGGCAGGGAGATATATACGTGGAAGTGATAGATTACCCGCTGGCTCATGCCCAAACCAAAGCCGACATTGATGCTTATCAGTTCCCTGATCCTCTGGCTCCGGGACGCTATCGCGATGCAAAGACCCTCATTGAAAAGTATCACAACGACTATTTAATATTCGGCGATATAGAAGTAACTGTTTTTTCTCTGGCCCATCAACTGGTTGGAATGGAAAAACTTCTGATTGATATGATGATGGAAGCGGAATATATTGTTCCGTTGTTTGAAGCCTGTGCCGAATTTCAGACTCAGATAGGCCTGCAACTGATTGAGCAGGGCGTGGATGCCATCTGGTTTGGCGATGATTTTGGCACACAGACCAGCCTTATCCTTCCTCCGGATACGTTCAGGGAACAGTTAAAACCCCATTACAAACGGATGGTCGATCGTTTTAAAACCGTCAAACCTGATATTATTCCTATCCTTCATTGTGACGGTGCAGTGGCTGAATTACTCGACGACATCCGCGACATTGGTTTTGAAGTGTTCAACCCTGTTCAACCTGGCGTTCCAGGACATTCACCCGAAGAAATGAAAACCAATTTCGGACAAAAATTCTGCTTCTGGGGAGCCATTGATCAGCAGGATTTGCTACCCAATGGCAGTGATGAAGCATTGGAAAGAGACATCATTGAAAAAATCACTGTTCTTGGAAAAGATGGAGGATATATGATCGCTCCTGCCCATATTATCCAAAATGACGTGGCTCCTGAACGAGTGAAAAAATTCATCGAACTGTGCATGAAACATGGGACAATAAAATAAACAACATTTTCACAAAAAGATATGAGCTTAAACCGAAGAAAATTCATTAAAGCAGCATCCCTCACAACAGCCAATCTGGCCATATTCCCGTTGGTGGGAAATACAAATAGCATTACCGAACTTTTTGAAACGGCGAACCGGAATGGGAAATACGGAAGTTCTGTTCATTCTTTATCCGGGCTTCGGCAGGGATTTCTGGCCCCACCCGATGAGGCAAAGTCTTCATGTTACTGGTGGTGGTTCAACGGATTGATTAACAAAGAAGGAATTACCCGCGATTTGGAAGAGTTCCGTAAAAAAGGCATGGGAAGCATTTTTCTGGTTAACTCAGCCGGAGGTTTGGGAGGAGTACAAATGCCCGTCGGCGTTCAGTTTCTTTCTCCTGAATGGAAAGAACTCTACCGGTACGCGCTTCATGAAGCAGCACGGTTAAACCTGGAAGTCGGCGTTAATTTATGCGCAGGATGGTGCATGGGTGGTCCGTGGATAAAACCGGAGAATGCCGGGCGTTGGTACCTGCAATCCAATTTGACGGTTGAAGGCCCGCAGAAGTTTGCAGGCAAACTACCCCTCCCCGGGAACAGGGTCGGATACGACCATGTATTTAACCCTCCGGGGTACAAAGATTATATTGACCTGCCGCTTGAGAAACTCGATTACCGCGACACATCCATCGTGGCTTTTCCTGTTGAAGAAGGAAAAAATCCGAAAATGAATGATGACCTGCTGAAACAGCTACCGGCCAAAGCCAACCGGAAAGATGCCAGCAACCATGCAAAAGCAAAGGACGTGGTGGAACCGACCCTCATCGATTGGAAAAATTCCAATACAGATAGCGCTGTTCCTGTTTCCCGGGTAATTGATTTGACAGCTCGGGTAAATGCCGACGGATATCTGGAATGGGAAATCCCTCCGGGCCGTTGGACAATTGTCCGCACCGGCCACCGGATGACAGGTTCACGCCTGATGATTGCCAACCCCGAGGCTGATGGTTTATCGGTAGGATGGCTCGAAAGCAGCGGACTGGAATTGCAATTCGAAAACCTGGGAAAAGTTCTGCTCGAAGAGGCTGGCCCGCTGGCCGGAAAAACATTGAAATATTTCGCCGACGATAGTTTTGAAGATGGCTTTCCGAACTGGACAGATAAAATACTTCAACGTTTTCAGGAATACCGGGGATACGATGCAAGTCCTTATTTGCCGGTACTTTCAGGATACATCATCGGAAACGTGGAAATCTCCGACCGTTTCCTGCACGACTACCGGAAAACAGTGGCTGATTGCATGGCCGACAAACACTACAAACGGTTCGCAGAATTATGCCACAACCATAATTTACTCGTTCAGAACGAATCGGCAGGACCGAGCCGTTCGGGTACCATGTGTATGGACGGGCTGAAGAACCTTGGGCACAGCGATTATCCAACAGGTGAATTCTGGCTTGGACTGCGCCACGATGAAGAAGGCGGGCTGGATGAAAAACTGGGTTATGGGCTTACCCGCCTCGAAGGAGGACAAAATAAAGTAACCAAAATGGTGGCATCGGCCGCTCATATCTACGGAAAGAAATACGCGTCAGCCGAATCGTTTACCAGTTACCGGCACTGGCTCGATTCGCCCGAAACATTGAAACAAGCAACCGACCGCGCTTTTTGTGAAGGCATTAACCGTATCCTGATTCACACCTCAACGGCCACACGCCCCGAGGATGGAAAACCCGGATACGAGTATGGAGCAGGCACTCATTTCAACCCGAACATAACATGGTGGGACCACTCGTCCGGTTTCCTGTCGTATATTGGCCGTTGCCAGCATTTGCTGCAATCCGGAAAATTTGTTGCCGATGTTTTGTACTACAATGGCGACTGGGCGCCCAATATTGTTGATCCAAAACATATTGACTCTTCGCTCGGCAAAGGTTATGACTACGATACTTGTAATGAAGAAGTACTTTTAACCCGCCTTTCAGTAAAAAATAAGAAACTGGTTTTACCGGATGGAATGAACTACCGGATATTGGTTCTGCCCGATACCAACCGGATGCCCGTTGAAGTAGTGAAAAAAATCAGGGAGTTGGTAAAAACCGGTGCAACAATCGTTGGCCCCCGTCCGGAGAAAGACCCGGGTTTGAAAAACTTTCCGGCGAACGATCTGGAAGTGCAAACCATTTCTTCTGAAATATGGGGAGACTGTAACGGAAAGAAAATAACCATGAACCGGTACGGGAAAGGACGCATTTTTTATGGCATCCCGTTGCATGAGATATTAACCCGTGACAGCGTTGCTCCCGACTTCGTACACACCGGAGACAACACAACTTTTATCGATTTCATACACCGTTCGCTGGACGACGGCACCGATCTGTATTTCGTTGCCAACCGTAATAAACGAATGGAAAAAATAAATTGCACATTCCGGATTTCCGGACGGCAACCCGAAATATGGGACCCGGTTTCAGGCGAAACCCGCAAAGCAGAAGCTTTCAAAGAAACCGACGGACAAATTATTCTGCCACTTGAATTTTTTCCGTACCAGTCCTTTTTTGTGGTATTTCCAAAATCAGAAAGGCTGAAAACAACAACGGGAAAGCAATCATCAAATTTTGCGGTAACTCAGTTTATTCAGGAGATTACCGGCTCATGGCAGGTAAAATTCGACCCGCAATGGGGAGGGCCTGCTGAGGTTGAGTTCGACGAATTGAAAGACTGGTCAAAGTCGCCGGAAGACGGGATCAAATACTATTCAGGGAAAGCTGTTTATGTGAAAAAATTCGACCTCTCCCACCCGATCGTTCCGGGTTCTGCTTTATTCCTCGATTTGGGAGTTGTGAAAAATATCGCCGAAGTAAAACTAAACGGTAAAAACCTTGGTATTGTATGGACAGCACCATGGCGGGCTGATATCTCCGAAGTGATAAAAGAAGCAGGTAATGTACTGGAAATAGAGGTAATCAACCTTTGGCCCAACCGGCTGATCGGCGATGCCGCATTGCCCCCGGAACAACGCCTGACCCATACCAATATTGAGTTTAAGAAAGATGCTCCCCTGCTATCATCGGGTTTGCTTGGGCCGGTTACTATCCAGTCAACAAAGACAACCAGTTAAATTTGCCATGCTCAAAAAATCGATCATCGCCATAACAGGTACGCTATTGATACTATTCCTTATGTTTCCACATGGATGCAAAAAGGGACAAGAGACGGAAGAAGAAATTACTCCGGTTGAAATCGATCTTTTTGCCCCGGTATTGAATGAGCCGGGGCCGCCAATTGTTCCTAAAAGTGGCGATTTTACCGTTGCAGTTATCCCCGACACGCAATATTATACGGCCAGCAAAAACGGAGGGACACCCAAAATATTTGAATCACAGATCAACTGGATTAAAAACAATCAGGAGAAAGAAAACATTGTGTATGTTATTCATTTGGGGGATATGGCAGAAAATGGCGATAACCCGGCTTATGCCCATGAACAGTGGTTTCATGCCAAATCGATGATGTATAAACTCGAAAACCCGGTAAGTATTCCTTATGGCATTGCGGTCGGCAACCACGACCAGTACCCTTCTCAATATCCCGTTACCGGAACGACCAACTATTACAACAAGTATTTTGGCGTTAAACATTTCGGGGGACGCTCATATTACGGTGGTCATTACGATTTAAATAACGATAGCCATTACGATTTATTTAGCGCCGGGGACAACGATTTTATCGTGATTTACATTGAATACGATGCGTTTAATGAAGATCAGGGCAGCATGAATAACTGGGCATACAACCTACTGACACAATATTCCACCCGCAAAGCAATTATCGTGAGCCATTATCTGATTGGCAATAATGGCAGTTCAGGTACAAACAATGGCGATGCCGGGACTTTCCGGTCGCAGGGACAAGCCATTTACGACCGGCTGAAATATTGCCCGAACGTATTTATGATGCTTTGCGGACATGTTGGCGACAACGGCGAAGGCTACCGGAACGACACGTTTCAGGGAAATACGATCCACACTTTTTTGTCGGATTACCAAAGCCGCGAAAACGGGGGCAACGGGTTAATGCGCCTGTACCGTTTCTCTATTGAAAAGAAACTGCTTGAAGTGAAAACCCTTTCCTCTGTTACCAATGAATGTGAAACCGACGGCGACAGCCAGTTTGCAGTAACCCTTTTCAACTAAGTAATGAGAACTATTTATTGTCGTATTTTTTACCCCCACCCCCTTTAAAGGGCAATATATATAGTTAAGGTATTCTTCGTGAATACTTCGTGAATACTTCGTGAATACTTCGTGAATACTTCGTGTTTTTTGTGTTTTTTGTGTTTTTGTGGTAGGAAAAAATTAGCCACAAAGCCGCTAATTCTCAAAGGCCCACAAAAAATATATCAAATGTTTCAATTCTATAATTCCTTAACTATATGACATTGGGATTTAGGGGTAGTTGAAAGACGGATACGACATCATTTCATTCCTTTTACTTAAAAGCACGAAAAACCATAAACCTAAACAGACGGAAATTTGTACAACTCAGTTCTGTTACATTGGCAGGACTTCCTTTGGTGCGGCTCAGCGGCTATTCTTCTTTCTATAATTCGCCGGAAGAAGTTCAGCCTGCTTGTTTTTTATTTGCCCCGGAAACAGTAGGTTTGCAATAGGAAAATAAAGATTGAGAAATAGCTATTCACGGGGTTGTCCAAAAAGTAAATATTACGATAACCTTTCTCTGTGAAACTTTGTGGGTAACTCCGTGAACCTCTGTGGTTCAATAGTTTATTTTTTACCACAGAGTTACACGGAGTAAAAACACAGAGAAACACAGATTTTTTGGACAGCCTCGTGAATATTTTGAGGAAACTAATATCGCTAATGAAACTCTGTATTGCTGAAAAACCTGCTGTTGCCAGGGAAATTGCCCTGATCATTGGGGCAAACGCCCGTAAAGACGGCTATTTTGAAGGAAACGGCTATCAGGTAAGCTGGACATTCGGGCATCTTTGCACCCTGAAAGAGCCACACGACTATTTGCCGCAATGGAAGTCCTGGAATATGCAGCAATTGCCCATGATCCCGCCAAAATTCGGAATCAAGCTCATCGACAATCCGGGCATCATCAAGCAATTCGGAATACTGGAAAAGCTGATCACAACTGCCGATGAAATTATAAACTGTGGCGACGCCGGCCAGGAAGGGGAACTGATCCAGCGCTGGGTGCTGGCAAAGGCCGGAAACAAAGCGCCCATAAAACGGCTTTGGATTTCGTCGCTCACCGAAGAGGCTATTCGCGAAGGCTTCAGCAAACTTCTAAACGGCAACGATTTCGACCAACTATACCAGGCCGGAAGCGCCCGCGCCATTGGCGACTGGCTGCTCGGCATGAACGCTACCCGCGCCTACACCCTGAAATACGGTCAAAATAAACAGGTGCTTTCCATTGGCCGGGTACAAACTCCCACGCTGGCGCTGATTGTAACCCGCCAAAAGGAAATTGACAATTTCAAACCCGAGCCCTATTTCGAGATCAGGACCATTTACCGCGAGGCTGTTTTTTCGGCCATTAGCGGGCGATACCAGAAGCGGGAAGATGCCCGGCAGGTACTGGACGATATTTTGGATAAAGATCTGATTATTGGCCAAATCGAAACCAAAGAGAGCAACGAATACCCGCCCAAGCTGTTCGACCTGACTTCTTTGCAGGTGGAATGCAACCGCCGGTTCGATATGGGTGCCGAAGAAACCCTGAAAACCATCCAGTCGCTGTACGAGAAGAAGGTGACCACCTATCCGCGTGTCGATACAACTTTCCTTTCAGATGATATTTACAAAAAAGTTCCGACAATACTGAAAAACCTGCGAGGCTACGAAAATCTGACTTCAGCAGTACTTGAAGCCGGAAAAATCCCGAAGACGAAGCGGGTTTTCGATAACACGAAGATCACCGATCACCATGCGATTATTCCTACCGGCGAAAACCGGATCGACCTGATTGGAAAAGAGAAGGATGTATACGATCTGGTAACCAAACGTTTTATCAGCGCTTTTTACCCCGATTGCCGGGTAGCCAACACCACCGTGGAAGCCACCATCGGGCAGCACGGGTTTAAAGCCACCGGCAAGCAAATCCTGAAACCGGGATGGCGGGTGGTTTATCAGAACGAAAAGAAAACGGTACAGGATGACGAAAATATCCTCCCGGTTTTTATCCCCGGAGAGCAGGGCCCGCACCAACCCGAATTGCAGGAAAAAGAAACCAAACCGCCCAATTATTATACCGAAGCAACCCTTTTGCGGGCAATGGAAACGGCAGGCAAACTGGTCGACGATGAAGAGCTGCGCGAGCTGATGAAGGAAAATGGTATCGGACGGCCGTCAACCCGCGCCAACATTATTGAAACACTGTTTCGCAGGCGGTATGTCCGCAAGGAGAAAAAGCGGCTGGTGGCCAGTCAAACCGGCATCGACCTGATCGACAGTATTGAAAACGAACTGCTTAAATCGGCCGAGTTAACCGGACAATGGGAACGTAAATTGCGGTTGATCGAATCGGGCGAAATGGAGATGGGTATTTTTATGGACGAGATGAAAAATATGGTCAAGGAAGTGATCACCCAGTTGAAAAACTCGCCGCGCCGTGAAATTGCCATCACGGAGGATGAAAAACCCGCGCCACCTGTTGCATCAAAAGAAGAAAAGCAAAAAGCAAAGTCCCGCGACAAAGCTCCAAAACCCGCCACCGAATTGAAATGTCCGGTCTGCGGAAACGGAACCATCTTGAAGGGCAATAATGCATGGGGCTGCTCCGGATGGAAAAACGGCTGCCGGTTCACCATCCCGTTCGAATTTGCCGGTAAAAAACTCAGCGAGAACCAAATGGCCGCCCTCGTTACCAAACGAAAAACGCCGCCGATAAAAGGTTTTGCGTACAACGAACTAAAAATTGACGGGACCCTGATTCTTGGCGAAAACCACCATATCCGGTTACTTACCGAAGTAAAAGAAAACAGCATCTGTCCCCATTGTCATACCGGTAAAATTGTAAAAGGCAAAACCGCCTGGGGCTGCACCAATTTTAAGGGAGGCTGCGCATACCGCATACCTTTTGAAGTGGAAGGGTAAATATCTCTCACTACTTCAGTCGTGATCTGGAAAAAATATATAGAGCATTCATAAAACCCAGTGGAGGGTGTCCAAAAAGTTTTTGGGCACTCTTTTTTTGTTTTCTAAGTTTTCTATTTTCTGCAATTATTGCTATATTTAAAGTACTGAACAACAATACCATATGGCAAAAATAACATTCAAGTCATACGATCAGGGACAAGGGGTTTTATTCCCT
>Ga0209319_1000092_pt1 | contig 156103 bp, 138 predicted proteins | sample RifGroE2_FD_184000 | JGI IMG/M metagenome (GOLD analysis project Ga0209319, IMG submission 184000) | Groundwater microbial communities from Rifle, Colorado - Groundwater E2 (SPAdes) (version 2) | ecosystem: Environmental > Aquatic > Deep subsurface > Groundwater | place: Rifle, Colorado... | reverse complement strand
TTGATGAAGAAGTAGATTCTGAGTTTCTCAGAAGTCAGATTGAGAAAAAGGAGATGAAAATTTTGTTACATGGTGGTAAGAGTAAAATTGAAAAGGTTAATTTCAAGTTGTCTTCATTGAGCAATGTGATTGATACAATCTCAAAAAGAGAGATGTTAGAGCGCTTTTTTAAGCACTATATAGCAATGTTTAACGACAGCATAGATAATGTAGCCAAAGCCCATTATGACATTACTTTCCCTGACTTGGAAAAACCGGCTATTTCGCGCCAAATGCCAACACTATCCGGGTATCTTTCAGGAAAGAAAGGTATCCTTGGCATTCAAACACTTTTAAACGCCAATGATCTTCCTTCAATAAGAATAATATACAATCCCGAAGTCACTACACAAGAGAAGATAAAAATGTATCTCAACCAGCCCATCTGGGAAATACCAGATCAAGAAGGAGGTAAACTCAAAAGCATAAAGGCTTCTTTGAATTTTAACATGTTTTAACAATACGAACTAACTTTAAATAATAACTAAAACAAAATGAAAAAGCTCTTATTTATATTTATTATTGCAATATCTGCCTGCCGGAACAGTAGTGATAATCAGCCAAAAGATTTAAGACTAATTGACGTCGAAGGCGGAGTTGGTAAGGGTAGGTTGGTGAAATTGTCTGAGATAGCTGAATCTATTGAATATATTCCGCTTGAGACAAATAGTGAATCTGTTGTTGGAAAAATTTCGTTTGATAGAGTTTTCTATGAGAATGAGCGTATTTACTTAATGCTGCAAAATATGTCAATAATAATTTTTGACAGGGATGGCCAATATCTAAACAAAATCAATAAATATGGCCGAGGACCTCAAGAGTATGATGGAGCACATACAGTAGATATCGATTTGAAAACAGGCGACATTTCTGTTTTGGCTTATAATAAAATCGTAGAATATTCCTTAGATGGAGATTTTAAGAAAGTTGTGAATTATAAAGACAATGATTTTTTAAGTAAACATAATATAATCGGATTTATTAAATCGGATTTGAATTACTTTCTGCGTTCAACAATCAACGATAGGTCTCAACATTCAGGCTTTTTAATTGATTCCACAGCAAGATTGTTACTAAGTGTTGAATATCCCGGAGAAGATTATGAAAAGGTTACCACTTATAGTGCCTTACTATCGATAATGAACCCTATGATATTTAGGCACAAAAATGCAGTACGAATTAAAAATGGCTTAAACAAATATATACTAACTATAAATGAAAATAATAGTATAGACACTGCCTACATTTTTAACTTTGGTAAATACGCGCCTGATCCTCTTAAAAGTGATCATTTTCGCTCTTATGCACCTTTCATCTGGAACAAGTTTTGGAACTTTGAAAGTGATCAGTATTTGTTTATGACATTTCACACCGGATCATTATCAGATAAGCCTGCTAAAATGTTTAGGAAGGGAGGTGTAGAAGGTGAATACGATTACAATTTTGAATGTTCGGTATTTAATAAGAAAACGGGAGAGTTTCAATTCATACTTCAGCCTGAAATCAACCAACTTGGGTTTGTGGAGGACTTTGAAGGGGGCCCTGCTGTGTGGCCAAAATATGTGAGTTCAGACGGCTACCTCATAACATATTTGTATGCACACGAGTTTAAAGCCCACGCAGAGACACATGAAGTTTCGGATAAATTTAAGAGTATAGCTGACAATCTCAAAGATACCGACAACCCGGTGATAGTTAAAGTGAAGTTGAAGAATTAATGTCTAAATAGTTAAAACAATGAAATTTCTCTTGGTAATACTTATAGTAATAACAACCTCGTGTCAAAGGAATCACGAAAATCAGAAAAATGATTTTCGGGTATTGGATATAGAGGGCAATGTAGGGAAGGGGCGGGTTGCAAAAATTAGTGAGATTGCAGACGAAGTTCTTTATATACCATTAGAGACTAGCAAAGAGTGTTTAGTGAATGAGCCCAATCGCGGTGTAAAATATTATTCGGGATTAATCTATATTGTTAGTTCTTAAAACCCTCAACACATAAAAATCTTTGACACAACAGGCAGATATATTCGCACTTTCAACAGGTTTGGAAGAGGCCCTCAAGAATATGATTATATTCAAAGACTAAGAATTGAAAGTGCTACAAAGAATCTTTTAATCAGCACCCCGACTAAACTATGCGAATATACTCCTGATGGTAACTTTATAAGAAGGACCCTTATACCTACTGTAGATTTTACTGACAAATATGGATTTCGTGAATTTATCAAATTAAATGATAATAGATTTGTACTATCGCTTAGCATAAATAAGAAATCAAAATACTCAGCCATTGTTATAGACTCTTTGTCGGATATAAAGGCACTGGTAAAATATCCTGAATCAGAAATTGCTTTACAACAAAAAATATGGGGAAATATGTTTAATCCTTATATGTATAAATTTAGAAACCAGGTAAGAATAATCAATAGTAATGATGAGTATGTAATTAGCTTAAATGATGAAATTAAGCCTGATACAGCATTTGTTTTTAACTATGGCAAATATAAAATGACTGCAAACAACATCCACTACAGACCATCAATGAACGATAACTATATCGACAGGAGTTCACTGGTTTACGAAAGTGACAGATACCTTTTTATGCAATTTAATATGAGAGGTATTGCTAAGAAGCACTTTGTCATATATTATGAGTACTCTAGCAAAATTAAGATATTTCCTATCGCCTATTCATATTTTGATAAAAAAACAGGTGAGTTTAACTTCATTTATCAGCCTGATAAAAACCAGTTTGGATTTGCGGATGATATTGGAGGAGGACCTGCTTTATGGCCGATTGAAGTATCTGATGATGGTTATATGATCTGTTATTTTAACGCACTTGAACTATTAGAGTATGCTAAATCTTCAAAAGCATCTGATAGTTTTAAAAAAATTGCAAATACCCTTAAAGATACCGACAACCCGGTGATTGTAAGAGTTAAATTGAAAAAATAACGATTAACCTTTTAAGTAATGAAAAAGCTCATTTTTATATTAATTATTGCAATAACTGCCTGCCGGAACAGTAGTGATAACCAGCCAAAAGATTTGAGAATAATTGACGTTGAAGGCGGAGTTGGTAAGGGTAGGTTGGTGAAACTGTCTGAGATAGCTGAGTCAATTGAATATATTCCGCTTGAGACAAATAGTGAAGCTGTTGTTGGAAAAATATTCTTTGAAAGAATTTTCTACGAGAAAGGTTTTTTTTATTTGATGGAGCAAAACAGGTCGATATTCATTCATGACAATGATGGAAAATATTTTAATAAAATAAATAAACTTGGCCGAGGACCCCACGAGTATGATACTACTTTCGATATGGATGTTGACATTATTACAGGTAATATTTATGTTTTGGCTTCTAATAAGATCATAGAATATTCCTTAGATGGAGATTTTAAGAAAGTTGTGAATTATAAGGACAATGGCTTTTTAAGTAAACATTATATCATAGGATTTATTAAATCGGATTTGAATTATTTTCTGCTTTCAACAATCAACGATAGGTCTCAATATTCAGGTTTTTTAATTGATTCCTCATTAAGATTGTTACTAAGCGTTGAATATCCCGGAGAAGATTATGAAAAGGTTACCACCTACAGTGCCTTACTATCGATAATGGACCCTATGATATTTAGGCACAAAAATGCAGTACGAATTAAAAATGGCTACAACAAACATATAATATCAATTAACAGAGACCTCAGTATCGATACAGTTTATATTTTTAGCTTTGGCAAATATACTGCAGACCTTCTTAACAGCAGCCATTTTTTATCTCGGTCACCTTATATATGGAATAGATTTGAGATTTTCGAAAGCGACCAATATTTGTTTATGATTTTCCACGTAGGGCCATTGGCTGATAAACCAGCTAAAATGATTGGCATGAGAGGAAATCAATATGATTATCAACACGACTGCTCCTTCTTCAATAAGAGAACAGGAGAATTCCAATTTATTCACCAGCCTGAAATCAACCAACTTGGGTTTGTGGAGGACTTTGAAGGGGGCCCTGCTGTGTGGCCAAAATATGTGAGTTCAGACGGCTACCTCATAACATATTTGTATGCACACGAGTTTAAAGCCCACGCAGAGACACATGAAGTTTCGGATAAATTTAAGAGTATAGCTGACAATCTCAAAGATACCGACAACCCGGTGATAGTTAGGGTGAAACTTAAAAACTAATCAATTCATTTCATTTTAACAATCACAACTACCGGATTGTCGTTTTCATCTAGTTTGGCCGCTATCTCTTTTACTTTTGCTGAACTTACACTGCTGTCTGCAAGACTTATGAATTTATCTGCCGGATACATAGATAGCAGATAGTTATCAGAGCATTGTGAGTATGGCCAAAAGACGAGGCCAGTATCTATATCGTTTCTGAATCCCAACTTTCCTTTAACGGGTTCTTTCATAAGTGTTAACTTCCCATCAACTTTGTTGAAAATGCCACATACAATATTCCATCTTCTTTCATATGACTCTGTTTTTATCCCTCTGAAATTGAATTTGAGAAACAGATAATTACCGGACTCAATCACATCTCCTGACAGAGATATGTTATTACTTGTTTTTGAACCGAGTATCTCTTTATAATTTGATTTGTTGTATGGCATTTTATATTTCCCATAATTGAATATAAAAGACTCTTCTAACTTCATATCTGTAGTTAAAGAGTAAACTGTGTCCATGTCAACATCCCTGTGAATAATTCTGATTTTATTTTCAAAGCGAAGCAGACTGGGTATTCTAGCTACATTCAGTTCAGAATTATCAGCAGGATTGGCAATTATCAACTTTACTTTCGATAACGAGTCAAAGGCAATCAGTGAATACTCAATCCCGTTATCAGTGCGCTGTTGAACAGAAGATAAATACGTATTATCATCAAACTTTATGCAATTTAAAAAATCACAACCTTTTAAATCAGGAATTTGTACACTTGAGATGAAATTCCCGTTTATATCATACTCTTTAAGGATGCCGGAGTAAGAAAAAATCGTAACGTTGCCACTTTGTGGATCAACATTGGCGTTTAAAATATCTGAATACTCCTCCGGTCCACGACCAAGTCTGTTTATCGTAGAGAGGTATTTCCCGTTACTGTCGAAAATCTTAACATTTGTATTGTCTATCACATAGATATGTCCTTTCTCAAAGAAGACAGAGACAATCCCTCCATCAATAAGAGACTCCTTTTTAGTCTCCAACGGAATATATCTGATTTCGTCTGCAATATGACTCAGATTGACAATCTCCCCTGTTCCAACTTTGGCGGCAATGTCTATTACCCTAGAATCAGTTTGCTCTGTTATTGGACTACAGCCAAAGCATAAGAGGAGAAAAACGCTTATGAATATTCTTATTTGATTCTGCATAAAAGTATATATTTAGATTTCAGGCTTATATATTGATGCTAATTTATAATTTTAAATTAATTAAGCAACTGATTTTCTACACAAACTTTTCATTAAGCCCGCATCAGCATTATTATTACACTGGTGAAAAACGTTCAAAACCCTAATAAAATAAGGTGAAATATTTTTATTTTAAGTGATTGATTACAGGTAGTTTTCGTATGCGCCCATATCCAAAAGGCCGTGACCTGAGAGGTTGAAGAGGATTACTTCGCACTATCCATTATATTAATATCATGAGTGCAATCATTTGTAATTTCTACAATTACATAAATAAAGCCAAGTAAACCAATCAAGCTATGAGTCTTCACAGCTCCTTTGGCCTTTCGATATTTAGTCCGTGGAAACAAACTTAAGCAGAGATATATAGTGATTCTGTCCAAGACATTAACCATATTGTAAATGTCTTGTCTGAAATTAGTATCATCGGCAAATAATGGATGAGCTTGTTTTATGAGAACAGGAGCATAACCAATATACATCTTCCAATTGCAATTCTCGTTAGCCTCTGCCAAAGAGAATTTTAAAGCTGCAGATTTAAGTTAATCATGATAAAGCTTTGACTTAAAAAGTTGTCAAATAGGATTCATAATCGTGAAGGCTTTCCTTTCCAGCTAATTGAGTAAAATTCAAAACCAGGATATGCTCGTTGCAGGTCAACTTCCTTGTTATAAATACTCCTTTGTAGCGGTCAATGGATCTCGGGAATTGTAAATCTAATTTTAACTTGATAAGGTGTGATATAAGTGCTTTACCCAAATGCTTGATATCTTTTTAACTCAAGATAAATACTTGTATTCAAATCGACCAAGCATAAGCCATATAACAATCTATATACTAATATTATAAATAATTAAGCTGTCTCCAACAAAAGACTAGTGTTATTCTTAATATAAATTGAAAATATACTTCCGACACCCTCTGTACTTTCAATACCAACCTTACCCCCGTGTGCCTCAGCTACCCATTTTACATAAGTCAATCCGAGACCAAATCCTTTGCATTTTGATCTATGGCTACCATCATAAACCCTATAGTATTGTTCAAATATTTTTCTCTGATGAGCCAACGAAACGCCTATGCCGTTATCTTCTACAGATATACAAGAATATTTTCTATCATTCCTTACCTCAACTCTTATGTCAACACTATCTCCGGAATACTTGATTGCATTCTCGAAAAGATTCCTTATTGCATTAGAAAGGTGTACTTTGTTTGCGTAAACTTCAACTTGATATCCGAGATCTACTTCAAAAAAGACATTTGTAGTTTTACAATTTTCAACTTGATAATCAATTATTTCGGATATTAAAAAAAATTCCTTATCCAGTTTAACGCCTCTATTTCGCAATTTGTTTATGTCTAACAATGTATCAATAAAACAATTAATATATAAAAGCTTTTCTTTCGAAATTTTTAAATATTTTTCATGTTCTATCAAATCATTATCTTTCAGGCTACTCTCCAACATTTCAACTCCGGTAAGAGCACATTGTAATGGAGAACTCAATTCATGAGTAAAAAACACAGTAAGGTTCTCCTTTGTCTGTGATAACAAAATTTGTTTTGCAAGAATACGTAATTGAGTAATAAGAATAATGATTATAAATCCAATCACCATGAATGATAATGTAACAATTGACAAGAAATCACCACTATAAACAGAAAGTGGGTAATATACCTTAGCCTGAATTTTTATATCTTTTTTAGCTGTAAAATATTTTACAACGAAGAAAGATGCTTTTGAGTAATCGCTTTTTCTTCTAAGTCCAATTTCATTTTTGTAATTTGAGTCTTTATAAACCAGCTTATAATCAGTTGTCATACTTAAAGAATCCAAAATTCTATTTAATCTATCTGAAAAAACATTAAAATCAAACGAATTTTTATCTTTCATATATTCTTGTTTTTCAAGCTTTTTTTGAGAAATGAATGTCGTTTCAAATTTACTATTAGTAGTTTTTATCCCCTCATTTCTATGTAAAAACTCTTGTCTTACAGCCGCTTCGACACATTCGTTAAATCTTAATTGGTAATTAGTTTTTTTATGTTTTATAACTATAAATAAACAGTATGATTGCACTAATAAAAATAGTGAAATTGCAAAAACTGATAGTATAATGAATCTCCGTATCATCTTTTAAAGGCAAATGAGGGTTAACTGAACAATTCCGGCGGACACTAAAAAAATTCAAAATAGAGGTTCAAGATAGAGCAAAAAACCCATGGAGTGCCTTATCAGTTCACTGTTAAAAATGATTAAAACCATCCAACTCATTGAAATAAAGCTCAGACGGGCAATATATAATTTAGGTTGTATCCATGCTATATATGAATTCTCCATCAATTCAATCACTATCAGCGCATTTCTGTGACATACCTTGCATATTATATAACCAATTTTGGATTTCTAGCTGGGGTTTCCCCCATTTCCCTAGTATGTCTTATGTTCCGCTCCTTGAAATATATTCTGTTTTCAGGTGTTAGGGGAGTCTACTGCTTTGGCTTTCAATCCCAACTTTTTCAATATAAGTTCGTCTGTCATGGTTTCAAAAAGATTCAGATTTAAATTTTTGGGATAAAATTAGGCGCTCATTTGCACATATACAAGTTTTAACTTACTTATTTTACTTATTATGTGCTTTTTGCGACTTATTCTGCATGCCCTAAGGATTTTTTAAGGTTTTCATAAGGATTTGGGAATGATTTCAAAAAAAAAAGTATTTAGTTTTGGAAAAAATTGGAAACAAGCAAAATACTATAAGTCGAAGAGCTTGCTTTATTAATATGTGGCGAATAATTGATTCCAATTAAGTCGACTATGGAAGAATAATTAGGTGGAAAATGTTGACGATCTTGAACCTCGTTTGTAGAAAGAGCTATTGCGCATAGGTGCATAGTAATCGGAACGTTATGGTTTAAAAAAAATAACAGAAGTGCAATAAATTGAATTTTATCCTTATTCATGAAATTATGTTATCTAATACTACTGATATATTTAATAAACATCTTATACAGTCATTAGTCAAACAGGATTTTCCTATAGGATTGGCCAACGGCAAAATGGGTATTTGTATATACTTATATATTACAGGAAGGGTAGAGAGTAATGAAGAATATTTGTCTTTAGCAGATAAACTACTTGACGAAATCACAAATCATATTTCAGGGCTTCCTGTCGATGTTGAAAATGGATTAGGTGGTATTGGATTAGGTGTAAACTTCCTTGCAAAAAGTAATTATATCAAAGGGAATTTAAATCTCATACTCGAAGATATTGACAATGTTATATTTAAAAATCTGTCATATACCAAATTTGTTGAGAAGATAGACGTTCTTTCATTAATACAAATACTTTACTATTTGTACATCAGATTAAAGGCCCAAAGAAAGAACAGCGAAAATGAGCTTTTATTAAAGGAACTTATAATATCAACAATCAATCATATTTACGAAAAAATAGATTTAGAATTTTTTGAAGAATATTTATTTTATTCAATAAACTATCCTTTACCTCAGTTATTGTATGTATTTAGTGAGATTTACAGCCTTGAATTTTATAATTATCGTTTAATAAAGATAATAGAAGAATTGGAGCACAAAATATTATCTGTTTTACCTCTGCTAAATAGCAACAAACTATATCTACTCTGGGGACTTGACTCATTGCAAAGACGAATCCAGAATAAAAATTGGGAAAAACAAATCAAAGTAATTAAAGATCAGATAAATCTAGATATGATATTCGACAATGAATTAAAGGATAAAAATATTTTTTTCAACGAGGGGGTCACAAGTATTTATTTTTTCATAAACTCATTGAAGGATTATTTCTCACCGGAATATCTATATGTATATAACACAAAAATCCTTAAAAAAATAGAATCATCTACTGTGTGGACATTAGTACCCAAGGAGCCTCAATATGTTAATTCTTATTTAGGATTATATGGAGGGTTGTGTGGTCCTGCGTTGGTTTTGAATTTAACACACAATAATATGTAGAATTATTATGAAAACTAATTTAAGCGATACTACTTTTTTGATCCTGATCAGACTGGATTCAATTCCACGTCTTGAAAATATTTTAGTTGTTACAGAACAGATTTGTAAATATTATAATACAACTATCATGGTTAGGGAAGCAGATAGCTACAATAATGGCGTATTAAAATCGCTTTTAAACAGAACGATACATTATGAATTTATTGAAGACAAAGACCCGGTTTTATATAAAACAAAACATTTCAACCAAATGACTAGGATTGTATGTACTCAACATATTGCAATCTGGGATGCAGATATTGTTGTGAACTTTAAATCAATAATGGATTGTATCGCTAAACTGAGAAAAAATGAGGCAGATGTTGCATATCCCTATAATGGTATTTGTTATGATATTCCTAATCAAATCAAATGTTTTTTTTTAAAAAAAAGGGATATTCGCTTCTTATATAGACATAAAAAAAAAATGGATAAATTATATCCTAAAATATTAGTAGGTGGTGCAGTATTAATTAATAGAGAAAAATATTTACAAGCCGGAAAAGAAAATGAAATGCATTATGGATGGGGAAATGATGATTTTGACAGATACTATAGGTTTCTAATTCTCGGTTATTCGATATATAAGACTGATACTTGTTTATTTCATTTATCACATCCAAGATCTACAAATAGTCAATATAGAACATCAGTGCAAATTAAAAGATCTTCTTGCGAACTCATAAAATTAAAAAACTCATCCATAAATGACTCAATCATCTAATTTATAGCAAATAGACAGAGGATGCCGAAAATCTTAAGAGTAGGCTTATTTTAAATATTATTAAAATGAAGAAATTAAAAAAATTGAGTTTGAATCAACTGGCACAAGCTGATTTAAATGAACGAGAAATGTGTAGATTATTGGGGGGCGGTGAGCCAGGTAACTGTCAATGTGGTTGTCACTATGAAGGACAACCTGGAGGCTCAACAACAAGTGCAAACGATAGTGCAAATAATGCATTGGGTTATTCTTCCGATCCTGTGGGACCTACTTTCCCGTCAAACTGCTACCCTGACACAACCTATCCTGTTTCACCTATTTGTTATCAACAAGATAATCTTTGTCATTAAACAGCAACTCGTTATTAATCTAAAACATAATTCAGGGCTATTTAATTCTTATAAATAGCCCTCTAATTAAAATTTTTATGAATCATATTCGATTTTATTTTATTATAATTTATTCTGCAACTATCGTTTTAGGTTGCTCACAAAATAAAGAAACAGCCCGAGCATATTTCACTATTGACCCTAAAGACAGAAAAGTTTCAGTTCCGATTTATTTAAACGACTCTATTCCGGCAAATTTTACTTTCGATACAGGTGGTCAACTTGTTTTGGACTCAGCATTTAATGCAAACCATCCTTCAATTTTAAAACATTTACGCATTTCTCCTGATACAATTCCTACTGGATCAGGTTGGTCAAAAAGTCGAGTACACGGTTTATTTTTTAAAAATATTTATCAAAAATTGAAAATTGGAAATTCTTTAGTCAATTATACAAGTATGACGGTTTTTAATTATAAAAAAAACAGCAACAATCCCTCTGGTGACGAAGGAGTTTTCAATATTCCGCCAGAGGACTCAGTTAATGTATGGGAACTGAATTTTGATTATAACTATTTGGAAGTTCATAATGCAGACGGATTTAAAATGCCAGAAAATACTCTTATTTATCCTCTTTTAGGTCCTAAAAATATACCCAGATATTATGTTGAGCTTCCTTTAAAAATCCAAGATTCAGATGGGGATACACTATCAATTGCTAAAAAACTTTTTTGTATTGATTTAGGAATGCCATGGGACATTGCGTTAAATACGATTAATCCGGAATTTGGATTTTTTGAAAAAAGAACTGATGCTGTCTGGACAAAATTTCTTGATAGTTATACTAAACATTATAAAGTAAAATGTACTCTTTCTGATAATTTCTCTATGGATTCTTTGCGTATATATACATACAAATATTACAATTACCCCTATCCCTCATATACCATAGGCCTTAATTTCCTTAAACGATTTAATGTGTTTTTCGATATGAAAAACAGGCGATTAGGGTTGCAACCGGTGAAGCATTTTCAAAGAGTAATTAATCCTTTGCATCCTAGATATTATTTTAATATTCAAAAAAATACTACCGGGAAATACATAATTACTGATGTTGCTAATTATAAAGAAAATTATTTTAAAACAGCCGGTTTGCGAAAGGGAGATGAAGTGATTAAAATTAATGATATGCCCATTCAAAGTGTGACTCCAATAATTTTTAACAAATTCTTGAGAAAGGACATAATGGTATTTGATCTGAAACGTGAAGGAGATCTGCAGAAGATAACCGTAAAAATAAATCATAACGAAAAACATGGCGATTGAGAATATTAATATTATAATTTTTAAACTATGAATGACAAAGTAAGTAGATATAACATAGAAATAGAAAATGACAATTGTATATTATTATATAATACACTATCCAATAAAATCCTACCTATTAGTTTCAAAGATTATGCATCTATTGAAACATTACTTGAATATTTGCCTGAATTCCAAGGCATATATCCCAATCTATATAATGCTTTTAAAAAATCAGGATTCATAATCAATCAAGAGTTTGATGAACTGGCTTTTATAAAGTTGGAAAACAAAAAGCGAATATACTGTCATAATAATTATAGAATTACAATCAATCCAACATTGGATTGTAATTTAAAATGTTGGTATTGCTCTGTTAATTATACAGGAGCAAAACATAATAAAGAGAAGATGAGTGATGATGTTATTACTAATATAAATAATCACATACAATTCTTAGCAACAACTCAAAATGCAAAATCCATCACTTTGGATTGGTTTGGGGGAGAACCGCTTATGTATTTTGATGAAGTAATAAGTAAAATTTCCAACTTCACCAAAAATATTGCATTAAAAAATAATGTTACCTTTTCGCAAATAATAACAACTAATGCTACTTTATTAAATATTGACCGAATTAAGCAAATGCGGGATCACAATTTTGCTTTTTTTCAAATAACATTAGATGGCAACGAACAGCGGCATAATGAAATTAAATATTATTCTGACAAACGTGGTACTTACAAAGATATAGTCAACAATATCAACCTCATATGCGAATTTATCCCAAATGTTCAAATTGTACTCCGAATTAACTATGACATGCAGACTTTAAAAAATATTCAGGATATCTTAAATGATATTTCCGAGAATAGTAAAAGATGTATAACAATAGATTTTCAAAGAGTATGGCAAGTACAATGTACAGATGAAATACGACAATTGTTGCAAAAAGCGAAAGAAGATATAAAAAAATCGGGTTTCCGGTCTGGATTTTGGGCATATAGACCACAAACTTTTCAGCGTTGTTACGCGGACAGTTTTCATTACTATGTAATAAATTTTAATGGTAAAATTTTCAAATGTACCGCTCGCGATTATGGAGAAGATAAGGTAATTGGGATTCTACAACCTTCCGGGATAATTGATTGGAATGATGGTTTACTTGGGAAAATTTATGAATCTATGCCATTCGAAAATGAAAGGTGTGAAAAATGCAATATGCTTCCAATATGTATGGGACCATGTGTACAAAAAAACTATGATGCACGAGTATATAAAGGTTCTGTACCTTGCTTATATGAAAAGGCAGAATATAGTCTCTCTTCATATGTTATTGATCAAGCAAGATATCGAAATTTGATAAAATAATGAAAGAATATATTTCGGCAAAGGACATCAGATATCAATTAGCAAACCTTAAACAATTGACATTTGAGGTTACTGATGCCTGCAATCTTAGTTGTAAATACTGTGCATATGGTGAATTTTACAATGATTATGATTTACGTGAAAATAAGAATATAAGTTTGCCAGCTGCAATAAAAATGATAAATTATTTAGTTGAATTATGGAATTCAGAATATAATATGTCTGCAACTCGCACCGTTTTTATCAGTTTTTACGGGGGCGAACCGCTTTTAAATATGCCGTTTATAAAATCCATCGTACAATATGTTGAAAATATAGAAGTTAAGTCCCGGAATTTTGTATTTTCAATGACTACCAATGCGATATTACTTCAAAAAAATATAGACTACTTGGTAAAACATAATTTCAATTTACTAATAAGTTTAGACGGCAATGAACTCAATAATTCATACAGGGTATATAAAACAGGCAAACCAGCATACACAGATATTAAAAATAATATTGATACACTTCTCCAAAAATATCCTGAATATTTTAAAACAAAAGTCAATTTCAATTCAGTATTGCACAATAGAAATAGTGTAGAACAAATTTACAAATACTTTAAAGCTGATTATAACAAAATCCCAAGTATTGGAGAACTTAACAATATGGGTATTCGTGAAAATAAAATTGAGCTTTTCCGACAAACTTATCGTAATACCTATCAAAGTTTGTATCAGGCAGAGAATTATGAAGTAATCGAGCGGGATATGTTTCTAAAATCTGCTACATACCAAAGCATTACTGCATTTATACATCAATATAGCGGATTTGTTTACCGTAATTATACTGATTTAATATTTGGGAATGACCAAAAAAAGTCTATTCCTACCGGGACGTGTGTTCCTTTCAGCAGACGATTATTCATGACTGTAAACGGGAAGATATTACCTTGCGAACGTATAGGGCAGCAATTTGAACTGGGAATGATTTCCGAATCCGAAATATGTATTGACCTAGATGCTATTGCAAATAAATATAATAGCTACTACGCAAAATTTGACCAACAATGCCATAAATGCTACAAAACTAAAGCATGTATCCAATGTATTTTCAATATACCAAAATTGGAAGAAGACCACCCTATTTGCCCTGGTTTCGTGAATGAGACTGAATTTTTGGTATACAAATCAAAACAAATGAATTTTTTACGCAATCATCCTGAAGAATATTACAGGATAATGGAAAATGTAATTGTAGAATAAATAGCAACAAGAATACCAAAAATGATAATAAAAAAAGACAAAAAATATTGGTTATATATTGCCCCTCATGTTTATTGTAATATAAAAGACTCAAATGCACTTTTATATAATACAGTAAATGGTGATAATATGATTGTTACTAATCCTGATTTTATTGATATATTAAAAGCATTACATGAGAAGAAAAACCTAGGGGCGATATGCATTGATGGCGTAAAATTGGCTCAATCTCCTTGTTATGAATTCATTGTTGAGTTTTGCGAAAAAAAAATGGGAAATATCAATGACGTATCAGAAGAACCTGAGAAACCAGTGCAGATGATGCCAATACTCAATCTACAACGTGATGTCAATAGATTCCAAGATGATATGGGACGAGAAGTAGGAGAAGATGTTCTTCAGTATTTGCTTGAGTTAAATTTATATCTAAACGATTCTTGTGAACTAAATTGCATTCATTGTGATACTTACTCAAAACAAGCTTCATGTTGCATAAAAAAATCCTCTAAGCAAAACAATATATTACAGATTAGTGTATTAAAAAATATACTTTTACAAATCAAATACGGTGTTGTAGGCAAATTAAATCTGATCGGTGGAAATGTCTTAAAATATCCTTATTACAATGAATTATCAACATTGTTTTCAGACTTTTCATCGAGGGTGCATATTTGGAACCATTATGCAAATTTCACAAATAGCATCAATATTTTTTCTGATTTTAAATATGACATAATAACAACCTTCCCAATAAATAATTCCGTTTGGGACAATTGTTATAAGTTATTAAGAAATTATAATCATTGTTATCACTTCTACATAACTGGAATCAATGACTATACATTGGTTGATGATTTAATTGAAAAATTCTTTATTAACAACTATGTAATACATCCTGTCTATATCAAGACTAATCATGATTTTTTCGTGAAAAATGTATTTACTGATCCAAAAGACATTTTGCAAGAAACGTTTTCGATGCGTAATATTTTTGCACATCAGAAACTTAATACAAATTTCTTTGGTTCCTTAACAATTATATCTAGTGGTGATGTATACGCAAATATAAACCGCCCAGCATTAGGAAATATTGTTAATAATTCAATATTAGAACTAATCAAAAGTGAATTGATTATCAATACTGCTTGGCGTAAAATCCGGGATGTAGAACCTTGTTCTAATTGCATTTATCAGTATTTATGCCCTTCCCCCTCTAATTATGAAATCATATTAGATAAATCGAATTTGTGTTGTATAAGATAGCTAAATTTTAATTTATGACACGCTATTTTCCTCTCTATACACAACTCGATGCCATGGACTGCGGTCCAACCTGCCTTCGTATGATAGCAAAATATTACGGTCGTAGTTACTCTGTCCAATATCTAAGAGAAAAGTGTTTTATTACTCGCACCGGGGTATCCATGTTGGGAATAAGTGATGCTGCCGAGTTTATTGGATTCCGATCCCAAGGTGTTAAAATTACTTTTAAACAGCTTGCTAACGAAAAACCTTTACCCTGTATACTTCATTGGAACCAGAATCATTTTATTGTCTGTTATGAAATTAAGGAGACAAAAAAAGGGTGTTATAAAATAAAAATATCAGATCCGGTTGGAGAGAAATATTCCCTGTCCAAAGAGGCCTTTATGAAATGTTGGATTAGTTCCAAATATGCCGGGGAAGAAGTGGGAACAGCATTATTGCTAACTCCGACTCCTGATTTTTATTCTCAAGAGGAAATTGATTATAAGGAAAGAACTTTTGGATATTTTGCTCGTTACTTAAAACCATTTAGATCCCAGGTCTTTCAAATTATTTTTGGGCTTATAATTGGCAGTATTTTATCATTAATTCTGCCATTTCTAACCCAATCTATGGTAGATCAAGGAATCGGAAATAACAATATTGGATTCGTAACATTAGTCCTTATTGCCCAACTAATATTATTTATTACCCAGCTTACCGTAAATTTTATTCAAAGTTGGATAATTCTCCATATGAACAGTCGTATTAGCATTTCATTAATTTCTGATTTTCTGGCTAAACTCATGAAGTTACCTCTCAGGTTCTTCGATTCCAAAAACGTGGGAGATATTATGCAGCGTATAGGAGACAATAATCGAATTAAATCATTCCTTACTGGGTCAACTCTTACAACCTTGTTCTCTTTTGTCAATTTTTTTATATTCGCTGGAATACTTATGTATTATAATATACTAATTTTAGTAATATTTCTACTAGGTAATACCCTCTATGTAACATGGATACTCATGTTCATGCGTTATCGTCGAAAGCTTGATATGGCTCGTTTTTCACAAGCCTCGGCAGAACAGAGCAATATGGTGCAAATTGTAACAGGAATGCAAGAAATAAAGCTGAATAACTGTGAAAAACAGCAACGTTGGAAATGGGAACGTATCCAAGTAAAGCTTTTTAAAATAAGTATTAAGGGCCTCGCCCTTGGACAATACCAGCAAATCGGTTCCGCATTCTTTAATCAAACAACATCTCTGTTTGTCTCTTACGTTGCTGCACGTTCTGTTATCGATGGTAATATTACTCTTGGAATGATGATGTCAATTAGTTATATAATTGGGCAATTATCCGGCCCCGTGGGGCAGGTAATCGGGTTCGTACAGTCTGCACAGGATGCCAAAATAAGTCTGGAACGTCTGAATGAGATTCACAACAAAGAAGATGAAGAACAAACTATCGAAAACAAAATCAACGAACTCCCTGTAAAACAAACGATTCGCATTGAAGATCTATATTTTAGCTATGATGGAGCCGACAGGGATTATGTATTAAATGGAATAAGCCTTACCATTCCCGAAAATAAAATAACTGCCATTGTCGGAACTAGCGGAAGCGGCAAAACCACATTAATAAAACTTTTACTTGCATTTTACAAACCAAACAAGGGTTCTATTAAAGTTGACGATACTCCTATTGCCGATCTAAATCCACACCTATGGAGGCAGAAATCGGGAGCCGTTATGCAGGATGGATTCATTTTTTCCGACTCAATAGCTAATAATATCGCTATAGGAGAAGATATAATAAATAAAGAGCACTTGCAGTCCGCTGTACAGACTGCGAATATTAAAGATTTTATAGAATCACTGCCTCTTAAATACAACACCAAAATTGGGATGGAAGGAAATGGCATCAGCCAAGGACAACGTCAACGATTATTAATTGCACGCGCTGTATATAAAAATCCGACATTCCTGTTTTTCGATGAAGCAACTAATTCTCTGGACGCAAATAATGAAAAGATAATCATGGACAATCTGAGCGGGTTTTACAAAGGTAAAACTGTGGTTATTGTCGCTCACCGACTAAGCACTGTACAAAATGCCGATAATATAATTGTCTTGGATAAGGGCAAAATTATAGAGGAGGGCACCCATAAGGAACTAACGGAAAAGAAAGGCGCATATTATACCTTAGTAAAAAATCAATTGGAGTTGGGCAGATAACAAAATCAGAAGAATACTACTATGGATATTAAAGATATTAGCTCTTCCAAACAAGATATTGATTCAAAAACACAGATAGAACTTAAGAGTGAAGAGTTCCAGGATATTCTTGGGAGTATGCCGCCGTGGATTCAAAGAAGAGGAATTGTAGTTATAGGAATTATCCTATTTACGGTTTTAATAGGAAGTGTAGCATTTAAATATCCTGATAAAATATCTACATCCATGGTATTAACAGGTTCTCAGCCTCCTATTGCATTAATAGCAAGGACTTCTGGAAAACTAAGTGAGATCAAAATTATTAACAAACAATATGTCCAAACTGGAGAATACCTCAGCATTATTGAGAATCCTGCCAATACTTCTGATATACAATTTTTGAAGAAATACATAAAACAATTGAATTTGCAGTCAGATACAATAATTTATCTGCCTCCGAAAGAGTTAAAGTTAGGGCAAGTACAAACATCGTATTCAAATTTTTATACTGTACTCTTCGATTACATCGAATTCATTAGATTGCAATACTATATAAAAAAAATAGCTTTTATGAAGCTAAGGTTAAATCAATATAATGAATATTATCTTAATGCAAAAATCCAAAAGAAAATTGTCAGTGACCAATTTCAGATTGCTAAGATACAATATTATAGAGATTCGATCATGCATAATGAAGGGTTTACTTCTTCCAAAGAAATAGAATCTTCAAAAAATCAATATCTACAAGGATGGTTGACTCTTGAAAGTATGAATTCCACTGTGAAAAATATTGAAATGCAGATTACTCAAATACAGGAAACTCTCCTCGATACAGAATATCAGTACCAAGACAAAAAAAATTCTCTAAAAACTCAATTGAGAAATCAGATGTCCCAACTAATTAATGAAATACAAGCATGGGAAATGAATTATGTTTTGATCACACCTATAAATGGTCAGGTAAGTTCTTCTAATTATTGGGTAGCAAATCAGAATGTGGTTGCAGGAGAAACAGTGTTCACTATTGTTCCTACAGAAAAAGGAAAAATGATGGGTAAAGCTGAGATGCCAATGACGAGATCGGGGAAAGTAAAATCGGGACAAAAAGTAAATATCAAATTTGCAAATTTCCCGGACAACGAATATGGTATTGTTAAAGGATTTGTAAAAAACATTTCTGCTGTGCCGATTAAAAATAGTCAGGGGTCAGACTATTATATAGTTGAAATTGAATTACCGGAGGGATTAAAAACAACATACAACAAAAATTTACCATTCCTCCCGGAAATGCAGGCAGATGCTGACATTATTACTGACGACATTTCTCTGTTTGAACGATTTATAATGCCAATACGAAAAATCCTGAAAGTAGGATTTGAATAAACACACTATGGAATGTATAAATAACTGGCTGATTTCCAAAATAATCAATAGAACAATACACTACTTTAAGAAATATGGATTAGTGTGCAAAATTGAAGACTATTCCATCAATAAACATCGAGTCTCACTATACTTTAATGAGATTACTATATTTCAAAAAGATCGGCCTAATGAAATCGTTAATATAGGGAGTGCAAAATGTACAATATCTCTATTCAGGAGTTTGTTTAATTGGGCAGTTGTAGGTGAAATATCATTGAAAAACCTGACCTGCCAAATGAATATAATATCAGCTATCCCGCTTAGATTTGGAACTGTCGCAATTGCATTTAGAATAGGAAAAAAGATAAAACTTGTTGGAATTGATTATGGAAAAATATCGTGTTTATTGCAATTAACTTCAAAGAAAGGGTATAAAGAATTAATAATTGATCTTCCGTTCAAATGGAATGATTTTAGAGATTTGCTTTCACCAAATTTTTCATCAGAAATCTTAAAGAACTTATGGTCTGAAGACAAACTCCAGTTGCAGGTATATTTGAAAAAAACTAATAATATAAAAAACCCATATGTATATGCAAAAATTTTCTATGATAATCTCTCTTTCAATGACATAAGTAAAGAAATCTCCATTGATATAGACAAAGATTATCTAATAAGCTTATTTGATGAAAAATTCAAGCATCGTAATATTGAATATATCGTATATGAAGATATTTCAGAAGATTTAATTAACACTATAATCTGCACAGAAGATCCAATGTTTTGGGTCCATAAAGGAGTAGCTACTGAATTCATCGGGCTTGCCATTGCTGTAAATTTTAAGGAGCAACGCATTGCCCGGGGTGCAAGTACAATAACAATGCAATTAATCCGTAATTTATTTCTATCTCATGACAGGAATATAATCCGAAAAACGGAAGAAGTAGCACTTGCATTACTTTTAGAAAACTATTATAAAATAGATAAAAAAACAATCATAGAACTATATTTCAATATTATCGAATTTGCCCCAGAAGTCTATGGGTTATCTAATGCCTGTTATTTTTATTTCGACAAAAAGCATTCTGATTTAACATTAGAAGAGGTTGTAACATTATCATACATAATACCTAGACCCAAGCACTTTTATGCCGCATTAATGATTAATTCTCAACAATTGAAAATTAACTTATTAAACCACATTAATCACTATACTTATGTATTGCTTGACAAGGAGTTAATCTCTGTAAATAAATATCTTGGTATTAAGAAAAAGCTATATTTTAAATCTCATTTTGGAATACTAAAAATGAATGAGTTCGAGCAGGTGTACTATGAAGAGCTAATTCAAAAAAATCTTATTATTCTTGATGGTCTTCACCCGAAATTATGCAAAATTATAAAAATAGCAATAGTTAATTCTCCTGTGCCATTTATTATTACGGAAGGTCTTCGCTCTACTACAAGTCAAAAAAGCTTATATGCTCAAGGGCGTTCATTGCCCGGCACTATTGTAACAAACTGTGATGGAGTAAATACAATATCAAATCATCAAATGAAAGAAGATGGATATGGTTATGCTTTAGATTTATACCCTCTTATAAACAGAAGAATTAGAATACACGAATCATATGTCCCTGAATTACTTTATATTATTGCCGTACATATTAAGAAAAAAGCGACTGATTTGAATATCAAAATAAATTGGGGAGGAGAATGGAATTTAAAAGATTATTCTCATTTTGAATATGTTCCATAATAGCTTCATATCCTAATAATATTGGCCTTTGGGAGAAATCAATAATAAATTGAGAAAAGGTTTGTCAGAAATTGACGTAGATATATTAATCTCGTTTCTTAAGAACGTAACCAACTTTTTTGCGATTTTCAATAATATAAGGAATACCTTTAAGCTTCACTCTTAATTTATTTATTAAAACATCTACCCTGTTTATCCTTTCAAGATTGGAATCGCCCCAAACTTTGCTAATAATTAATTCTAAAGAGCAGACTTTTTCCTGATTATTAAATAACAAATGTAGAAGCGAATTTTCAGATTTTGAGAGATTAATTATTTGATTATCCTTCTTCAATGCAAGCAGTTCGGGTATATAGTATTTTTTTGAGAAAAAGAGCTTTTCTGCATCTTTCAATTGAAAACATCTTTCAATTCTCATCTTCAACTCAATCAGTCCAAATGGTTTTTTTAAATATTCACAATCTGACATTGCTAATCCTTCAATTACTTTTGCATCATCGATAAGTGAAGTTATAAAAATAACTGGTGCCTCATTACCCTTTTTACGAATGAACTTAACTATATCTAATCCATCAATACCCTGTAAATTCCTATCGATAAGGATTAAACAAGGCGCAAAACTCTCAATAAATTGTAATAGTTCCATTCCTCCATCGGAATAATAAGTATCAAAATTTTCAGATTGTAAAAACTCACAAATAAGACTACCAAATTCAACATCGTCTTCTACGATAAGTATCCGTTTTTTCATATAATCATACACTGCTGTCCTGTTTGATTTTCCCATAGCAACAGGAATGGGTAATCGGACAAGTTTATTAAGTAAATATTTCCAGTAAATAGTTTTTTGATTTTTTTCATACAAGGCAATTAAAAAGTTTGTGTAAAGGTGTACAAGCTGATAGGTCTGAAAAAAGTATTATTGACATATAACAGACGAGCCTGTTTGATGATAATTTGAGCATAACCGATTTGCATCTTCCAATTGCAATTCTCGTTAGCCTCGGCCAATGTGTCCTTTGCGGTTGCAGTTCTAAGTCCGGTATGATAAAGTTTTGACCAAAAAGCGGTCAATTTGCATTCAGTGTCACGAAGGCTGTCTCTTTCAGCTAATTGAACAAATTTCATGACCAGAAAATGCTCGCTGCAGGTAAACCTTCTTGTTAGAGATTCTCCTTTATAGCTGTCAATGCATCTCTGAAATTGCAAATCTGATTTAAACATAATAAGCTGTTTATTAATTAATTTACCCAAATGAGTGTAGTTATTTTTTGACCTAAGACAAAAACTTGATTTCAAATCGACCAAGTGAAAAACCAACATAACAACCTTTATTAATATTATAACTAATTATATAGTCTTCAACTGGACACTAGTGATTACATACCTTAGATAAAATATTGAAAATCGTTTTGTTTTTAAATTAATAATTCTGTTACCTTTCGACAGGGTTGTTTTTTTGGTTAAACTCAAAGCGGTTTTTCAGTTTGCAAGACTGAAGAACTTATGTCAGAACAAATTTGATATATTAAGATCGATTAATATTCAGCGCTTTATGTCAATGCAAATATATAGGAATAAAAATATTAAAACAAAATATTTTCTACACAAACTACTCATTAAGTGTTATTTAGTTCCATAATTACACTTGTGAAAAACGTTTAAAACCCTTATAAAATAAGGTGCCCGCAGAGATTTGAGTTCAGCGGACACCTATTGTGAAAATTTTTTATTTTAAGTGATTGATTACAGGTAGTTTTCGTATGCACCCATGTCTAACAGGCCGTGACCGGAGAGGTTGAAGAGAATTACTTCGCTCTTTCCGCTCTCTTTTGCTTTGAGTGCCTCCCTGATGGTTGCTGCAATGGCGTGAGTTGACTCGGGTGCAGGAATTATGCCCTCTGTTTTTGCAAAGAGGAGGCCGGCTTTAAAGGTCTCTTCCTGTTCAATAGCACATGAATTAATATAGCCATCTGCCTTTAGCTGGCTTACAAGCTGGCCGCCGCCGTGGTAGCGAAGGCCGGCTGCATGAATCTGCTCGGGTTGAAAGTCGTGACCGAGGGTGTACATGGGTATGAGGGGGGTCATGCCGGCTGTGTCGCCAAAGTCGTATTCCAGTTTGCCACGTGTAAGTTTCGGGCATGCGGCGGGCTCTGCTGCTATAAATTCGGTTGGAGTACCATCTGTGAGACGGTGTCTGAGAAAAGGAAAAGATATTCCTGAGAAGTTTGAACCACCACCAAAACAGGCAATTACCTTATCAGGATACTCACCTGCCATTGCCATCTGCTTCTCTGCCTCAAGGCCGATGATTGTCTGGTGCAAAAGCACGTGATTTAGAACGCTTCCCAAAGTGTATCGTGTATTTGGAGTAGTTACCGCCATCTCTACCGCCTCAGAGATTGCCATTCCAAGGCTTCCTCCACAATCCGGGTCCTGAGCCAGCACCTTTCTTCCATACTCGGTAAGATTAGTTGGTGATGGATGAACCTGCCCGCCGTAACTGTTAATAACGATCTTTCTGTACGGTTTCTGCTCAAAGCTTCGCTTGACCATAAATACAACCAGATCAATCCCGAAATACTGGCAGGCGATGCTCATTGCAGAGCCCCACTGGCCTGCTCCGGTTTCTGTGGTTAACTTTTTGATTCCCTGCTTATTGTTGTAATATGCCTGTGCAAGGGCTGTGTTGAGTTTGTGCGACCCAACCGGGCTTACACTTTCGTTTTTGAAAAAGATTTTGGCAGGTGTGTCAAGCGCTTTTTCGAGGGCTGTGGCTCTGACCAGAGGTGTGGGTCTGTATATTTTGTATAAATTAATTACCTCTTCGGGGATATCTATCCATCGCTCAGCTGAAAATTCCTGTTCTACCAAATCTTTTGCAAACAGCCCCTCCATTTCATGGGGTTGCAGAGGTTCTCTGGTTTGTGGGTTTAACAGTGGTTTGGGTCTGTTGGGCATATCTGCCACAATGTTATACCACCGTTGAGGAATTTCGCTTTCGCTTAACTGGAACTTTTTGGTTGTCTTCATCGTTAAAGAGATATTAATTGTGAATAAAAAAAGAGGCCCGATGCGTGAGCATCGGACCTCTGTTATGGTTAAATTATAATTAATCTAATTCTGGCTTAACATACATATAAAGGCGTACTCACAAATCTATTTGACTTGTGCCACCACCACATTTGTATGTTCAGATTTCTTTTCATTGTTTAGCGTGACAAATGTATAAAAAAATGGTTACGGTTGATAACTTTTTTGAAAATTATTTTTACTTTTTTATTGCCTTCACAACTCTGTCCTTCCCAAACAGGTCTTTAATTATCTCATTTTCTGAATAATTGCCTCCATTAAAAAGCTCTGATGTTTGCCTTCCGAATTGTTCGTTTATCTCCATAAAAATTGCTCCTGAGGGTTTAAGATGGTTATCTGCAAGAGAGGCCAGTGCTTTGTAAAAGAGAAGTGGATTGTGATCGGGAACAAAGAGTGCCATGTGAGGTTCGTATTCGGTCACATTCGGCCTCATCATTTTTTGCTCAGATTCTGTCACATAAGGGGGGTTACTTACAATGAGGTCGAATTGCCCCTTCATTGAGACAAATTTATCAGTCAACTCATCAGGGGACTGTTCCTGAGGAGATTTTAGCAGATCGTATTTTAAAATCAAATGCTGAGAAGAGGGTTTAAGGTTTTCTGTTGTTACCTTAAGTGCTTCTGAGGAGATGTCGCATGCATAAACATTTGCGTTTGGGAATCTTGCCGAAAGGGCTGCTGCAATACAGCCGGAACCGCAGGCGGCATCCAGGATATTTACCGAAGCATACTGTTTTCCCGAATCTATAAGGTATTGCGATGCTGCAAGAACAAGCTCTTCAGTCTCTGGTCTGGGGATTAAAACTCCCTCGCGGACCACAATTTTTAGTCCGCAAAACTCCTGAAAACCAACAACGTACTGCAAGGGGCGGGCGGCAGCAAGTTGCTGCAGAGCACTTTCGAGACGCAATAAATGCTCAGGCGCTATGGCTCCAAAAGGCTCAACCAAAGGCATATAAGAATTTATGCCGCAAAAGTGCTCCAATAGCCTCACGGCTATCGCCCGCCCCTCTTCATTTGGGTAGAGGTGTGACAGACGCACCTTTGTAAGCTCTATAAACTCTTTGTAAACCAATTGGTATTATTTTTAACCTGTTCTGTTACTCTGCTTTATAAATTGTGCCTTCTTTAAAGAAGTTAAATTTTAATCGCCCACAAATTACCACCCAGATCAGAAAAATATAGGGTGTTATTATCATTCACGATATTACCCAAAATTGGAGACCCAATATTTATGCGCCATCTGAAAACACCCGTGTTTGCATCAACACTGTACAGGTATCCGTCATTTGCACCAAAATATATAACATTATCAAGCAAAAGAGCCCCGCTCTCAACAGTCATCTGAAAATCTTTTGTGTACGGTGCTGTGTAAATCAGCCCCGGATTTGTTTTGAAGTTCCACAACTCTTTGTAGCCATTCTCACGATCAAATGCAACAACCCCTTTATCGGTTGTCCCAAGTACAAAAAGCTTATCCGTTACAACCGGACGAGAGTTGTTATTTATGGTGTAGTTAATTTTATGCTTTATAAGCTCCTCCCCGGTTTGAGGGTCCACCTCCATGATGTATTCAGGAGATGCATAGAGGAATTTTCCCTTGTAATAAACCGGCGAATTGTCGGCAATTCTTGTGTCATCATCACGCTTCTGCCACAAAAGTTCACCTGTTTTGGCATTGTGGGCAAACCTTCCTGTCCAGTAAGCAGCAGTCAGTAAAACTCCGGATTCCGGCTCAACAATCGGTGAGGCAGTTGTACATACACCGCCCCTCCACGATGTGTTTTTCCAGATTATATCGCCATTTTTGGCATCAAGCGCAGTGAGATAGTGGCCGTGACCGGCATAAACAACACCATTGTGCACGGTAACCCCCTGGGTATATATCGGGTGAAGCTCTGCCTCCCTGAGTTTTTTACTCCAGATTAATTTTCCGGTCTCAGAATTTACCGCATAGAGATTCCCTTCAACATCGCAGGCAAAAAGAGTTCTGTTCCAAAGAGCCATATTGTTCTTTACAGAGTTTTTAAGACTAAATCTCCAAACACTGTTTCCGTTATTCCTGTTAATAGCAATCATGGCATTCCCGCCCTTTCCGTCATCGTCATAAATAGCAGTAAATACCAATTCATTTGAAATTAACGGCGCAGTCATGTATGTGTTAAAACCATTTGAGGCAACCCACTTTACCACTCTTGGGTATTGCTCCTTTTCATTAATAGCTTTAACCCTTGAATTAATTATATTTCCATTTGCAAAACGCACCTTCAAAGCCAACTCTCTGTCAAGGGAGCCGATTTGATCCTCATTTACCTTACCGGGAAGGTCTCCTCTCCAGCTCCATGAGCTTACTCTTTTAAGGGGATACTCTCTCCCTTTAAATGTTACAACAGCACTCTCTGTATCATAAGCAGTATCGTAAATGTTTGCAAAAATCTGAATGTTATTGTTTTGTCCTGTGAAGTAGCCTGCAACCACATGATTTTTAAGTGATGCGTGGCGAATTTCGGAGGAGATCTCCCCATTGCCGGTAATAGAAATAACTCTGAAAGATGATGGGGTATGATCTATTCCCCCTTTGTTGGGCGACATTGAACAGATTGTTGTAACACCTGTTTTATCTGACTTTTCAAAAAGATTAACATGGTAGTGAGCATACAGATAGGCCTTGAGGTTGTGCTTGAGAAGGTCAACTGACACGCTCTCCCCTTTGAGAGTAAAATCATCGGCATATCCCACAAAATGGTGGTCAATCAGCACAACAGGAGTGCCCGGTTCAACCTCTTCAAGATCCTTTTTTAGCCAGGAGTATACATCATCAGCTGTATATGAGGGCTTTCTGTCACCAGTCAGCACAGGAATATTCACAAAATGGACACCCTTGCTGTTAAAGGAATACCAGACAGGACCAAACAACTTTTCATAAAGCTCCTCGCCATACTCTCCGTCAACCAGATCGTGGTTTCCCAAAGAGTAGACAGCTCTAACGCCCAGCTTTTCACTTGTCAGCTCCCTTGAATGATATTTTAAACCGTTTTCGTAGCAGATATCACCGTTGAATAACACAAAATCGGGCTGATTAAACGAAACATAATCCTTTAATACCTCAACCCACTCTTTTTGAATTCTGGCCTCAGTATCTCCAAGATGCAAGAAAGTTAACACTCCGCCTGACTCCTTCTCAACCCTGAAAACAACATTTGAAAGATCCTGTTTTATATTTGTTTTCTGCTGCATAACTGCAAGCGGCACATAAAAAGAACCCACTTGCCGGTAACCTTTGGGAGTAGTCATGAATAAAAACCTGCCCCTCCTGTTTGCCGTAATCCGAAATTCACCTCTGTTGTTGCTCTTTACAATATCAAAACCATCAGATAGTACAACACCTGCCACTCCCCTGCCGGTTTCATCAACAACCTTTCCCTTTATAACCTCAACCACCTCTTGTGCAGGGCGGGCGGCGGCAAGCCTGTTAAGTTGAAAAATCGCTGCAAAAATTGTTAATCCAATAACAAGACTGTAAGAAATAATTTTATTCATAACTCAATGATTAAAAACCAACTGAAATACAAAGAACCAACTGAAATACATCAAAAAAACCAACTACCCGAGCAGTTGGTTAAGAAACTCCCTTATTGTCATCCCAGCCGCCCGCACCTGCTGCGGAACAAGGCTCATCTCTGTCATCCCCGGAACGGTATTAATCTCAAGAAAGAAGATCTCATCACCCCTCACAATGTAATCTACCCTTACAATCCCCTTACATCCAAGATATTTGTATATTTTATGAGAAGTGTCAATAATTCTCTCACTCAATTCACCGGCAATCTCTGCAGGACAAATCTCCTTTGATGCCCCCAGATACTTAGCCTCGTAGTCAAAAAACTCATTATTGGAGATAATCTCGGTAACAGGCAACCTAACAAGTTGGCCATTGTATTCGTACACCCCGTTTGTCATCTCCCTGCCCTGAATATACTCCTCAACCAAAACACTCTCATCCTCCTTAAATGCGCTCTCGATTGCATCATTTAAATCTTCAAGATGCTTTACCTTTGTAACTCCAAAACTACTTCCCCCGTTATTGGGTTTCACAAAAAGGGGAAGGCCCATTCCCGCAACAATATCATAAGCGTTGTAGCTGTCGCCCCTTCTTATAAACTTTTCCTTTGCAAGCTTAACACCTGTATCTCTCAGATAGCATTTACATGCATATTTGTCGAAAGAAATAGCAGAAACAGTTGCCGAACATGTGGTAAAATCCATGCCAATCATCTCAAAGTAGGCTTGTAACAAACCATTCTCGCCCGGAGTACCGTGAATCATAATCAACGCCTTGTCAAACTTTACCCTTTTGCCCCCAATCCCGGACTCCTCAGGAATTACAAATGAGAAATCTGCCTTATCAATCAGATAACTTTTCTCCTCAGAGAATAGAACTTTCCAGTCAGACCCTTTCATCAAAACTTCATAAACATGGTATCTCTCCCTGTCTAAATGTCCCGAAATGTGTTTCCCGCTCTTTATTGATACTTCGTATTCGGAGGAGTCCCCTCCATATATAAGTGCGATTGTCTTTTTAGTCATAAATCAATAACCGTAATTAATTAAAGAAAAAGGGATCTCTGCCCGAAGTTGTGCCCTCAAGCTCTTCGTCACCTCCGGTACACCTCAAATCAGCCGAGAAACCCGGTGGAGCCGTAAACAAATCCTGAGTTGAGACTCCCAAAGTCCCATCTTTGAGCACTTTCTGCATGAATAGACCCCAAATTGGCAACGCCATGTTTGATCCTCCTCCAAGAGCAAGACTCTCAAAGTGAACCTGCCTGTCTTCGGCTCCCACCCAAACACCGGCTGTGAGTCTCGGCATGTATCCGATAAACCATCCGTCACTCTGATCATTTGTTGTCCCGGTTTTACCCGCAAGGGCTCCCTCCGGAATATATTTATACCGCAATCTGCCGGCAGTTCCCTCATTCACCACACCCTGCATTAGGTTAACCATAAGGTATGCAGTCTCTTCGCTTATTGCCTCCCTCTTTCTTGCAGTAAAATTACTCAGAACATTGCCCGCCTTATCCTCAATTCTGAGAACAAACATTGGCTCAACATGAACTCCCCTGCTGGGATATGTATTATATGCTCCAACCATCTCGAAAAGGGTAAGGTCGGCAGGCCCAAGACAGAGCGAAACCACAGGATCAAGAAAGCTGTTTACCCCTAATTTACGGCACATATCAACCATTGCAAACGGACCAAATTGCCTCATCAGATAGGCAGAAATATTATTACTGCTTCGTGTAAGACCCCATTTGAGAGTTACGCTTTTACCAATCCACTCATCTTTATCGGTACTCTTGGGTGTCCAGGTTGTGTCTCCCACAATAAAGGTCTGAGGCACATTAACAACCTTGTAACAAGGAGTATACCCCTCCTGCATAGCCAGTGTATAGAGAAACGGCTTAATTGTTGAACCTACCTGTCTTTTTGCCTGTCTTGCATTGTCATATTTAAAGAATCTGTAGTTTGGACCACCAACATATGCCTTGACAAATCCCGTTTGTGGCTCCATTGCCATAAATGATGCCCTAAGAAAAGATTTGTAGTATCTTATTGAGTCATTTGGAGACATAACTGTATCAACACTACCCTTTTTGTTCCAGGCAAAAACAGTCATCCTTACCGGTTTCGAAAAGCTCTCCTCAATCTCCTTTTCAGTTACCCCGGCAGCAGCCATCATACGATACCTGTCACTCCACCTTCTGGCCTGTCTCATTATATTATCGGTAACGCTTTTTGGTTCGTTATTCGAGAAAGGCCTGTTGTTTTTAAACCTCAGGTCATTGAAAAAGACTCTCTGCAACTCACCCCCCAAATGCTCTGCAACTGCCTCCTCGGCATAACGCTGCATTTTTGAGTTAATTGTAGTGTAAATTTTAAGCCCCTCCTTGTCCAGGTTGTATTTTGTCCCGTCCGGTTTGAGGTTTTTATTTAGCCAGCCATAAAGAGGATCGTCTCTCCATAGGGTTGAATCTGCTTTGAAATCCTCGTGCTGACGGTAGTCCGACCGCCTTGGCTCATGTGCATTCATCACCCTGCGAAGCATATCCCTGAAGTAGGGGCCAAGGCCGGAATTGTGATCCTGCTGTGAGTATGATAGTGTAATTGGAATCTGTACTATTGAATCGTAAGCAGCTCTTTCGAGAAAACCATATTTGCGCATCTGGTTCAGAACGTGATTTCTTCTGGCCAGGGAGAGTTCCGGATTTAATACCGGATTAAATCTGGTGGGTTTGTTTACCATACCTACCAGTGTGGCTCCCTCTTCAACAGTCAGTTGTGACGGGTGTTTGCCAAAAAAAGTGTTTGCCGCAGCTCTGATACCGTAAGCATTGCTGCCGTAGAAGACAGCATTCATATACATACTTACAATCTCTTGTTTGGTGTAATTTCTTTCCAGTTTAACAGCAGTAATCCACTCCTTGAATTTTGAGATTCCAAGCTTAAAAACTCTTGCGCCGGGAATATTGCTCCTGACAGAATCTCTTGGAAAAAGCGTCTTTGCAAGCTGCTGTGTTATTGTGCTTCCTCCTCCCCCTGAACGAGTTCTACCGAGTATTATCGATTTTACACCAACCCTTGCAAGACTGCGAAAGTCAATACCACTGTGGTTATGGAATCGAACGTCCTCTGTGGCAATGACAGCATCAATAAGTGAAGGGGAGAGCTGGTCATATGAAACAAATGATCTGTTTTCAATATGAAAGGTGGTGAGTATCTCACCATCCTCAGAAATGATCTCGGTTGCCAGATTATTCTTTGGATCTTCAAGCTCTTCAAACGAAGGAATGTCCGAAAAAATTCCCACCAGAAGAATCGTAACAATCAGTATGACAAAGGGACTCAGCAACGCTACCCAAAACCATTTTATCAACTTTTTTCTCTTTGCTATATCCATTTTATGAATCAATTTCCCGGTCTGTTAAAAGGCAAAATTAGAAATAAAAATTTTGATAATCCCTTAATTTATCCTTTACTTTGCGCCATCAAGGATTATTTTCATCTATGGGAGAGAACTTAGTTATCGTTGAGTCTCCGGCTAAAGCCAAGACTATCGAAAAGTTTCTGGGAAGCAGTTTTACGGTCAAATCAAGTTTCGGACATATCCGGGATCTTTCAAAAAAGAACCTCGGAATAGATATAGAGAACGGGTTTGAGCCGGATTACCTCATTTCTGACGACAAAAAAAAGGTTGTATCGGAACTTAAATCACTTGCCAAAAAGGCAGAAACCGTTTGGCTGGCATCCGATGAGGACCGCGAAGGGGAGGCAATTGCATGGCACCTGTTCAAGACTCTTGAACTAAAGCCCGAAAAAACAAAAAGAATTGTATTTCATGAAATCACAAAAGAGGCAATTCTTCATGCAATTGAGAATCCCAGGGCAATAGACATGAATCTTGTTATGGCCCAGCAGGCAAGAAGGGTTCTGGACAGGCTTGTTGGCTTTGAGCTATCGCCTGTTTTATGGAAAAAGGTAAGACCAAAACTCTCTGCAGGCAGGGTGCAATCCGTTGCTCTTCGTCTGATTGTAGAGAGAGAACGCGATATACAGCAATTTGCAGCAAAGTCTCAGTTTAAAATTGAGGGGGTATTCAACCCTGAAGGGCAGGCTAAAACAGTCAAAGTCGCAGCTGAGATTTCAGAAAGATTTGATAATGAGGCCACTGCACTTGAGATTCTAAAAAACTGCAATGGTGCACAATTTAACATTGGCAATATTGAAGAGAAGGAGAGCAAAAGAACGCCTCCTGCACCATTTACCACCTCTACATTGCAACAAGAGGCATCCCGCAAGCTTGGATTCTCTCTGAGCCAGACCATGAGGAGTGCACAAAACCTCTACGAATCAGGGTACATTACATATATGCGTACCGACTCCGTTAACCTGTCTAAGATGGCTATTGCTGCTGCCAAACAAGTTATTACTGACATGTATGGCAAGGAGTACTCCAAAACCCGTCAGTATGCAACCAAAAGTAAAGGAGCTCAGGAGGCACACGAAGCAATCAGGCCTTCATACATGAGCAACATAGAGGTTGACGCATCTCCACAGGATAAAAGACTCTACAATCTCATCTGGAAAAGGACGCTTGCGTCACAGATGTCAGATGCCACAATACAAAGGACACAAATAACAATAGTTTCACCTTCGGTAGTTCAAAAATTTGAAGCCACTGCAGACAGAGTAACTTTTGACGGATTCCTGAAAGTTTATATGGAATCTAAGGATGATGATTCTAATGATGATGCCACTGAAATGCTTTTACCAGCACTTAAGGAGGGTCAGAAGATGAACAATCTGGTGATAAAGGCTACCGAAAAATTCACACAAAAGCCTCCAAGATACACAGAGGCCAGCCTTGTCAAAAAGCTCGAAGAGCTTGGCATAGGCAGACCTTCGACATACGCTCCCACAATTTCTACCCTAAGCCAAAGAGGTTATATTGTAAAAGATAACCGCCCCGGACAGGAGAGGAGCTATCGTGAAATTGTACTTGAGAAGAATGAGATAACATCTGCAATTAAGACCGAAATGTGGGGAGTTGAAAAATCAAAACTCTTCCCTGAAGACATTGGTATTATGGTAAATGACTTTTTGGTAGATAATTTTCAAACAATTATTGACTATAATTTCACAGCCGGCATTGAGGAGGATTTTGACCTTGTAGCAGAGGGCAAACTTGTTTGGAACACGCTAATTTCAAACTTCTACAAACCTTTCCACTTAAGGGTTGACGAGACACTCTCTGCCTCCAGGCCTGCAAATACCGAGAGAGTTCTTGGAGCAGATACCAAAACAGGGAAAAAGGTACTGGTAAGAATCGGCCGCTTTGGCCCTCTTGCTCAGATAGGAGAGAATGATGATCCCGAAAAACGCTTTATGAGTCTGGCTAAAGGGCAGCTTATTGAAACAATCACACTCGAAGAGGCACTTCGTCTATTTGATTTGCCAAGGGTAGTGGGAACACACAACGGCGAAGAGATTGTTTGTGCAATAGGCAGATTCGGCCCATACATCAGGTACAAAGGCTCATTCATCTCATTAGGAAAAGATAACGACCCCCATACCATAAGTCTGGAAAAATGCATAACTTTAATAGATGAACACAGCTCAAAAGAGGCGAAAAAGAGCATCAAGAGCTTTGCAGAAGATGGGATAGAGATTTTGAACGGTCGTTTTGGTGCCTATATCAAGAAGGGGAAAAACAATTACAAGATTCCCAAAGGAGTTGAGCCTGAATCAATCGATCTGGAAAAAGCAATAGAGATTATTGCCAAGGCAGACACCGGTGGCAAGACCCGCAAAAAGAAATAGACAGATCCACTTAATACATTTTCTGATATGGAATTCAACTACTCCATAGAGATAATACCGGCTGCTGCCATAGGCGAAGCTATTGCCGGTACTCCCGCTTTGATAGTCGACACTACTACAAATGACGATATGGCAAAGTTATTGGGAGCTCTTTATTCTGTAAGCAACAAGAAGATATATTATACCCGGCCGGGTATAAATGGTCTCTCCCGCACTCTGGCACTGGCAGAAGAGAACGGTATCAGATGTATAGTCCTGGGAGGGAAAAAGGCACCTGATTTCTCTGCAGCTCTGCCCGCTACAAGTTACTCTGCATCCCTGATTGCCCCCGGCAACTCAAGCGCAGATACCGCCAAATTGCTCAAAAGTATAATCTCAGACAATAATGTTACTGAGTTTTCCCATATTGCATATCAGACCTACCGTTACGAAGCTTCTGTTTTAAAAGAGCTTAAGGAGAGGCAATTCGAAGAGCTGCGCCTTGGAGAACTTAGAAAGGATATTGCTTTAACAGAGCCTCTGCTAAGAAACAAAGAGTATATTTTTATGGACCTTCGCTCTGTCAGATACAGTGATTTTCCCGATAACGAGACGCACTCCCCCAACGGTCTCTATGCAGAGGAGATATGCCAGATTGCAAGATATGCAGGAATGGGGCAAAAGGTTAAGAGAATATATATGTTCGGATACCCTTCCAAATGCAAAGCAGAATCACCCTCATCACAGCTTGCCGCCGAAATTCTGTGGCATATGACAGAGGCTCTCGCAACCAACAAACACGAAGATCCCGGAGCTTTGGGAAAGGATGAGCACTTTCTTAGAAAAATCGTAAGCATGGGCGAACACGGGCAAGATATCGTCTTTGTAACAAGCTCCTCAACAGGGCGATGGTGGATGGAGGTTCCTGAGATAAAAATCAATAAAAATCAATACATTCCGTGCTCATATTCTGATTATCTGGCTGCCTGTTCGGGAGATGTGCCTATCAGATGGCTTTTCTTTTTTCAGAAAATAAATCCGAATTAATTATAATTTATTATTATATTTGTAATCAGACAATATATCTTTTACCAATATGCCAAAATATCAGATTGATCAGATCGATCAAAAGATTCTGTCATTTCTTGTTAAAAATGCAAGGATGCCATTTCTTGAGATAGCCCGCGAATGTGGCGTCTCCGGAGCAGCTATTCACCAGAGAGTTAAGAAGATGGAGAACTTAGGAATTATAACCGGTTCGCGTCTGCTTGTAAAACCCCAAACTTTGGGACTTAATGTATGTGCCTTTGTAGGAGTGAGTCTGGCTCAGGCAAACCATTACCCATCGGTAATCGAAGCGCTCAGAAACATTCCTGAGGTTGTAGAGTGTCACTTCGTAACCGGGAAACACGCTCTTATGTTAAAAATTTATTGCCAAAACCACGATCACCTGATGGAGATCCTTATCAATACAATCCAGAATATCCCTTCTGTTGAACAGACAGAGACATTCATATCACTGGATCAGGCAATTGAGAGACAAGTATGGGTGAAAGATTATCCCGGAAAAGTATCTTCTGTTAAAAAACGCTAAGTATTGCCTCTGCCAGCAGCAGATCTTCAGGTTTTGTTATTTTAATATTGACCGCCTTACCTTGTGTAAGGTGTATGTTTACACCCATACCCTCAACAACAGAGGCATCATCGGTAAAAACGGGAGAGTATGCCTGGCTGTAAGCCTTCAAAAGCAAATCTGAATTAAATATCTGAGGAGTCTGTACAAAACGGTACTCCTCTCTTTTTACAACTTCCGAAAGATCACCCATCATTCTCCTCATCGAATCGGCAGGTTCCAGAACAGGAATAACTGCCTCTAACTCTTCTGCCATTTCGAACAATTGTTCTATGAACTCTTGGGTCACAAAGGGGCGAACGCCATCATGAACAGCAACCAGTGAGCCCTGAGGAATGTGTTTAAGCGCATTTTTAACTGAGTGAAAACGTGTAATGCCTCCTGAAACCAATGTGTGACGGAATGTCAGTTTGTTTTCGTAACAATAATCTTTCCAATAATCTTTGTAGTCTGAGGGCAAAACAAGAATAATCTCTACAGGGTATGACAACGAGAGAAATTTTTCAATTGTATGAACAAGAACAGGTTTGTCTCCAAGTAACATAAACTGCTTGGCAATTTCGCCTCCCATTCGGCTTCCGCTGCCTCCTGCTACAATTATTGCATAGTGTTTCATCTTATTCTTTACGCGCTTTAGGGTGACAAATATAGGTGTTCGGTGTAACAAAAGTAGGTATTTATTGTATATTTTAGTAATTTTGTAAGCATTTACAGGATATGGAAAACAGAACAGTCAAAAGAGCACTAATCTCCGTATATCACAAGGAGGGAATCGAAACTATCGCAAAACAACTCAACGAATTAGGGGTTGAAATTTTATCTACGGGAGGGACTTACGACTTCCTCACCGATCTTGGTATACCTGTAACAACGGTTGAACACATCACATCTTATCCGTCAATACTTGGTGGAAGGGTAAAAACACTTCACCCGAAAGTCTTTGGAGGCATTCTTGCACGACGTGAGAACACCGAAGATCTTGCACAACTTATCGAGTACGGTATTCCTGAGATTGATCTTGTGATTGTAGATCTCTACCCGTTTGAAAGATACGTTGCATCAAAGGCTCCGCACAGAGAGATTATTGAAAAAATTGATATTGGCGGCATCTCACTTATAAGGGCAGCTGCCAAAAACCATAAAGATGTACTGATTGTTCCCTGTAAGGAGCTTTACCCAAGACTAATTTCTATTCTTGAAGAGGGAAAAGGACTAACAACATTAGAGCAAAGGGAGTATTTTGCAATGTGGGCTTTCAATGTGAGTTCACACTACGATACTGCCATCTTCAAATATTTCAACAGAGAACAAAAAGTAGAGAGCTTTAAAGAGAGCCAGACAGAGGCTACTCCTTTACGCTATGGAGAGAATCCTCACCAGAGCGCCCGTTTTTTCGGCCCTGCTTCGGGAATTCCCCTTCAGATTCATGGAAAAGAGATCTCATACAACAATCTGCTTGACATTGAAGCTGCAATTGAACTTATCTCAGACTTTGAAGAGACAACGGTTGCCATTCTCAAACACAATAATGCCTGCGGGTGTGCATCCCGCAAAACCGTAAAGGAGGCGTGGGACGCAGCTCTGGCTGCAGATCCTGTATCTGCATTCGGAGGCATAATTATTACCAACCGTGAAGTTGAGGAGACAGCCGCCGAAGAGATGAACAAAATATTCTTTGAAGTGGTAATCGCTCCGGCATATACCCAAAAAGCGCTCGAAATTCTTAAGCAAAAGAAAAACAGAATCATATTAACCGATAACGGAAAGCTTACAACCAACACTAAGTTCAGATCTCTTCTGGGTGGAGTACTGGTTCAGGATAGAGATACTGCAACCGAGGTTGCGTCATCACTTACAACCGTTACCAACAAAAAACCAAGCGAAAAAGAGGTTACCGATCTTATCTTTGCCAACAAACTTGTTAAACATTCCAAATCCAACGCAATAGTTCTTGCAAAGGACTCTGCACTGGTTGCCTCCGGAATTGGACAAACATCAAGGGTAGATGCCCTCAAACAGGCAATAACCAAAGCAACCGGTTTCGGGATGCCACTTCAGGGGGCAGTAATGGCTTCTGATGCTTTCTTCCCTTTCCCGGACTGCGTTGAGATTGCATACAATGCCGGCATCACTGCTGTAATTCAGCCCGGAGGTTCAGTAAGAGACGACGAAAGCACCCAATTCTGCAATGAAAAAAACATTGCAATGGTTACAACCGGAACAAGACATTTTAAACACTAGAGAAAATATATATTATGGCATTCTCATTTTTGACACAAGAGCTGGCGATAGACCTTGGAACTGCCAACACAATAATACTGATGAACGACAAAATTGTCGTTGACGAACCATCTATTGTTGCTATAGACCAGAATACCGGCAAACCTATTGCCTTCGGACAGAAGGCTAGAATGATGCACGGTAAAACGCACGCAAACATCAAAACAATAAGGCCGCTGAGAGACGGGGTAATTGCCGACTTTAATGCTGCCGAACAGATGATACGCGGGTTCATAAAGATGATTAACTACAGAAACTCTTTTTTCACCCCAAGCCTTAAGATGGTTGTTTGTATTCCATCCGGAAGTACAGAGGTTGAAATCAGAGCGGTAAGAGACTCTGCTGAACATGCAGGAGGCAGGGATGTATATCTGATTTACGAACCAATGGCAGCAGCTATCGGTATAGGTCTTGATGTTGAAGCTCCTACAGGAAACATGGTTGTTGACATAGGAGGTGGCACAACAGAGATTGCCGTTATATCACTGGGAGGCATTGTTATTAACCAAAGCATAAGGGTTGCAGGTGATGTGTTTACATCAGAAATTCAACAATATATGCGTCAGCAACACTCAATAAAGATTGGTGAGCTAACCGCAGAGGACATCAAGATTAAAGTGGGAGCAGCCATGTCAGAACTGGAAGTTTACCCGGAGCCTTATGCTGTAAGAGGTCCAAACCTCATGACCGCTCACCCTGTTGAGGTTAGTGTTACCAGTCAGGAGATAGCGCATAGTATCGATAAATCTCTGGTTAAGATAGAGGCTGCAATTATTCAGGTTCTGGAGCAGACACCTCCCGAATTGTATGCCGATATTGTACAAAACGGAATCTATCTTACAGGGGGAGGAGCTTTGCTCAGAGGTCTTGACAAGAGACTTTATGAAAAGATTAATATTAAGTTTCATGTATCTGACGATCCACTTCACTCTGTTGCCAAAGGAACCAGCATAGCACTAAAGAATGCAGAAAAACATTCGTTTTTAATGAGATAAATGTAAATGTGGGGAAGATCTCCTATTCTACGCGGCCTTGCCACCATTATCCTCTTTCTTACCCTTGAGGTTGTTTCAATTTTATTTATTGCAAATGACAGCGTATTTCAAAGGGTTAAGATTAGTGGTGCGTTAATGTATTTTAAATCAGGCATATCTTCAGCCACTTCTGATGTGAGGTACTATTTTGGGTTAAGAGAGAAAAACGAAGTTCTTATCAATGAAAACCAACGCCTTAGAGAGCAATTGTCACTATACAAAGCTAAAGCAGAGATGGGTGACACACTTGAGGGGTTTTTATCGGTAACCCCTGACTTTACATATATCCCCGCAAAGATTATCTCCAACAGCACAAACAAGCTTAACAACTATATAATCATTAACAGAGGGAGAAAACACGGAATCCAAAAAGACATGGGAGTTATATCTCCCGAAGGGGTTGTGGGAGTTGTAAGCTCTGTATCTGATAATTATTCATACATAATCTCTTTTTTAAACATCAATCAAAGTGTAAGTGCGAGAATTGAACCATCAGGAGCATTTGGCCCACTTGTTTGGGAGGGACGAAGTTCAGACTATGCAACTTTAACTGAAGTACCTTACCATATTCGTGTATCGATTGGAGACACGGTGTTTACAAGCGGATTCTCAACATTATACCCTCCAGATGTTCCCCTGGGCACAATAAGGCGTTCATCTGTAATAATGGGATCGTATCACAATTTTCAGGTAAAGTTGTTCCAGAATTTCAATTCACTACGTTATGTAAGTGTAGTGGTTAACAATAAACAAAATGAGCTTAATCAATTTTTAAAAGAGAATGAAGCTAAGAGGTAACATACTTATATCATTTGTCACTCTGCTTTTGGTTCAGATTATGCTGAGCGGTCTTGTCGATTTTGGGCCACTCTTGTTTATTGCAGTATATCCTCTTTTCATTTTTACACTACCCATAAATACACCTGTGAACAGACTCCTTTTATGGGCATTTGCAATGGGTCTTGCGGTGGATTATTTTACCAACTCAATAATGGGGCTGAACAGTTCGGCGTCACTTGTAATGGCCCTGCTTCAACCTCAGATTTTTAAAGCTGTCAGCCGTAAAGGGGACCTTGAAAATCAGATCAGGCCGGGTCTTGCTCAGCTTGGCTATGCAAAATTTGCTTTATATGCACTCATTTTGCTCACAATACATCATATCTTTTTTTCAATGGCTGAGAGTCTGGGCTTCACCCACTTTATCTACAATCTTCCCCGCCTGTTTGTAAGCATTGCTGTAAATACTTTACTGATAATGCTTGTAGAATACAGCCTTTTTTATAAATTGATGCGTTAAAGAGCATACAAATGGCATTTACGTTTGATAAAAAGACAATACTGACAGTCGGGGCAATTGCCGTGGCTCTTATCTATATTGTGCAGCTCTTTAACTTACAAATACTTGACGAAGAGTATAAGATTAATGCCAGTAATAACGCATTCCGTTATGATATAAGATATCCTGCCAGAGGGCTCATTCTTGACAGAAACGGAAAAATACTCGTTGGTAACGAAACAGCTTACGACATTATGATTACCCCTCTTGAGGTAAAGGGGCTGGACACTGCAGACCTTTGTTCGGTTTTTAATCTCGACATAAACGACGTAAGAGCTAAACTCAAAGAGTACCACAGAGATCGCAGAAGAATAGGCTATCAGTCACTTCCCTTTGTAAAACAGGTTCCCGGGTGGCAATACACACTATTCCTTGAAAAATCATATAAATTTCCGGGTTTCAGCGCAGTTTCAAGAACAATCCGAAATTATCCCTTTAGCGCAGGTGCCAACCTTTTTGGATATATTTCAGAAGTTGACACAACATTTCTACGCTTGAATCCCGATTACCGCAGAGGTGATTATGTTGGAAGGACCGGAATTGAGCGATCCTATGAGCATATTCTTAAGGGGAAAAAGGGGTATAATATCTTTTTGCGGGATGTTCATAACAAGGTAAAGGCCTCATTCTCTGATGGGCAGTACGACCTTGATGCCATTCCGGGCAAAAGCATAACAAGCTCTATTGATGGAGAGCTGCAGCAGTACGGTGAGTTGCTCATGAGCAACAAAGTGGGGAGTCTTGTAGCCATAGAACCTTCTACAGGAGAGATACTTACTCTTGTCTCAAGTCCGGGAATAGATATTGACAAACTTGCCCAGATAAATAAGTATTTTGGAGAGATTTCAGCCGATCCACTAAAACCGATGTTCAACCGGGCGGTTATGTCACCTTACCCTCCGGGCTCGGTTTTTAAACTTGTAAATGCACTTATCGGACTGGAAGAGGGAGTTTTAAATCATGACACAAGGTACTCTTGTGCAGGCAGATACCCCGTAGGCAGAGGTGTCGGATGTCACCCACACCCATCTCCCACAGACCTTACTCAATCAATTTACATGTCTTGTAACACATACTATTGCTATGTGTTCAGGAATATTATTGACAATCCCAAATATCCAAATGTAGCAGCCGGATTCAACAGGTGGAAAGAGTTGGTTGAGAGCTTTGGGTTTGGCAGCAAACTCAACACCGATTTTCATGCAGAACAGGGTGGTACACTTCCCTCAACTGAAACTTACGACAGAATTCACGGTAAAAACAGGTGGAGCTCCCTTTCGATAATATCTCTGGCAATAGGACAGGGAGAGATTGGTACAACCCCCCTGCACTTGGCAAATCTAGCAGCAACAATTGCAAACAGAGGGCACTACTACACTCCCCATATTGTAAAAGGCTCCCCCGATACTCTGATAAATTCGAAGTTTACAGAGAAAAATTTTACAAAGGTTAAACCGGAACACTTCCTTGAGGTTATTGACGGAATGTATCTGGCAGTTAACTCACCTCCCGGTTCAGGAGCAACTGCAAGAATAGCCGCTGTTAAGGGTCTGGATATCTGTGGTAAAACAGGAACATCTCAGAACCCCCACGGCAAAGACCACTCAGTATTTATCTGCTTTGCTCCAAAAGACAACCCCAAAATAGCTGTAGCAGCTTATATAGAAAATGCAGGATTTGGCGCAACATGGGCTGCCCCAATTGCGTCACTTTTGGTTGAAAGATACCTAAACCAGAAGGTTGACAGAAAAGACCTGGAGGCATATGTGATACAGGGCAATTTGATTAGAAATGTATTAAAGTAGGCGGGTATTATGAAGAATTACGATTACCGGAAACTTGACTGGCCTCTGATTATTTGCTATCTGATTCTCACTTTCGTAGGGTGGATAAGCATATTTTCTGCAGTTTATGACGAAGATCATGCTCAGATCTTTGATATTACCCAACGTTACGGAATGCAGTTTATCTGGATTGTGACATCGTTTGTTATTGCCTTTGTTGTGCTTTTTCTTGTCAACTCAAGATTATACAGCACATTAGCCTGGATTATTTATGGATTGAGCATGCTACTGCTTGTAGCCGTTATCTTTTTGGGAATAGAGGTCAACGGTTCCCGCTCGTGGTTCGAATTCGGGCCTGTTCGTTTTCAACCCGCAGAGGTGGCAAAAATAGCCACCACTCTGGCTTTGGCAGCAATGATGAGCAGTCATCAGTTCAGGATTAAATCTACAAAGAGTATCCTCAGAATTATTGCTGTTATACTTTTGCCCATGGCAATCATTGTAATGCAGAAAGAGACAGGATCGGCTCTTGTCTTTCTTGCATTTATCTTTATGCTTTTCAGGGAGGGTCTTAGCGGATGGTATATAATGTTTGGCATTCTGGCTATCATGATCTTTTTGATAACCCTCAGTATCTCTCCGTTTGCAGCACTTATCGTTATGTTTGCCCTGCTGGTAGTATCAAGGGGAATAATAATGCGAAGAATCTTTCTCCACATATTGTTTTTATGCGTTTCGGTACCTGTTATGATTCTCACTCCCCGAATCGGGGAGATTGGATTTGTTGCAGAACGTATTGTATTACCCGATGAAGCCTGGCTTGCAGTTTTTATTGTGCCTGCCTTTGTGTATCATATTTACTCTAGTGTAAAACATAAGTTTCCGGGAATGTGGCTGGCTACTCTCTCTTTTATTGGAGCTGTTCTGCTAGTCTTTTCAGTTGAGTTCTTTTTTGAAAGGGTACTTAAAGACCACCAAAGAGCAAGAATAGAGAACCTTTTGGGAATAAATGTCGATCTTAAAGGGGCCGGTTACAATGTACACCAGTCAAAAATTGCCATAGGCTCAGGGGGACTCAGCGGCAAGGGATTCCTTAAAGGAACTCAGACAAAATATAATTTTGTTCCAGAACAAAGTACAGATTTCATATTCTGCACGGTAGGAGAAGAGTGGGGCTTTTTGGGGTCGACCGCGCTCATAATGGTCTTCCTCTTTATGATTATAAGAATTGTTAATCTGGCAGAAAAGCAGAGAGACAACTTTAACCGTATATTTGGTTACTCCCTTGCATCAATAATGTTTATGCACTTTCTCATAAATATTGGAATGACAATCGGGATTATGCCCGTAATAGGAATCCCCCTGCCCTTTGTGAGCTACGGGGGATCATCTCTATGGAGCTTTACGCTATTTTTGTTTATCTTTATTCGATTAGACCTAGATCGGTGGAAGTAGCTCTGTCCATAATAATTTCAAACTCTTTATCCGATTTCAGGAACAGCATTAGCCCTCCTTTAGGTACCTTTTCTCCCTCCTTTACAAATATCTTTTCAATTGTACCGTCAAAAGGAGCCAAAACAAGATTCTGCATCTTCATAGCCTCGAATGTCATGATGTGATTTCCTTTTATAACATGGTCACCCTCTTTAATTTCAAGGGAGGTTACCACACCTGGGATAATTGACTTTACCTCCTGAGGGTCAGGTCTTTGCCACACTTTGCGATCGATATATTTTTTCGTGAGCGTAGTTTTGTACATTCTTGCATTGGGGAAAACCTGAATAACATCATACTTCAGTTTTTCAATTTTCTCCTTTTCCATTAATTTTTTCTCTCTTTCAGCTGTCTTTTTCAGCTTTTTGGCCTCTCTCTCCTGCTCTTTCTTCTTTTTGGCCAGCTCTTTCTCATTGGCTTTTTGCCTTTTAAGGACAAGTGCCCTTTTCTCAGATATTTTCATACCGATTCGTTTATTAGTAAGTAACTCCGTGATTTTTCAAAAAGAGTATTCTCTTTTTAAAATGGTGGAATACCATGTTTCTTTGAAGGTCTTTTAACTACCTTGTGTGAAGAAACATCAAACGAATGAATAAGGAACTTTCTGGTTTCTGAAGGATCAATAACAGCGTCAATATATCCTTTTGCAGCTGCTACATAAGGATTTGCAAACTTTTTCTTGTACTCCTCAACCTTAAGTTTCCTCATTGCTTCGGGATCTGCTGCCTCTGATATCTCTTTTCTGAAGATAATGTTTGCAGCACCCTCCGGACCCATAACGGCAATCTCTGCCAGTGGCCACGCGAAAACAAAATCTGCCCTAAGGTGGCGTGAGTTCATTGCAATATAACCACCACCGTATGCCTTTCTGAGAATAATGGTAACCTTAGGAACTGTTGCTTCACTATATGCATAGAGAAGTTTTGCTCCGTGGCGGATTACACCGGCATGCTCCTGGTCAACTCCCGGAAGATATCCCGGCAGATCTTCAAGGGTAACTATCGGAATGTTAAAGGCATCACAATACCTTATAAACCTTGCTGCTTTATCGCTTGAATCACAATCTAGCACACCAGCCAATACCAAAGGTTGGTTGCAAACGAATCCAACAGTTCTGCCTGCGATTCTTCCAAAACCAATTACAATATTTGCAGCCCATAGTTCCTGAACTTCAAAAAACTTCGAGCCATCTGTGAGTGCTTTAATTACATCCCTTACATCATAAGGTTTGGTCGGGTCTACAGGTACAATTTTCTCAATTTTATACTTTTTAATATCCGGTTCAACCACCTTTTCAACATTACAGTTGCACTCATTGTGAGAAGGAATGTAGGTAAGAAGTGTCTTAATTTGTTCAAAGCACTCCTTTTCACTCAATGCAAAAAAGTGTGCATTTCCTGTTATTTCGCTGTGTACACGGGCTCCTCCAAGGGATTCCATGTCAATCTCTTCTCCCAGAACCGACTTTATAACTTCGGGACCGGTGATAAACATCTTTGAAATCTTATCTACAACAAATACAAAATCGGTTAATGCCGGAGAGTAAACGGCTCCTCCTGCACATGGGCCGAGAATTACAGAGAGTTGTGGTATAACACCGCTTGAGAGTGTATTTCTGAAAAATATTTCTCCGTATCCGGCAAGGGAATTTACCCCCTCCTGAATACGCGCTCCACCTGAGTCATTAATCCCTATTATGGGAATTCTCATTCTAAGAGCATAGTCCATTATTTTTGTAATTTTTCGGGCGTGCATCGAACCCAAAGAACCACCGGCTACGGTAAAGTCCTGGGCGTATATTGCAACCGGTCTGCCGTGAATAGTTCCGGTGCCTATTACAACCCCGTCACCTGCCAGATCTTTGCCTTCCATGCCGAACTCCCTGGCTTCATGTTCAATAAAGAGGTCATACTCGAAAAAAGATCCCGGGTCAAGCAACTGGCTTATTCTCTCCCTGGCGGGAAGCTTACCCATTGCTATCTGCTTTGCTATGGCGGTTTCACCTCCACCTTGTATGGCTTTGGCTCTCCTTTCCTGCAATTCAGAAATTTTTCTTTTTAATAGATTCATAGGTTTTAGTTTTGTTCCGCACAAAAATATGAAATTATTTTAATAAGCAAATTTTATGATTTTTTAACTACATTTGTGCACAATTTGTTATTAAAAACCTAATAAATAATATCATATGTCAATCCCTTTTGCTGACAGACACAATGGTCCGCGAACAGGTGAAATCGATGAAATGCTTAATGAGATAGGCGTAAAGAGTCTCGATGAACTTGTAAAGCAAACTGTTCCGGCCGACATCCTTTTAAAATCTCCTCTGAAAACTGACAAAGCTTTAAGCGAGTACGAATATCTTGCAAAACTTAAAGGAACAGCATCTAAAAATAAGAACTACAGGTCTTTGATAGGTCTTGGTTTTTACGGAACAGGGGTGTTGCCTGCGGTAGTCAGAAATATATTTGAAAATCCAAGCTGGTACACATCATACACACCATATCAGGCAGAGATCTCTCAGGGAAGGCTTGAAGCGCTTTTAAATTTTCAGACCATGGTTGCAAGCCTCACCGGCTTCAAGATGGCCAACAGCTCAATGCTGGACGACTCTACTGCAGCAGCTGAAGCAGTAAGAATGATGTATGAACTCCGTTCAAGGGAGGCACAAAAGGCGGGCAAAAATCTGCTTTTTATAGACTCAAACACATTCCCTCAGGTAATAGCTGTAATTGAGACAAGGGCAGAGGTTCTGGGGATTGAGATTATTAAAGGTGAATTCAATAAATTTGAGTTTGATGACAGATGTTTTGGTGCAGTTCTGCAATACCCTGCAGCAAACGGAGCTGTTGAAGATTACTCTTCGTTCTGTGAAACAGCCCATTCAAAAGGAATTCTGGTTACAGCTGTAACCGATCTTCTGGCTCTTTGTCTGCTAAAAGAGCCTGCTGCATGGGGAGCTGATATTGCAGTTGGAACAGCACAAAGGTTTGGTCTCCCTATGGGATTCGGCGGCCCGACTGCCGGCTTTATGGCTACTCGTGACGAATACAAAAGAAATATGCCGGGAAGAATCATAGGCGTTTCTGTTGACCGCCTCGGCAAACCCGCACTAAGAATGGCATTGCAGACAAGAGAGCAGCACATCAAGAGAGAGAAGGCAACTTCAAATATCTGTACTGCTACAGCTCTTATGGCATCTATGACCGGAATGTACGCTGTTTATCACGGCCCTCACGGCCTCAGGAGCATTGCAGCAAGAGTTCACGCATATGCAAAGAGTGTTGCCGGAGAGCTCACTAAAAACGGCTTTAAACTCATAACCGATAAATTTTTTGATACAATACAGGTTACCGGAGTTGATGCAGACGCAATTAAAGCCGCTGCACTTAACCACGGTTTCAATTTTTACTACCCAAACAGCAAGACAGTACAAATGAGCTTTGACGAGCTTACCAACTGTGAGGAGGCTGTTAAAATACTCTCATTTTTCGGAATTTCAATTAAAGAGTGTCCGGGGGCACCGGCAGGCGAGATATTCCTGGCCCGTGAAAACGAATACCTTACAGAGGCAACCTTCAATAAATTCCACTCTGAGACAGAACTTATGCGTTATATCAAAAAGCTTGAACGCAGAGATATTTCGCTAACCCACTCGATGATTCCATTGGGTTCTTGCACAATGAAGCTTAATGCCGCAGTTGAGATGATGCCTCTCAGTTGGTCTGAGCTTACCAATATGCACCCTTTTGTACCTGCAGATCAGGCCGAAGGTTATATGCAGATTATTAAAGAGGTTGAGCAAGATTTGGCAGAAATTACCGGCTTTGATGCCTGTTCGCTTCAGCCAAACTCAGGAGCTGCCGGTGAGTATGCCGGCCTTATGACAATAAGGGCGTATCACCTTTCGAAAGGTGACACACACAGAAACGTTGCAATAATTCCAACATCGGCTCATGGAACCAACCCCGCATCTGCTGCAATGGCAGGTATGGAGATCATTCTTGTGTCTTGTGACCAGATGGGAAACATCAATGTTGACGAACTTCGCCAGAAAGCACAGGAGAATAAAGAGAGATTATCATGCATAATGATAACCTACCCATCTACACATGGTGTATTCGAGGTTAAGATAAGGGAGATAATGGATATTATCCATGAGAATGGAGGGTTGGTTTATATGGACGGAGCAAATATGAATGCTCAGGTAGGTCTTACAAATCCGGGCTTCATTGGTGCTGACGTATGTCACCTGAATCTTCACAAAACATTTGCAATTCCTCATGGTGGTGGCGGTCCCGGCATAGGTCCGATTTGTGTAACAAAGGAGCTTGCACAATTCCTACCATGCCATCCATTTATGGAAAATTGCACAACTAAGGGGGCAAGGGCAATCAGCTCAGCACCTTACGGATATCCAATGGCCCTGCCTATCACCCACGCATACATCAAACTTCTTGGACCTGATGGTCTCAAGAGGGCTTCAGAGCTGGCAATATTGAATGCCAACTATGTCTCGGTTAAGCTAAAAGATCATTTCAAAACGCTCTATACCGGATCAACCGGAAGGGTTGCGCATGAATGTATTCTTGATTTAAGAGATTTTGCCAAAGAGTATGGCGTTGATGCAACCGATGTTGCAAAACGTCTGATGGATTACGGATTCCACGCTCCAACCCTTTCATTCCCGGTTGCAGGAACACTAATGGTAGAACCTACCGAAAGTGAGCCAAAGGCAGAGCTTGATCGTTTTATTGAGGCTATGATCTCAATAAAAGCAGAGTGCGAAGCCGTTAAAGCTGGCATACTGGATAAAGATGACAATCCTCTTAAAAATGCTCCACACACAGCAGGTGAGGTTACCGCCAATGAGTGGAATCACAAATATGAGAGAGAGATGGCTGCTTTTCCTCTGGAGTGGATCAGAGACAATAAATTCTGGCCTCATGTTGCAAGGGTAGATAACGGTTATGGTGACCGTAACCTAATGTGCAGCTGCGAGGGCTGGTTATAGAATAAAAGCGATTGTTTATGAATGAGACCGGTATAACAGAAAGAGCAACTGCTCTGTTTGGAGTTGTAGACGGAATATTCGACCTTCTTGTCAGGTGGGGGCTCTCTCAGGGGATGGCCTCCATCCTTGATGAGATAATAAGTATGTTCCTTCTCTTTTTGCTTGCCTATTTAACCGATCTCTTTGCAAGGGTTGTTATTCATAAAATAGTTGAGAGAATTGCAAGATATACTACAGCTCGCTGGGATGATATTTTCATTGAACAAAAGGTAATTAGATATCTTGTTCACATAATACCCGGGATTATATTCTATATTGCAACTCCGGTTGCCATTAGAAGTGAATTGTGGGTAACTGTTTTTCAGCGGGTAGCTCAAATTTTTATTGTGGTTGCCATAATGCGTGCGGTTCACGCCTCAACAAAGGCTCTTACAGAGATCTATTCCGAGTCAAAAGATTATTCCGATAAGCCTATAAAGGTAATATTTCAGATTATTGCGGTTATTGCCTATTTCGTTGGTGGAATTGCAATTATAAGCATAATTATCAATAAAGATTTTACCACTCTGTTTGCAGCAATGGGTGCCTCAATGGCAATTTTGCTGCTTATTTTTAAGGACAGCATTCTGGGTTTTGTAGCCGGCTGGCAACTCTCTGCAAACGATATGTTAAGGCAGGGTGACTGGATAACGGTTCCCAAGTATGGTGCCGATGGAAACGTAGAGGAGATAAGTCTCTACTCTGTTAAGGTGCGCAATTTTGACAACACAATCACAACAGTACCTCCATACTCTCTGGTAAGTGAGTCGTTTCAGAACTGGAGAGGAATGCAGGAGTCAGGTGGAAGAAGGGTAAAGAGGTCTGTACTTATAGACATGAGCACCATTAAATTTTGCACCCCTGAAATGCTCGAAAGGTTCAGCAAAATCAAATATCTGCAGGAGTATATACAAATTACCGAATCAGAGATTGAGAGATACAATCGTGAAAACGAAGTTGACAACTCTGTACTTGTAAACGGAAGAAGACAAACCAACATAGGTGTATTCAGGGCATATCTTCAGGAGTACATTAGCCGTCACCCCGAGGTAAATCAGGAGATGACGTACATGGTGAGGCAGCTCCAGCCTACCGAAAGAGGTATTCCGGTTGAACTCTATTTTTTCATAAGAATCAAGGACTGGGTATACTACGAGAGCGTACAGTCAGATATATTTGACCATGTACTGGCAATAATCCCACAGTTTGACCTAAAGGTGTTCCAGTATCCTACCGGGGTTGACTTCCCTCAGTTTTACCCTACCGAAGAGGGACAACGTCAGTAATTATTCCAAAAAGAGCCTCTGAAAATCTTAAAAAACCAAGATCGGTAAGGTGTACTCCATCTACCGTAGCTTCGTTATCATCTCCCAAAAGATTGTCTCCCCTTACATAAATGATATTCTCAAATCCTTCACTTGCAAGTTGCGCATAGAGGTTTCTCCACGCGGCATTCTCCTCTCTCTGCTCTGCATTTGCAGTTTCGTTAAGCAGAAGATAAGGGAAGTTGGGATTTTCTATCATAAATATTGGTGTTTGAGGCTTTGCCAGTGCAATGTGAGTAATAAACCTGTATGCGCTGTCTCTAACCATCTGTGTGGTTGTATTTGGAAGGCAATCTATTATAACTGCCTCTGCATCAATCATATTAATTGCCTTTGCAATCGCAAAATCCAGCCTTGCATTTCCTGAAAATCCAAGGTTTATTGTCTCTCTGTCCATCATTCTGCCCAGTATAGCCGGATATGCCATTCCCGGCCTTGATGCACAACCACCTTGTGTAATGCTGGTGCCGTAGAAAATTACCGGCTTTTTATTGCTATTAACACTTTTAACCAATCGTGTATTTCTTGGAAGAGAGATATCTGCCCCGGGATCAACCCCTATCTCCAGAGATTCAACTCCGTCGTAAAGCGGTAAATAGGCAATGTACTCACGGTTTTGTCTTGTCATACTCTTTACAAAGACCGAGAATGACTCCACACCCGAAGGTCTGGCGGTTCCAACATACATCCATTTAGAACCCTCGAGTACATAGAGGTCAAGCCCCTTTATTCCTGTAGAGGCCATATGGTTAAAGCTTGTGTTATTGGTAACCTTCCATCTGGCCGAAATTGCCGTACTGTTGGTACTGAACCTAATTGCCAGACCCGAGCTGTTTGAACCAAGCGAAACAAGCTCTTTTCTGAACTCTCCCTCCAGCTCCTTAGGCAACCTGCCGTATTTTACAATACTTTGCTCAAATCCCTTTCCAAGCAACATCAAACTGTCTGCCTGAATAAACTTCATCTCCTCCTGCTTCTGAGCTACAGCAGCTCCTGAAAAAAGCATAAACCCTATGATTAACCCTAAATTTAATTTAATTTTGACTCTACTCTTCATTTTTCAGCAGTTATAATCCAATTGGACAGTTAATATATGTAATTAAAAGCTGCCAAATATACGAATAATTTGATTCAGGACTTTTGCCTGGTTCTCTCCAACACTTGACTGGGACAACGCATTTAGTCCATATATTCAGAATGAAAATGAAATAAATTATAATAAAATGATAACATTTCTAAGAGAAAAATTTAGTTATCCAGAGACAGAGTTCCCTGACATCCAAACCCGAACAACGCCTAACATTTCAATATTCAATTGTTATTAAATTCAAATTAATAAACTATTATGAGAACACTATTTAGATTTACTTTAGTTTTATTATTAACTGTTTTAGTTAATAATGCCTTCTCTCAAAACAGATTTAACCCAAATTTTAAATATAAAATAAAAGGAGAGAAGAGCGAATACAATGCGAAGGATGTATACGACGGAACAAAGAAAAGAGGGATTGATATTTCTAACATAAAGAATACTTACGGAACTGACAGATATCCCGAGCATGTTGAGGATCACGGAGGTGGAAAATGTTCTAAGGAGGAATTTATTCAAATTTTTAAAATATTCAGAGATGCAATAGGTCATAAGAATTATAAAAAGCTTCTTTGTACAAGTGATGTTGTTGCGATTTATGTTGTATACTATCCGGGAGGTAAACCGTTTGAAGTGAGGTTTTCATTACGGGGAGATACAATTGATAAAATATCAATGGATTACTTTAATGTAATAGAAGAGGAGATTAAAAGGAATCATACGGTGCAGAAACTAAAAAGCATAACTGACAGATATACTTCAATTAGATACGAATATAGTTTTGACAACCTTGATAAAAGACAATTTGATAGTGAAATAGTACAACTTTCAAAAGTTGAATAACGCAATGGTAGATAAAGATATTGTATTACTTATAAGATAATTTCGGAATCGGGAAAGACCCACTCAATCTTTATGCCTCTTCGCTCCATGCCCCTGAACCAGGTCATCTGTCTCTTGGCAAACTGATGTATGGCCACAGCCAGACGATTGCGCATTGTCTCAAACGAAGTCTGCCCTGTAAGATAGAGCGTAACGAATTTATATTCAAGCCCGTAATAAATCAGATCATCTGCGGTGATTCCACTCTCCATCAACTCTTTAACCTCTTCGATAAGCCCCTCTTTGAGTCGCTCGTCAAGACGTTTGTCAATTCTGGCAATACGCTCATCTCTGCTTACAAGCATTCCTACATAACGGGTATCAATTGGCGAGTAAGTTGCCACATTTATTGAGTGCCTCTCCATATAGATAGCAATCTCCAGAGCTCTGATAAGCCTTTTGCGGCTTTCAGTATCACTTGTGTTGTGAAGTTGCCTCATTGATGCAAGCCTCTTAACAAGGTCAACGGTACTCTCCCTCTCCAACTCTGCCCTCAAAGCAAAATCGGGGGGAACCTCGGGCAGCGAGTAACCCATTGTTGCAGTCTCAATGTATAGACCGCTTCCTCCGCATAGAATCGGTTGCTTTCCCCTATTGACAATCTGGTTATATGCTTTGTGAAAATCCCTCTGATATTCAAATATATTGTATTTGGTACCCGCATCTGCGATATCTATCAGGTGATAAGGGATTTTAATGATGTTATTTTGTGATGATTCAGAAAATGAGTATTCCGACAAATCTTTGCCTGTTCCAATGTCCATTCCTCTGTACACCTGACGGGAATCAGCCGAGATTATCTCACCGTTTGTCTTTGCCGCAACTCTCACTGCAAATTTTGTTTTGCCCGAAGCGGTTGGACCCAGAATGCATATCAATTGGCTGCTCATTAATCTCAATTATTGGCTCAATCCACAAATTTACACTAATTTTGCACTCCCATGGTTAAAGGAAAGAGCAAAATAGAGATTAAAAACAAAAAAGCCTCATTTGAATATGAGCTTTTAGAGAGTTTTACTGCAGGAATTGTCCTCTCGGGTACCGAGATTAAGTCAATCAGGGCAGGTAAGGCATCTATTGTTGAATCCTATTGCTATTTTGTAAAGCGTGAGCTCTACGTTAAGAATATGCACATTGCCGAGTACTGGTGGGGGAGTTTCAATCAACATGACCCTCGTCGTGACAGAAAACTTCTGCTTAGCAGAAAGGAGCTTAACAAACTTTTCAGGGCAACACGTGAAAAAGGACTCACAATTGTAGCTACAAGACTCTTCATTGCAGAGAATGGTTATGCAAAACTTAATATCTCACTGGCAAAGGGAAAGAGAGAGTACGACAAACGTCACACAATAAAAGAGAACGACCTGAGACGGGAACAGGATAGAGTCTGATTTTAACCTTTTTTCTTTATCACTATCTCTGCAGGAATCTTTTTGTAAATACCCCAGACCATTATTGCGACACCCATTAGAACAAGCGGAATACTCAACCACTGGCCCATATTCAGGGTCATTCCCTGCTCAAATGCAACCTGAGGTTCTTTTACAAACTCTATGAAGAAGCGCGATCCAAAGATTCCTATAAAGAAGAGTCCGAACAGTGTGCCTCTCTTAAGTTTTGGAAGGGCTTTAAAGTAAAGCAGCATCAGAACAGCAAAGGTTACAAGATAGGCAAGAGCCTCATATAGCTGTGTGGGATGTTTCGCAACGGTCTCTCCTCTAAGCAAAAAGACAAAACCCCAGGGCAGATCGGTTGGATTACCGTAAATCTCGGAATTCATTAGGTTACCCAGACGAATCAGTGCTCCCGCAAGCGGGGTAGCAACTCCAATTCTGTCCATCAGCCACATATAGTCAAAGCCATATTTTTGGCCGTACTTTTTCACATAATACCAAATTGCAATAAGGATTGCTATTGCACCACCATGACTGGCAAGACCTCCTTCCCATACCTTAAAAATCTCAAGCGGCCTGGCAAGATAGTACTCCGGCTCATAAAAGAGACAGTGACCCAGTCTGGCCCCTACTACGGCAGAACCTAAGAGGGTATATAAAAGCATATCCAGAATCTCAACAGGAAGCCCCTCTCTTTTGAAGAATTTTACAAAAATATAGTACCCGATTATGAACCCCGAAACAAAGAGTACGCTGTAGTACCTGATATGAATTGGCCCTATGGAGAAGATTTCGGGCGAAGGTGCCCAGTTTATCGCCATCGGCAGTATTGCTGCAAGTGTTGACATATTCTATAATGTTCGTTTGTAATCTAAATTATTTCTTCAACCTATCCCCTCTGTTAGGATATTTTGGTAAGTGCGATATGATTTAATATTAACGCCTCATGCGGGTAAACACACTCAAAGGTAATGCTCTTTTAAATCTATCCTCCAGAAAGAGCTCCCCGTATTCAATCTCTGCTCCGCTATCTTTTTGAAGATTCAGGCCGAAAGCGCTTTTAACCAATGTCTCTGACAGCAAGGCTGAATATCCGTTTGAATAGAGGTTAAGCACCAGATAGCTATCTTTGAATGCCATTAACCTGGATATTTCACACATCATATCGTAGAGCAACTCGTCCAGCTTCCACTTTTCCCCATCAGGACCGTGGCCGTAAGCAGGCGGATCCATTATAATACCCTGATATTTGTTGCCTCTTTTTACCTCACGAATGACAAACTTAAGTGCATCTTCAATTACCCACCTTATATTATCAAGATTACTTAATTCCATGTTGGTACGAGCCCAGGTTACAACCTGCCTTACAGAATCAAGGTGCGTAACATCTGCCCCGGCACATTTAGCCGCAAGCGATGCTGCTCCGGTGTATGCAAACAGGTTTAGAACCTTTGGTGGTGCCATTTCTGACAGTTTGTTACTCTTGGCAATAGCAAGAGTCTCATTGTAAATATAATCCCAGTTAGGAGCCTGCTCAGGAAATACCCCCACATGCTTGAAAGCGGTAAGGCCAAGGCGTAAATTAAAATCAAGCCCTCCCTTTTTATAAGCAATCAGCCACTGCTCCGGCATCTTCTTCAACTGATGCCAGGAACCCGAATCCTCCTTTCCTGATTTTCCAAACCCTGCTCCGGTGGTAAAACGGGTGTGAGCCATTGTCATCCACTCTCTTTCTGAGAGTTGCCTGTTCCAAAGAGCCTTAGGCTCGGGCCTTATTATAAAATATTTGCCGAATCTCTCCAGCTTTTCAAATTCTCCTGAATCAATCAGCTCATAATCACTCCATTTTTGGGGAGACTCAAGTAACATGGCAAAATATGGTTTTAATTTGTTAATTAATGATCAACGAAGGTAGTAATTTTCTGAGAATATTCTTATTTTTGCAGCCTGGTTATACAATCCATTAATAATTTTTCCATATGCAAAACATTGACAATTACAACTTTACTGGAAAAAGAGCGATAGTAAGGGTGGACTTTAATGTCCCTCTTAACGAATCATTTCAGATTACTGACGACACCCGCATCAGAGCAGCCATTCCAACCCTTAAAAAGGTTCTGGAGAAGGGAGGGTCTCTGATTATTATGTCACACCTCGGACGTCCGAAAGGCCCAACAGATAAGTACTCCCTTAAGCATATTATACCTGCAATTGAAGAGAAACTGGGAGCTAAAGTAAAATTTGCAACCGATTGCATGGGAGAGGATGCCAAGGAGCTCTCTGCCTCACTCAAACCGGGTGAAGTATTGTTGCTTGAGAACCTTCGTTTTTATGCAGAGGAGGAGGGTAAACCACGCGGTCTTGCAGAGGATGTAACTGACGAGGTTAAGAAGGCTGCAAAGGCAGAGATGAAGGAGAAACAGAAGGAGTTTACCAAAAAACTGGCCTCTTATGCAGACTGTTACATAAACGACGCATTTGGCACAGCACACCGTGCGCACGCCTCTACAGCTCTTATAGCCAAGCATTTCCCTAACGACAAAATGTTTGGATATGTAATGGAGGGCGAGATAAAGGCAATTGATAAAGTACTGAAATCACCTGAACACCCTGTTACTGCAATTATCGGAGGAGCAAAAGTATCATCAAAGATTGCAATCATAGAGAAACTGTTTGATGTTGTTGATAACATGATTATTGGCGGTGGAATGGTCTTTACTTTTGTAAAGGCTCAGGGCGGAAAAATTGGCAACTCTCTTTGCGAAGAAGACCAGATGGAACTTGCTCTCTCGATTCTTGAGAAAGCAAAAGCAAAAGGTGTAAAACTATACTATTCGGGAGAGGTTATTGCTGCTGACTCATTCAGCAATGATGCTAAAACCGTAATCTGCCCCGACAATAATATCCCTGAAGGATGGCTTGGAATGGATGCCGCCCCATCTACACTTAAAGAGTGGGAAGAGGTTCTTAGAGCTTCTAAAACTGTGCTTTGGAACGGACCTGTTGGTGTATTTGAGATGCCTGCTTTTGCAAACGGAACCAACAAAATTGCAGAGATACTCGCAGATATTACCTCTCATGGTGTATTCACACTTGTGGGCGGAGGCGACTCTGTGGCAGCAGTTACCCAGATGGGTTTTGCCAACAAAGTAAGCTATGTCTCTACAGGTGGCGGTGCAATGCTTGAATATCTTGAGGGAATTGAACTTCCGGGTATTGCCGCCATAAAGGAGAGTTAAAAATACTCTAAGACAAGAATAAAATTTGATAAAAACAGGCTGCCAAAGGCAGTCTGTTTTTTATTGTTTAAGCTTAACCCTTACAATCACCGGGTTGTCGGTATCTTTAATACTATCTGCAATTCTTTTAAATCTCTCTGACACTTCGTGGGTTTCTGCGTGGGCTTTAAACTCGTGTGCATACATATATGTTATCATATAGCCGTCTGAACTCACATATTTTGGTCACACAGCAGGGCCCCCTTCAAAGTCCTCCACAAACCCTAGTTGGTTGATTTCGGGCTGATGTATGAATTGAAACTCACCTGTTTTCTTGTTGAAGAAGGAGCAGTCGTGTTGATAATCATATTGATTTCCTCTCGTGCCAATCATTTTAGCTGGCTTATCAGCCAATGGCCCAACATGAAAAAACATAAATAAATATTGGTCGCTTTCGAAAATTTTAAACCTCGGCCATATATAAGGAGCTCGTGATAATAAGTGGCTACTGTTGTTTAGGTCAACAGAGTATTTCCCATAATTTAAAATGTAGGCAGTATCTATTCTGAAGTCTTCGCTAATACTTAATATCTCTTGACTATACCCTTTAATTAATCTGACATTCTCTTTATACATAAATGATACTGGCTGCATAATAAGGTCCGGGCTTCTTTTATATATTTCATATTGGGATTCAGGATAGTAAATACTTTTTAATATGTTTGATGCAGAGTCAATTATAAAACCTGAGTGTTTTGTTCTTTTGGTAATATGCGCAAGTAGAAAATAATTACTACCTATCTTCTGCGCTTTATTTGGAATCTGATCGTTTAATAAAGTGTTATTTCTAAAATTGACAATTCTGATAAAATCACCATTAATAGAATATTCAAGAATTCTATTCTGTGTCATTATATGAAGATTGCCTGTTATTAAATCTATATTGATATCACTTACACCATCATACTCCTGGGGTCCTCGGCCAAGTTTGTTTATTTTATTAAAATATTTCCCATCATTGTCATGAATGATTATCGACCTGTTTTGCTCCATCAAATAAAAAAACCTTTTCTCGTAGAAAATTCTGTGAGCGAATATTTTTCCAACAACAGATTCACTATTTGTCTCAAGCGGAATATATTCAATTGACTCAGCTATCTCAGACAATTTCACCAACCTACCCTTACCAACTCCGCCTTCAACGTCAATTATTCTTAAATCTTTTGGTTGGGTATTATGATTGCGTTGACAAGCGGTACTTAGAACCACAAGTACTAGAAGGAGGGCTTTTGTCATTGATACCATATGAATTTGATTATGGGGAAGTTGCAGAATTTTTACTAACAAAAATCATGCCCTGTAAAAAATAATGGCCTCTAAATGAGGCCATCGGAAATTCTTAATGTGATTGAATAATTTTCCGATAATCAGAATTTTATCAGACAGTCATAATTTCTTTCTCTTTGTGAGCAAGAGATTCGTCTACTTTTTTGTTGTAATTGTCTGTCTCTTTTTGAATTGCAGCCTCACCATCTTTAACCACATCTTCCGGAAGACCATCTTTCTGATACTTTTTGAGAAGCTCAACACCGTCTCTTCTGGCGTTTCTGATACTGATTTTTGCTGTTTCACCTTCGGCTTTAACCTTTTTTACAAGCTCCTTACGGCGCTCCTCAGTTAACGGCGGAACATTTATTCTTATATGCTCACCATTATTCTGAGGGGTGAAACCGATATTTGCAACCATTATTGCCTTCTCTATAGGTGCAATCATCTTCTTGTCCCAGGGCTGAATGATCATTGTCTTGGCATCTGGTGTAGTAACACTCGCTACCTGAGGTACAGGTGTAGGATTTCCATAGTAGTCAACCATGATGTTGTTAAAAACTGCAGGGTTTGCCTTACCGGCACGATAGCTTTTAAGCTCCTCTTCGAGGTGTAAAAGCGCTTTGTCCATACGCTCCTTTGATGCTGAAATTACCTCTTTTTGCTTACTTATATCCATAATTTTAATATTTAATTATTCTTTTATTAAAGTACCTACCTCTTCTCCCTTTACAATTTTAATAAGATTTCCCTTTCGGTTAATATCAAATACGACTATAGGTATTTTATTCTCACGACAGAGTGCAAATGCTGTCATGTCCATAATTTTCAAATTGTCTGCGAGTGCCTTTGTGTATGAAAGCGTAGAGAATTTTACCGCGTTAGGGTCTTTTTCAGGATCTGAATTGTAAACCCCATCTACCCGGGTGCCTTTGAGTAACGCATTTACACCCAGTTCTGCTGCTCTAAGAGCTGCCGCAGAGTCTGTTGTGAAAAAGGGGTTGCCTGTTCCTCCTGCAATAATTGCTACTCCGCCGCTCTCTAACAGTGCAAGAGCTGTGTCTCTTTCGTAGTATTTTGCAAAGGGCTCCATTGGCGTTGCAGTAAAAACTTCCGATTCAAGACCTTCAGCCTTGATTGCCAGCGAAAGAGCGATGCTGTTGATAACAGTAGCCAGCATACCCATTTGGTCACCTTTTACCCTGTCAAACCCTTTTCCTACTCCTGAGAGCCCCCTGAAGATGTTTCCTCCACCAACTACAATTGATACTCCGGTACCCGATTTAACCACCTCTGCCACCTCTTTTGCGTACACTGCGAGGATATCTTCGTCCAGCCCACCGCCGGAATTTCCTCCCAGGCTTTCGCCGCTTAATTTGAGAAGCACTTTGTTGTATTTCATTTGAAAAGAGTTTTTTTACCCTCTAACTGAGTGTGTTTATCCGAACAAAAATACTTAAAGATTATGAAATTAACAAGCAACGGTATATCTTTGCGGGGGTTAATCAGAGGGTAACCTTCAATCAATAACACATTTTAATATGGGAAATATTCTCACCTCATCAATAGGCAAAAAACTCATAATGAGTATTACAGGCCTTTTTCTTATTTTATTTCTATTCATTCACATGCTTGCCAACTCGGCATATCTTTTCGGACCTGAGGCATTTGATGCTGTCATAGAATTCATGGGGTCTCCATTTATTGTGGCAATGGTACCGGTTCTTGCTGCCGGATTTGTAATCCATATAATTTATGCCGCATACCTTACCCGCTATAACATGAAAGCAAGAGGCAGTCAGAGGTACGAGGTTGCAAACGCAACTCAGGGTGACTCCTGGGCCTCACAGAATATGTTTGTTCTGGGTGTTATAATCTTTGGTGTTCTGGTGTTGCACCTGTCTCACTTTTGGGCTAAAATGCAACTTCCTGAATTTACCGGAGGTCACGCAGAGAATGGCAATATTCTCATGGAACAAACCTTTGGGAACATCTGGATAACTCTTGTCTACCTTGTGTGGTTTGCAGCTTTGTGGTTTCACCTTACTCACGGATTCTGGAGTGCTTTTCAGACTTTAGGTGCAAACAACAGTAAATGGTTGGGCAGATTAAAGGTCGTTTCTTATCTTTATTCGACTGTAATTGCTCTGGGATTCAGCACAATTGCAATTTTCTCCTATCTTAAGGCAAACGGAATTATTTAGACCTCCCTTTCAGACAAAAAGATCCCTTATTATCCCGTCGGAGACAAATAGATGTTCCGGCGGGATTCTTATTTTTCCGGACTCTTCCAAAAGGAATCCGGCCTCAGTTAACCTGCCAAGTTCAGACTGGAATTGATGTTTTATAAATTTCTTAAATGATTTTTCAAGAACCTCCTTGTCTATCCCCTCTGTTCTTCTCAGGGAGAGCATTATATATTCGTTAAATCTTTCCTTTAGACTCTGCTTATGAGAGGGCCCAAAGCTTTCGCCTGCTTTCATTGTTTTAATATACTTTGCAAGCGAGGAGAAATTACGGTGACGGAAAGTGCCGTCAAAAGAGTGTGCAGATGGCCCGAATCCGAAATATGGTGTAAAATCCCAGTAGGAGCTGTTGTGTTGCGAGTAGAGCCCCGGTTTGCAAAAACTTGATATCTCATACTGAATGTAACCGCCCTTTGCCAGCTCTTCCTGTAGCATAGAGTACTGTCTGGCTGATGATTCATCCGGTGGTTGGAGGTATGCGCCCTTAATGTAGTTTCGGTGAAGTGTTGTCCCTTTTTCGATGCTCATCTGGTAGGCAGATATGTGTTCCGGTGAAAGGGAGATTGCTTTAAGAAGATTCTCTTTCCACTCTTTGGTTGTGAGCATCTCAAATCCAAAAATAAGATCTATGCTTATGTTTGAAAAACCGGCTTTACGGGCCAGCTCAAATGAGTTAAGTGCCGTTTGGGTGTTGTGCCGTCTGTTCATCCATTTAAGGTGCTGGTCACTGAATGACTGAATGCCCATGCTCAGGCGGTTAAACCCACACTCCCTAAGGCCGTCGAGGTATTGAGTGGTGATATCGTCAGGGTTTACCTCAATTGTCCGCTCTTTAACTCCGGCTGGAGATAGTGGGTAGTTCTCATAGAGAGCGCTTAGAATTGCTTTAAGAGATGGGATGCTAATTAAAGAAGGGGTTCCGCCACCGAAATAAACGGTATTGACGGATAACCCCTTGTTTTTTAAATCATTTGACCTAATAACTATCTCTTTTACAAGAGCCTCTGTAAAATCATCCACCTTTTCTGTCTGATTCACAGAGTAAAAATCACAGTAACTGCAAAACTGAGAGCAGAAGGGAATGTGTATGTATATCCCGGCCAAAATTATCTAAGAAGCAGATCGGTGCTTCCCAGTTTTGACTCTTCGGTAAAGACATCTACAGTATATACCCCTTTAACATAAGGCTGATTGCTTGCAAAGAATATGCAAACCTCCAGCTCGCTCCCCTGGTAATCAACCTCCCTTACAGCAGAGTAGATCATCTGTTCGCCTGCTGAGGTGAATATTTGCTGTTGAGAGTTGGTCATAAGAATACCATCCGGACCTTTTACCCTGATGTAAATTCTTCTTGGACCCTTTATCGCGATTGTGTTCTCTACCAGATTAAGACAGGTTTTAAGCTTTGCAGCTCTGCTACTTCTGTCAGTATCTTTGTCAGAAGAGTTTATTGCCGTCATAACAAATCCTCTACCTTTAAGTACAGAGCCAACCTCTACCTTTTTTGCATACTCCTCTGTGGTGGTAATCAGCTGATCGTATCTCTGTCTGGACTCTTTGGCCTCATCTTTTGCCACAGCAACATCTTTCCTCAGAGAGATATTTAGTGTATTAAGTGAGTCAATCTGCTGAATGTATGTTCTCATTATACTCCTGAGAGTGCCTAACTCTTTCTCGTATTCACGTATTTTTGATCTGTTGGTTGCCTCTGTGGTTTTAATCCGCTCAATTAGCTGATCTACCTTTTCGCGCTCTCTGTCCAACTCTGCGTTCAAGCTGTCGTTATTTGTTGTCAGAATACCATAGTCGTCTCTTAGCTGAATCATCTGGGTAGTAAGTTGGTCTTTCTCAACCGTAAGGTCTTTGACCATTCCGTTCTTTTCAACCCATATCCATGCAAGTATTGCTGCCAGTATAACTGCGACTACTGCCATTGCAATAACCAGTCTCTTTAAATTCTTTTCATTTCCCATAATCATATTGTGTTTGTGCCTTCTCAGTCCTACAAAAATAGCAATTTTATCCTAAATGGTATTGATTATTTTTTGTTAGCTTTGTCATTCTATATCAATTTAAGAACAAATTTAATGCCTCGTTTATGAAAAAACTTGTAGCCGGAATTGACATAGGTGGTACCAACACCGTTTTTGCGCTCGTTGATGAATCCGGGACAATTCATGGGAGCGGTACTTTCCCCACCAACAGATACGAAAAATTCAACGACTTTATCATTGCAATAAGAGACGGCATTCTGGAGATATCCAAAGAGGTTGATTTTCCCCACAAGATTGCAGGAATAGGCATAGGGGCTCCCAACGGAAACTACTATACCGGATGCATTGAATCTGCTGCAAACCTTATCTGGAAAGAGAATCTTCCAATAGTTGAGAAGCTTAAGATCCTTTTTGGAGGGGTACCGGTAGTGCTTACAAATGATGCAAATGCTGCAGCCATCGGAGAGATGATTTATGGTGGCGCAAAGGGAATGAAGAATTTTGTGGTAATTACTCTTGGAACAGGACTTGGAAGCGGTTTTGTTGTTAATGGGGAGGTTCTTTACGGACATGATGGATTTGCCGGAGAGTATGGCCATATCATTTATAAAAGAGGTGGACGTCAGTGTGGTTGTGGTAGAAGAGGTTGTCTTGAGACCTATGTCTCTGCACCAGGTATTAAGAAAACCACTTTCGAACTGCTCTCAAATGAGAACACCCAAAGTTCGCTGCGTGATATTTCATTCGCAAATATGACGTCAAAAGATGTAGCAGTGGCAGCCACCAAAGGTGACAAAATCGCTATTGAAGCATTTGAAACTACAGGGCGCATTCTTGGAGAAGCACTTGCCGATCTAGTTGCAATAACAACTCCTGAGGCAATTTTCCTCTTTGGGGGGCTGGCTAAATCGGGCAACCTTATTCTGGAGCCAACCAAAAGGGCGTTTGAAGAGAACCTTTTAAAGATGTGGAAAGGGAAGGTAAAACTTCTTCTTTCGGGACTTGATGAGGACAATGCAGCAATCCTGGGTTCATCGGCCCTTGCATGGAAAGAACTTAACAGATAAAAAAAACAGATATTTATGGCATCATTTAATTTTCCGCAGTATATAACAAGGGCAGCGAAATACCTGGTATACCTTGTTGTAGTTTTTATTCTTGTTATTGGAGTTTTCTCCCTGATAACAAAACAGAGCTTCAATTTCAGTTCCCTCTTCCGTGAAGGAACAGAGGTTCAGATAATAATATTTCTTCTGGCTCTCTCTTTTATATACCCAATATTCGGATTTGCAAAAAAAAGGGTATATCTGAACAAGACTTTTGCACAGGACAGGGAGAAGATTACAGATGTGTTTCAGAGATGTAGTTTCGTACAGGATAATGAGGGACCTGATTTTGTTGTTTTTCGCCACAAATCATCTTTCATGAGATTGATGAGAATGTTTGAGGACAAAATTACCGTGAACTACTCCGATAATCCTATCGTTATTGAAGGCATGCGCAAAGATGTTTACAGAATTGCCCGCATGACTGAATATGCTGTAAGAGACGACAGAAACGACGGCTAAAGATCTCCGGGATCCCATTCAGGTTCAGTAAGTTTACCTGCCTTTCTAAGTTTAAATGAAAGGTAGGTAATTTTCATTCCCTGCGAGAGAAACTCTGATTCATACCGGGTTTTTACAGAGAGAAGAGCATCGGCCCGGCCGGTACCATAAATATCGTCATTGGCCTCTATCAGCTCAAGTTTATTATGTTTTATCAGTTCAAGTGTGTATAGGTGAAGAAACCTGCTGTCTGTCTTAAGGTGAACAACCCCCTCATCTCTGAGAAATTTTCTGTACCTCTCAAGAAAGTATGACGAAGTGAGTCTTTTTGAACTCTTCTTTTTTTGGGGATCTGGAAAAGTAATCCAAATCTCAGATACCTCATCGCAATTAAATGCGCTTTGTGCAAATTCAATACGACATCTCAAAAAGGCAGCGTTTGGAATACTCTCTTGGGTGACGGTCTTTGCTCCCCTCCACATTCTTGCCCCTTTAATGTCGACACCAATAAAGTTTTTGTAGGGAAATCTTCTGGCAAGCTCTACAGTGTACTCACCTCTGCCACAACCCAGTTCAAGTACAACCGGATTGTTGTTTTTGAATTGCAGGGTGTTCCAATTGCCCTTCATGTTGCAGTCACCGTTAAAGACGTCACTGAACTCCGGTTGGTGAAGGCACTCAAAGCTCTTGTTCTCTTCAAATCTTTTTAACTTATCCTTTCCCATTTTACATCTTTCTAATTATAACGCCCATCTCTCCTGTACCCGAATGATTACCATACTCATCACCGGTTGACAAAGCAAAGGTCCAGTTACCGCTATTGGCAAATTTAACGCCTTCTCGATACTTCCAATACATATCAGACCATCTGCCACTTTTGGCAGAGATATTCGGGATGTTTGATTTTGTTACAGGCAAACTCAATGTATCTCTGTAGATATTCCCCTCCGGAGAGGTTATCTCCAATATCAGCGGTAGTATTTTTCCTGAATAACTTACAGGTAATCTTGCATATAGGTCTATTGCATAGCTTGACAGGGTGTCTTCGGCAGAGAAACGGGTAATATGTCTGAATCCCGTTGAAAAACTCCCCCAACCTGAGCAGGAGAGAATTAGCAATGAGAAAAGGAGAATTACAGATCTAAGATTTCTGTTGATTTGAGTCATTTTCCCCTCTTTTTCTGTTATTACGCGAAGGTTTTCCCCTTTTTGGATGTCTGTATCTGTCGTTGTTCTTCTCATCGAAGCGAGAAATGCTGTCCTCTCCGACTGCACTCATAAATTCAGGAGATTTTTCCGCCTTCTTCTCATTGACATTAGCTACCTTTATGCCTCTCCTGTTAAGTTTTATAATCTCCTTAACCTTTTCGGCATCAAGGGGAAACATATTGGTCATACTGTTCTGTTCGTAAGAGAACCACATTACTCCCTTTAGTGTATCTGTCTTTACAAGAAAAATTTGTCCCTCTTCGGTTTCAAGCGGGCCTCTTACCTGAGGAATATTTATATGTGCGTCAATGTAAGTTGGTGCTTCGTAATTTATGCAGCATTTGAGTTTACTGCATTGTCCGGCAAGTTTTTGTGGATTTAGAGATAGGTCCTGAGTTCTTGCAGCCTGCGTGGTTATTGATTGAAAATCTGACATATAGCGTGAGCAGCAAAGCTCCTGACCGCATACTCCGATTCCACCAATAAGACCGGCCTCCTGTCGGGCTCCAATCTGCTTCATCTCAATACGAATTCTGAATTCGTCTGCAAAGAGCCTGATAAGTTGCCTGAAGTCTACTCGTTCGTCAGCTATGTAATAAAAAATTGCTTTTGTGCCGTCTCCCTGGAATTCAACATCTCCTATTTTCATGTTCAGGTTAAGAGATGCTGCTATCTGCCTTGCACGAATCATGGTTTTGTGCTCTCTTGCAATTGCCTCCTGCCATCTTTCAATATCAAGCATCTTGGCCTTTCTGAATATCTTTTTAAACTCGTAGGTTTTGATATCTCTGTTGTTCCTTCTCAACTGAGGAATAATAACCGGCCCGTTGAGTGTTACAATGCCCAAATCGTGCCCGTTTGCAGCCTCTACTACTACCAGATCACCAACCTGAATGGATATGCCGGAGGTGTTTTTGAAATAGAGTTTTCTGGTGTTTTTGAACCTTACCTCAAAGGTATCCTGGGTAAGTTCGTCAGGGATATCTTTGAGCCAGTCAAAGACACTTAGTTTACAACAACAAGACTGAAATACAAACTTTAACTCGCCTTCGGGAGTACGTTCAGTTATGCTGCCCCGTGTACAATCATATTTTATGTTTTGTGTATCCATATTTTAAACTACAAAGATAGAAAAAAGCGATTACCAAGATCTGCAAATATATACTTTGAGTTTACATTCCTGTCAATGTCTGTAAGTGCATTATTTAGAACATCATATCCCTTTACAAAGAATGCCGGCTTGAGCCTGCCTGCCCAATACCTTATAAACTCTCTCTGGGCAGGAGGGGTATTTGAAACCTGTGGCGTACCAGCCTGTGTTATAAGGGATCTTCTTAAAAATTCTAGTGTGTATTCACAAAATGTTCGTTGTTTCTCTCTTCCGAGAAGAGATATCTCTTCCCAAAACTGAATTATTTTTTTCAGATCCTTTGTTGCGCACCCTTCAAGCAGAACGGTTAGTGGCTGATAAAATTCGCTCTCTTTTCCTGACTCCCCAATCAAAGCCCTGGATCTGCTTAAGCTGCCCCCGGAAATTCCTGCCCAAAAGCGAGCCTCATCCGGTGTAATATCAAACTCTTCGGTGAGTTCTGCTGCAAGCTCTTCGGTCTCGGCAGGCGTAAGTTTAAATATCTGGCATCGTGAAACAATTGTCGATATAACTCTTTCCGGTGCCTCACTTACCAGAAAGATAAAAGTCTCTGGTGGTGGCTCTTCCAGTAACTTAAGCAGTTTGTTTGCAGCCTCCTGATTCATCCTTTCGGGCAGCCACATAATCAGAAATTTTTTGCCCCCTTCAAATGATCTAAGGCTAAGCTTGCGTGATATAAGTGCTGCTTCGTTAACACCAATTATGCCCGATTTATTCTCTATTCCAATAAACTCGTACCACTCCTGCTCTGTAACATAGCAGTTTTCACCAATGATCTCCCTCCACTCAGATGCAAAGAGGTCACTTACCGGCTTCTTGTCTGCTGTTATGGTTTTGGTTGAACTTACAGGCATGGCAAAGTGCAGATCGGGGTGAATCAATTTTCTGAACTTATTGCAAGAGGGGCATGTTCCACACGAGTCTCCTCCCTCTTTAGAAGGGCATGCCATGTACTGAGCAAACGCTATTGCCAGTGGCAGTGCTCCATATCCGGGCTCTTCGCAAAACAGCATTGCGTGACTCACCCTCCCCTCATCCGCCATTGCGGCAAGTTGTCTCTTTATCTTTTTTTGTCCTACTATTTCGGCAAACTGCATACAGTTTTGTTTTATCCAAATATAACCATTTCACAATTCTTACAATCAAACCCAAGGCGAAATCGCTTTCCTCTATTTTCAAGAAAGAGGGGTTCGTTGTATTTTACCTTGCTCCCTTCTGAGGGGCAGGTACCAAGTTCAAACTTGATGCAATATTTACACCTCATCAATTCAGCCTCCTCCGGGGCGCTGATCTCAAAAGCGTCATCCACAGAGTTTGCTCCAATCTGGCGATAGAGCTCTTTTGTGTATGAGTTTGCTGCATTGGCGCGGTAGTCCAAAGTCTTCCCCTTCAATATCACGGGTGTTACCAGCGAAGCTCTGTCGGATGCACTCTTTTCATTAGAGTTTTTTGTAATTAAAACAGATTCTAACTTTTCTGCCAAAGCTCTTCTTGCTTCGTTTAGCACAGAAGCAGGGTAAAATAAAACCTCTTCGATATCAGTCCTTTCAAGGATAAATATGTAAATTCCTGTACTCTTTTCTATTTGTCGTTTTATAGCCGACAGCGAAGCCTCCCGGTTTTGAGCCCTTTCAAAAACACCCTCAATACCTACACACACTCTCTCTCCATCTTCTCTAATGCCTTCGAGGGTTGTTGCTCCGGCTTTATTGGTAAAATTAACTCTTACCTCAATCAATCTTTTGGGCATATTGCTCTCCAGCTCCTTTTCAAAAGAGTGGTTATAGTTTCGATAGAGCTCCGACCCCGGAGGTACAGATATCTTGTCGTTTGTATAAACTGTTTTCCCTTTAGCCAGGCTGGCCCTGATGCCTGTTACATCCCCTTTTGGTGAGATAAAGCAGAGTCCGTCTCCATTACCTATTCGCTCCTGTGATTTATAACTGAAAACCAGATTTCCCCTGCTGTCGGATGAGGTTGATTCGACTTTTCCTATGTACTCTCCTACCGATTTTGCACTGTCGCCACTGTTCCACTCTCCTCTGCTTCCTTCAACGTATAGATTTGTGTAACCTCTGTTAAAGGTGGTCAGTGGTCTTGGGATGAATCCACCGTGCAATTTCCCGTGAGAGCTTTGCTTGAAACCTGAATAGTTTTCCAGAAAATTGTCGGTTACAGCTCTGTAATATCTCACAATGTTCTTGATGTATGAGACCCCTTTGAGCCTTCCTTCTATTTTGAATGATGTTATTCCGGCTTGCGCCAGCTGTGGTATATAATCGGCAAGATTCAGATCTTTCAGCGAAATGAGTGGCTTATCTTTAATAAGCACTTTCCCGTTACTGTCAATAAGGTTGTAATCTGAGCGACATGGCTGAACACACCCTCCCCTGTTTCCGCTGCGACCGGTTATGCGGCTGCTCATATAGCATTGCCCACTGTAACTGACGCAAAGTGCCCCATGTACAAAACATTCAAGATGGACTGAGCAGTTATCACTTATCTCCTTAATCTGTTCCAAAGAGAGCTCTCTTGCCAGTATAAGGCGGTTAAAACCTAGTGACTCCAACATTTTTGCCTGCTGCAGGGTTCTTATATTCGTTTGGGTTGATGCAAATAGGGGTATAGGTGGAAGCTTTGCATTGAGAAGACCTAGATCCTGAATTATCAGCGCGTCGCAACCTCTCTCGTATGCATCCCAGGCAAGCTTAACAGCATTCTCAATTTCGTCTTCAAATAATAATGTATTCAGAGTAAGATAGACCCCGGCTCCGTACCTGTGGGCATATTTAGCAAGTGCTTCAATGTCGGAAAGAGGGTTGCCTGCGGCCTCCCTTGCACCGAATGACGGGCCTGCAATATAGAGAGCATCGGCACCGCAATCAATTGCTGCAATGCCGATGTCTCTGTTTTTTGCCGGAGCTAAGATCTCTAACTCTCTTAGTTGCACTTCAATTGAGTTTTCACCTTGTATTCTGCGATTTGTTTGTAAGTCGCATCATTTAGAAGTTGCTTGTAATAACCGCAAGCTTTTGCATTATTCCCTTTTGCCTCATAAGCAACAGCAAGGTTGTAAATTGTTCCGTTCTTATCCTGAGCATTAGGATCAACTGCGTAATAACTCTCAAGAGCAGCAATTGCCTCATCATATTTTTTTAGCTGAACACCTGCCAGACCTACTAGTTTATTGCCTTGAGGTGACTCATTGTAATCATTTGATTTTTTTGCATTCTCAAAAACCTCAGCCCAGTTTCTTGTACGGGTTGCAGCGGCAGATCTCTTAAGGTAAATTACAGCAATCTGTCTTGGTGCAGATTCAGTTTCGCCAAGCTCCATTGCCTTTTCAAATGCTGCCAAAGCACCGGCTTCGTTTTCAAGACGAGTTTCTGCAACTCCTATTCTAAAATACGCATCTGCATTTTTTGGATCAACTGCAAGTACCTTCTTGAAGCCTGCGATTGACTCAGGAAGTTTACCTGAATTAAGCAAGTTTGAAGCATTTGCAAGAAGTAATTGAGGAATAAGCATATTAGCCTCTTCAACAACATCCGGTTGCTCATATTTTGTAGCTGTCTCTGCTGCAAGTTTAATCTGAACTATCGAAACGTCTACATCTCCCGAAGTAGCAAGCTCTTTGCCGTAACGGAGGTGAATCTGAGGGATTATACCCTTGCACTCCTTAATCATTGCATCTCCCTCTTCTGCACGATCTTCTGCAGAGAGAGTTTCAAGCATTTTTAGTGATTTGTTAAATGACTCAATCGCGGCAACATAGTTGCTTTCACTCAGAGCTTTCCCTCCAGCATTGAATAAATCTGTTGCGCTTTGCATATCCTGAGCCGCAACTGAACCGAATGTCAGAACAGTAACCAGACATACGGCTAAAAATGACTTGATCTTTTTCATTTGTGTAGTATTAAATTGAACATTAAAAAATTAGTTTCATTAAAGGGGTAATTACAAAAATATAAAAAACTAAATTAGGATGCAAAATATTAATTACATTTGTACTATCTAATAAATTAAATCATTAAAAATCTTATGAAACGACTATTTCTTATAGTGGCCTCGCTTTTTCTCACTTTTGGGTTAATGGCGCAGATGCCTCCGGTTTTGCCGTTGGATCCCAAGGTAAGAAGCGGAAAACTTGATAACGGATTAACTTACTTTGTAATGAAAAACGCCGAACCAAAGGGCCAGGCCGAATTTTTCATCGCTCAAAAAGTTGGAGCTATACTCGAAGAGGAGAACCAGAGAGGTCTGGCACACTTTCTCGAGCATATGGCATTTAACGGGACAAAAAACTTTCCTGAGAACAAAATTATTTCATGGCTTGAGACAATCGGCGTTAAATTCGGAGCAAACCTGAATGCATATACTGCCGTTGACCAGACTGTTTACAATATCTCAGCCGTACCTGTAAGCAGACAAGGCATTATTGACTCATGCCTGCTTATCCTTCATGATTGGTCAAATTCTATCTCCCTTAATGAAGATGATATTGACAAGGAGAGGGGCGTAATTCGTGAAGAGCTTCGCACCAGAAGCAACGCGCAGATGAGAATGATAGAAGCCTTGCTTCCGGAGATTATGCCGGGCAGCAAATATGCACACAGACTTCCGGGAGGACTTGTATCTGTTATTGACAACTTCACTTACGAAGAGTTAAGATCTTATTATCGAAAATGGTATCGTCCAGATCTTCAGGGCATTATTGTTGTCGGAGATATAGACCCTGAGGCTGTAGAGAAACAAATTGTAAAATTATTCGGAGCAATTCCCAAACCAAAAGACCCGGCTAAAAGAGAGGAGTTTGAAGTTCCAAATACAAAAGAGCCTCTTGTTTCGGTCGTAAGTGACCCTGAGGCCACAGGAACCAGCGTTATGCTTATGTATAAGCATGATGTAATGCCTAAGCAATTCAGACCTACCGTTGCATCGCTGGTAAACAACTACCTCAAAAGTATGACCACAATGATGCTCAACTCCAGACTTGCAGAGATTACTCAAAAGGCAAATGCTCCGTTCACAAGAGCTTCGGCATCACACAGTGATTTCATAGTTTCAAACACAAAGGCCTCCTTTGGAATTTCTGCCGGTGCAAAAGACGGTGGAATTGAAGAGGCTTTGAGAGCTATTGTTCACGAAGCAGAAAAGGTGAAGAGATTTGGCTTTACTCCATCGGAATATGAGAGAGCAAAGGCAAACTACATCAGCCGCCTTGAGCAGACTTTCAAAGAAAGGGATAAACTCAGCAATTCATATTTTACAGATCAGATTTTAAACCATTTCCTCACAGATGAAGCTTTGCCTGGAATTGAGATGGAGTACGCTATGATGCAACAGATTGCACCGGCTATTCCTGTTGAGCAGATAAATACATTTGCAATGTCGCTTCCAACCGAAGAGAATGTAGTAGTTGCGGTTATGATGCCTAAGAAAGAGGGTATAGTTATTCCTGAAAAAGAGAAACTTCTGGCTGTTTTCCTGGATGCTCATGATGACGAACTGGAAGCTTACAAGGAGACTGTTTCAAACGAGCCACTTATTTCAAAGGAACCTACATCCGGCAAAGTTGTCACAGAAGTTACTGAGCCAATGAGTGGAGGAACTGTATGGAACCTTTCAAACGGAGCAACTGTTGTTGTTAAGAAGACTGATTTCAAAGAGGACCAGATTGTATTCCAGGCAGTAAGCAGGGGTGGTTACTCTCAGACTGATATTTCAGATGTTATTAACACCAAGGTTATTAATGACCTTATATCTATTGGAGGTCTAGGCAACTTCAGCGCAACTGATTTAAGAAAAATGCTTGCAGGAAAACTTGTGGGTTTACGCCCTACAATCGGAGCTAGCAGCGAAACTTTTACCGGAAACAGCACTCCTAAGGATATTGAAACCTTAATGCAGCTTCTTCACCTTTACTTTACGTCACTCAGAAAAGATGATGAGGCATTTCAGTCATTTAAGGGAAGAATGGAGGCCGCTCTGAAAAATGCAGCATCTGAACCTATGACAGCTTTTTCTGATACCCTTCAGAAATACCTGTACAACAACAATCCTTATGCAAAGAGGATTACCACAGATATGCTTGATAAAGTAGATTATGACAGAACTCTTAATCTTGCAAAGGAGCGTTTTTCAAATGCAGCTGACTTTACATTTGTGTTTGTAGGAAATGTAGACCCTGCAACCCTTAAACCACTTGTAGAAAAATACATCGGGTCACTCCCGGGCAACAAGGGCAAGAAAGAGGATTGGAAAAACATTGGAATGGTTCCGGTAAAAGGAAAGGTGCAAAAGCACTTCGAAAAGGAGATGCAGACGCCTAAGGCTACTATCTACTCTATTTACACAGGTAAAATCCCTTACAATGTTGAAAATCTGATTATGGCCAGTATGACCAAACAGATATTCGATATGGTATTTACCCGCACTATCCGTGAAGAAGAGCAGGGAACATACGGTGTAGGTGTTAATATGAGTCTTAGTTACTATCCTGATGATAGCTTCTCATTTTTGTTTGGTTTTGACACCGATGTTGCTCTTAGAGACAGACTTCTTGCAAGAGCTTACAAAGAGATAGGACTTGTTCTTGAAAATGGCATTAAGGCAGAAGATTTCAACAAGACAGTCGAGTACATGACCAAGAATTATACTCAAAACCTTAGAGAGAATAGTTACTGGATTGGTACTATATCAAACAGATACCTGATCGGTAAAGATCTCCATACAACTTATGAGACAGCACTTAAGGCTGTTACTCCTGCAAAACTTCAGAACTTCATGAAAGAGATGTTCAAACAGGGAAATCAGTTTGAAATTATCATGAATGGCATTGCTGCTGAAAAGAAATAAAGAATAGTAACCATATAACACTGATTAATGACCACAATAATTGAGATTGATAATTTTCTGGTATCCTCCGCTATTCTCACTGAGAAGTTTATTTGTGACCTTTCAAAATGCCATGGAGCATGTTGCATAATTGGAGACAGCGGAGCACCACTTTCAAAGGAAGAGTGTGATTTATTAAGCAGTGAGTACCCAAATTTTAAAAGATATCTCAGAGATGAGGGGATCCGCTCCGTTGAGGAGTCGGGTCCCTTTGTTCTGGATACCGATGGTGACCTGGTTACCCCTCTGATAGATGGAGAGGAGTGCGCCTACACCGTTTTTGACAAAGACGACAATTGTTTCTGCGGCATTGAGATGGCCTGCAGAGATGGAAAAAGTCAATTCAGAAAGCCGGCTTCCTGCTGGCTTTACCCTATAAGAGTTTCAACTCTTTCAAACGGAATGACAGCCCTTAACCTGCATGAATGGCATATCTGTACAGATGCATTTGCTAAAGGGAGGAGTGAAGGTGTTCCCGTTTATAAATTCTTAAGGGAACCTATAGTATTTGCTTTTGGTTTAGAATTTTACGAAAAACTTGAAAGCGCGGCTAAAGAGCTGGAGGGTCAGATTTAAACAACCCTGTTCCCAACATAAAGAGCAAGAGTCTCAAGCTCTTTTTTATATTCAGAATCATTTAGATTATCCAGAGCCTCAATAGCCATCCGCGAATGTTGAGCAAGTGATTTTTGCGCAGATTCAATTCCCGAGAATCTCTTAACAAATTCAAGTGTTTTATCTACCAAAGAGTTTGAATCTCCGTCTGTGTCTTTGATGAATTTTAACATCTCGTCTCTTTCTGCAGGAGAGCTGTTTTTAAATGCGCTTATCAACGGTAAAGTAATCTTCTTCTCTTTAATATCAGTCCCGGCCATCTTGCCTGTATCAAGATCGGGCATATAATCAAACACATCGTCTCTTATCTGGAAAGCAATTCCCAGATGATAGGCATACTTGCTAAGATCTGATATCAGACTCTCTGATGCTCCGGCCGAATAGACTGCACTGGCAACAGATGCTACGAAAAGACTAGATGTCTTTCTTGAGATAATATAGTAGTAGTCCTCCTCAGTGGTATCGAGTCGGGAGGCTTTTTGTATCTGAAAAAGTTCTCCTTCTGAAAGCTCCTCTACAGCCTTGGTAAAGAAACCCATAACCCTTGGATTATGTTGCTTTACAATTAGTGAAAGTGCTTTTGAGAGCCAGTAGTCACCGGTAAGCACCGATGAGGCGGGGCTGTACATATTCTGAACGGTTGGAGAACCTCTTCTGTGAGATGAATTATCGGCAACATCGTCATGGAGTAATGTTGCAGTGTGTATCATCTCAGCAACTGCTGCACACGAAATTGTAAGGGAGTTTGGTATACCACATGCTTTTGCAGATACCAGGCTTAATATTGGACGTATCTGCTTGCCTTTGAGCTCGAAAAGGTATTTATTAATTGTGTTAAGTAACTCAACGTTGCTCTCAAGGCTCTCTTTTATAAGATTATTGACCTCTAAAAGATCAACTTTAATTCTATCCTGGATTTTGCTTATTTCCATTATTATGCCGGCAGATAGTGTTTTGCCTCAAGTACAGATCTGCTGCTGTTCTCAATAGCATCGATTAATTCTTCAACAGTATCAACAACAATCAGACTATCTCTAAAGTTTTGTCCTAGACAGTTTTTTTCAACAAAAAAGTCAAAAAGATCAATCAGTTTATTATAAAAACCCTCCTGATTAAATATTATTACTGCTCCGTCGTATTGACCAAGCCTTTTAAGAGTGTATGTTTCCAGAAACTCCTCGAGTGTTCCTAACCCTCCGGGAAAAGCTACAACGGCGTCAGTGTCCTCCCTTAGAAGTTCCTTTCGTCTGCTCATTGTCTCTACTATCTCCAATTGCTTCATGCTCGGGTGTTGCAGCTCCATCTCTCCCATAAAACCGGGAATAACCCCCTCAACATTTGACCCCTTTTCCAGAACAGTATCAATTATTACACCCATTAACCCTCTCATACTACCTCCGCACACAATAGTGTAATTTAGTAAAGAAGCCGCCTTTGCAAATTCTTTGGCGGCCTCAGTATATTTGGATTCAAGAATGTTACTGGATGAACAGTAAACACATACCCTTTTTCCCATCCTTTAAAAAACCTAAAACATTATACTTACCGAAAGCTGAAAGCCTTGCAGTTTTGCATTTTTAAATGTTTCACCGTTAATTGCGCCGTCACCGGCAGACTGCAACTTTCCAAGGCCCCAGTTATATTTTCCACTAACCTGCAGCTTCCATATATCTATACCGGCACCAATACCGTAGCCGTAGTCAAATCTGTTTATGTCGTCCCATTCAGCAGTTTCGAATGACTCTCCCTTCCCTACAGCATACGAAACATATGGAGAAAACATTATAAACGGCCTTATAAGCAAAAGATCCAGACCAAGTTGAATATTTAAAGGAAGAGTAAGATAATCAAGGTAGAAACTTTGGTTGGGACCAATTGAATTCTCTGCACCTTGTCTTACAAAAAGGAGATCGGGCTGCAGTCCAATACCTATTACAGGAACCTTAAACTGATATGTCACACCAAAATGGTAACCGGTCTGTTTGCTCCAGGTATTATCTACATTTTCTGAAATATCCTTAAGAGAGTTGAAGTTAAGGCCACCCTTTACTCCAAACTTTGATTGAGCGGTTGCCGATGCCGACAGAATAAGGATTCCCAATACTATTACTGCAATTTTTTTCATTTTATTTTTACATTAGATCATTTAGCTTGGCTGCAATTGCTGCCTTTGTTGTAGATCCTACAATTTTATCTTTTAGTTCACCGTTTTTGAAAAATAGAATTGTAGGTATATTCCTGATTGAATATTTAACAGGAATAGACTCGTTAGAGTCAACATCACATTTGGTAATGACTGCTTTACCCTCGTACTCCACAGCCAGTTCATCAACTATTGGAGCAATCATGCGGCATGGGCCGCACCATGGAGCCCAGAAGTCAACCAATACAGGTTTATCTGAATTAATAACTATTTCATTGAAATTTGAGTCGTTTACTGCTATAGCCATTTTTTGATTTTTTTAAAATTAAACATTTGAGGTGCTAAATTAACATGTTTTTTTTAAAAAACCTATTAAGGTTTTACTGTTTAAAACCGAGCATAAATAAGAAGAGGGGCCTGAGCCCCTCCTTAATTAAATAACTGATTCTGCCTCCCAGACAAATGCTCTCATACCTTGTTGCTTTGCAGCATTATTCTCGGCTTTTAGCTCTTTTAAAAGCTGTGGCAACATCTCTTCAGGAACAACAGCAAGAATTGCCATATTTTTGGCCGGCCACGCATGGGTTCCATAGTGAGGTTCTCCCTTTACAGATCCTCTCCCCTGAACATCAACCCATTTAGTAAAACCCCTTATGCTACAGTTATCAAGAATTTCCATTACCACACTTGAGTGGGCCTGGTTATATATTATCATTACGGCTTTCATTATCGTGCAGTTTTAAATTTAAGACTTTTTGCATGAGCTTTTCTCTTCTTAGACATCTCCCTTACGTGCAGAGATGTATAGATAGTTGGAATCACAACCAAAGTTAAAAGTGTTGATACGCTAAGACCTCCGATAATTGCAATACCCATCGGCTGCCATATCTCAGAACCTTCACCAATTCCAATGGCCATTGGAAGCATGCCCAGAATTGTTGTAACAGTTGTCATTAGCACAGGCCTCAACCTAGATTTTCCACCTGAAACAACCGACTTCATAACACTCATCCCTCTCTCTTTATTGAGATTAATGTAGTCTATAAGCACAATTCCGTTCTTAACAACGATACCAACAAGCATAACCGCACCAATAAGTGCTATAAGACTGAGTGATGTTCCGGTTAACCAGAGCGCTATAAACACACCGGTAAATGCAAATGGAAGCGAGAACATTATTATAAAAGGATCTCTGAATGATTCAAACTGTGCTGCCATTACAATGTAGGTAAGCATAATTACCAGTAACAAAAGAGTTATCATGTCCATAAAGGACTCCTGTTGCTCTTCGTAAGCTCCGGATGTTTTAATCACAATGTTGGCCGGAAGTGATATTTCGTTTACCGCCTTTGTTACCTCAGCGGCAATATCTCCAAGCGGCCTGTTGTAAACCGACCCGGTAATCTTCACAACCCTCTCCCTGTCAAGGTGTTCAATTGATGGTGGTGCAAAATCCTCTATAACATCAGCCACCTCGCTTAATCTTATGGCTTTACCCTGGTTGTTATACAATAGTATGGCCTTAACATCATCTATATTGGATCTGAACTTAACCTCATCTCTCACAACAATGTCGTACTCGTCTCCATCTTCTCTGAACTGTGTGGTGATTATACCGTTAATTCTGTTTCTTACAGCAGTTGCTGCACTTGTAAGACTTACTCCGTTCAATGCCAGCTTGGCTCTGTCAAACTGAACCTTAAGCTGAGGCATGTAGTTCTCGCGGCTGAGTTTAACATCTCTAAGACCCTCTGTGTTCTTCATTATTTCGGCAACCTGATGTGCAACCATCTCAGCATCCTCCATATTGTACCCTAGCACATTCATCTCCAGAGATGAACCACCTGTTCCCATACCTTCATTTGAACCTCCCGGCATCACCTCAAATCTATAGATCTCAGGAATTGCTTCAAGATCTTTTCTCATTAGGTCAGATATCTCAAATATATCCCTTTGACGTGAATTTACATGAGTTAGCTTCATGGTATATGAGATTAGGTGCGTACCTGAATTGCCCATTGAAAGGAATATGTTTGATCCGTCTGATTGCCCCATAGTGGTTGACATTACCTCAATTTCGGGGTATTTATCTTTCCACTGGTTGTACAGATATTGGTTGAGTTCTCTTGAGTGTTCAACTCTGGTCCCAACCGGCAGTTCTACTGTTACCCCTATTTGCGAATTGTCCACTGCAGGGAAGAAGTCTGTTCCTACTTTTGTCAGGAGCAAAAGGCTTGATATAAACAGAGCCGATGCCGAAAAGATAACCAGTAATCTGTGGCCCAGTGCCCAGGTGAGGAACCTCTCATATGCTCTGTCCAGTCCGTCAAGCCCTCTCTCTATCGGTGCATAAAAGAACATGAATGCCTTGCTTCTCTTAGGGTCCTTTCTGAGCATTTTTGAGCTCAACATTGGAGTAAGTGTAAGAGCTGCAATTGTTGATACTGTTATAATTATGGTAACAATCCATCCAAGCTGCTTGAACATTATACCTGCAAGTCCCGAAACCATTGTCAATGGAAAGAATACCGCCACAATGGTTAGGGTAGAGGCAATTACTGCAACTGCCACCTCATTTGTGGCGTAAATTGCAGCATCTTTTGGTTTACTACCCTTCTCTATATGTGAGGTGATGTTCTCAAGTACCACAATAGCATCGTCCACCACCATACCTATGGCAATGGAGAGCGAACTTAATGATATGATATTAAGAGTATTACCCGATACCATCAGATAGATAAATGCGGCAATTAGCGAAACCGGAATCGTGAGTATGATAATAAAGGTGGCTCTCCATCTTCCAAGGAAGAACAGTACCACAATCATTACGAATAATCCTGCAAGAAGCACCGTTTCAGTAAGTGACCCTATACTTCCCTTTATAAATTCCGATGTATCAAGAACCATCTCAAGCTGAATATCCGGAGGAAGAAGCGGTTTGATTCTTTCAAGCTCTAATTGTATTTTGTTTGCAATATCTACAACATTGGCACCGGACTGTTTCTGAACTACTATTGTGGCAGCCCGCTCTCCGTTTGTAAGCACTTCGGTGGCCCTCTCTTTAAGAGTGTCTTTAACTATTGCAATATCTCTTATATAGATACTGCGTCCATTAAAACTGCCTACAATAATATCTTTGATTTCGTCACTCGATTTAAACTCCCCGTCAACTTTAACAGAGAAGGTCTCCGATCCTATATCAATATTTCCACCCGGTATATTACGGTTTTCCATTGCAAGAACTCCGGCAACCTGCTCAACTGTAAGTCTGTAAGCTTCAAGTTTTCTTGGGTCGGTCAACACTTGTATCTCTCTCTGAGGTGCACCTGAAATAGAGACCGAAGCCACTCCGTCAATACGGTTAATTGGGTTACCAACTTTATCTTCAAGAATTTTGTAGAGCCCCTGCTCATTCTGCGTTGTCCTGGCAGAGATGAAGGCAACAGGAATCATTGTTGAGTTAAACTTGAGAATTACAGGATTCTCAACCCCTTCGGGTAAGAAGTTCCTGAGCATATCAATAACAGAGCGGATATCGTTAACCGCTTCGGTCATATCAGTCCCATACTCAAACTCTACTGTAATCAAAGAGATATTGTCTTTCGATACAGATGTTATCTTTTTGAGGTCAGACACCGTACTTAGTGACATCTCCATTCTTTTGGTCACATTCTGCTCAATATCGGATGCGCTCGCTCCTGAGTATGTGGTCATTACCATAACCGCATTGAGTTCTATCTCGGGATATAGGTCAACCGAAAGTCTTGAGAAAGAGAAGAGACCTAATACCATTATCCCTACAAAGATGAGGGCCGTAGTAACCGGTTTTTTTACTGCACTTTCGTATATTTTCATCAGTAATTATTTTATTCTTATTTTACTTAATGTTTAGGTCAGACTCTGTAATCTGAACTTTAGAACCATCTATCAGGGCGGTGTTTCCTGCAACAACTATTTTCTGACCAACCTCAAGCCCGCCAAGTACTTCATAAATTGAGTCAACTCGTTTTCCTAACTCTACCTTTGTGTACCTTACAACATCACCGTCCAGAACAAACACATACTTGTCGTTTGTACCCTGCTGTTTAATAACCGCTTTGTCCGGTACTACAATTCTGTCTTTAGTTCCAAAATCAACCTTCGCTCTTGCAAACATACCGGGACGCATCTGGAGTGAAGGATTTTCAATTCTTACTTCAGCCTGGAATGTCCTTGTTGATGGGTCGATTGTTGGGTGAATGAGCATAACTTTCCCGTTGAATTTTTTCGCAGGATAGATATCAAGCGAAATCTCAACCGGTGTTCCAATTTTTACTTGAGGGAAAAACTCTTCGGAAATTCCGATAAGAATCTTTACAGGCTGCATCTGCATAACTACCAATATCGGCTGGCCTGTTGCAAGGTCACCGTTGTCAAAGTTTCTTTGAACAATTATACCGTCAATCGGAGAGAGAAGTTTTGTGTTTTTATCAAGATTGGCAATGCTCTCTTCTGCAACTTTTACCTGTGTCTTCATCTGATCGTACTGCTGAGCGGCTATTCCTCCTGAATTGTAGAGCGCTTCAATCCTCGCAAGGTCCAGCTTAAGGTTTTCAAGTTGAATTCTGGCTTGTGCATAGTTAATACTCTCCATCTGAACAAGTAATTGTCCTTTGGTAACACGACTACCTACCTCAACATAAATCTTCTCTACACGTTGTGCTGCAGAGCTGGAAATGTAGTTTTTAACCATCGGCTCTATGTTGCCTGTGAATTCAATTACCTGGCTTACCTGAGCCATTTCAACCCCGGCAACCTTTACCGGAAAGTTCTTCTCTGTGGACTCTGCTGTATCCTTTTCGCCTGAGCAGGATGCAAGTACCAGAGTACCGATTAGTAATAGAGATGCTATTTTTTTCATATTTCTGAATAATTTGTTTTCCATTAGTTATTGATTTTTTCTATTGTCTCACGACCTGTTACCTTTTCGAACTCATTTCGTGCCTTTATAAAGTCATAAATTGTTTGGTTAAGGTTTAGTTGTGATCTGGTAAGTGCAACTTCAGTATCGTTTAGCTCAAGCAGAGTACCGGTTCCTGTTGAATACCTTACTTTTGCAATTTCATATCCCTTTCTGGCCTGCATAACAGCCTCTTTATCAGACTCAAGCTGTATTTTGGCTCTATTCATCTCGTTAAGAGAATTCCTTAGTGCCAATGTGAGATTGTTTTCAACCATCTCTCTCTGATAGCTCATTTGTCTTATTCCAACCTTTGTCTGTTTCTCTTTAAGTGAGATTGATAACTTGTTGAAAATTGGTATTTGAAGCGCAAGACCTACTGCCACTGAATTTGTCCAGAGTCTGTTAAAAGTAAACTCTTCGCTCTGCATCTGCAGCTGGTAATTTGCAAAACCTGCAAGAGAGGGGAGCCTCTGAGACCTAATCAGTTCATAAGTTTTGCACAACTTTTCCAGTTGTATATCAATACTTCTGAGGGAGCTGTTATTATCAAGGATCATTGATCCCATTCCCTGAAATGCAGCTATCTCCGTTTCATAATCAGAAATGTTGCCTGCCACCTCCAGAGGGGTATCAAGATCAAGTGATAATAGTACTTTTAACTGCATTTTTGCCAGTTCCAGTCCGTTTGTTGCCTGTGTTATGGTTGGAAGTAGATTTCTTACAGCAACATCTGATCTTATCTTATCATACTCCGATGCAAGACCGTTATCGTACATATTTTTTATATTCTGTGCTGTCTGACCAGCATTTTTATAGCTCTCCTGCAGTACTTCCAGTGATTGCTCAAGCATAAGTATCCCGTAGAAAGAGTTTTTAACCTGTGATATTAACTCAATTTTGGTATTCCTTGCCGATTCAAGTGCGTTCTTGAGGTCAAGCTCAGAAAGTTGAATGCTTTTAAACAGAGCTAGCGAGAATATTGGTACCTGCATTACTCCATTAACAGCATAGCTGTTTGTTGCACCAATCTCCATCTTGCCTCCGGGGAAAAAATCCGAAAAGAATACCGGTTTGAGGATGTTGTTTGTATACTGTGCATTTGCGCTTAAAGAGGGCATCAGCGAGTACCAGTTTTCTGTCTTAAGCCAGTCAACTCTTTTTATCTCTTCATCTGCAATTTTAACGCTAAGGTTCTCGTTAACGGCTATTTCAAGTGCCTGGTCAATTGTCAGCGTAAGGGTTCCTGTTGTTGAATGTTGTCCAAACAGGCTGCTGCCGGCGGCAACAGTCATCAAAAGTGTAAGTGCAATGGTTACTTTTGTCCTTAATTTCATAATTTAATTAATTTGAATTTTCTAAATATTCGTCTATTGTTTTGATCCCCTTTTCAGTTGCTATTCCCCTGAAATAGAAAATAACAACCTCCTTGAAGAGCTCTTTTCTTTTATACTCCTTTACCGGAAAGACATCGGAGTTTTCTAAAAGATGTGATATCTCAATTACAACTTTAGAGACAATTTTATTGTCAATATTTTTAATAATGTATCCTTCTCTCTGACCTTTTTCAATATATTCGTTTATCCTCTCCATGTGATAAACCATCACATTTTCTACTGTTTTCTTATATAGGTCGTAGTAGTATTTTCTAAGCTCCTGGAAAAAATTAATCTTAAGATTTATTATAAGGTCTGATTGGGAGTTGTGAATCTTAAAAAGCAGGTCAAGTACATTTTCGGACTCCTTTTCCAGACTCATTGAATAATCTATCATCTGTACTTTCATGAATTCAATGCACTCCTCAAGCAATTGTGATTTGTCGGAAAATTGCTCATATAGCGTTCTTTTTGAGATGCCGTTCTCTTTGGCTACATCATCCATTGTTATGGACTTACATCCGTTTTGGAGAAAAAGGTCAGTAGACACCTCTATTATTCTATCTCTTATATCCATTTTTATAATTACTCTTAATTGGGGCGCAAAGGTAATATTGAAAACTTAAAAAACAAAAATAGTTTTCAAGTTTTATGCCAAAAATTTCTATTTCCTTGTTAACTTTGTATTTATAATGTTACAAAATCATTAAAATCAACAATATGTATACAAATTTTAAGGAGTTTCTTTCAAATGAGCTGTCCAATATTCAGGAGGCAGGGCTCTATAAGAGAGAGAGAGTTATTGTTAATCCTCAGCAGGCAAACATAAAAATTTCAAGCGGACAGGAGGTGCTCAACTTTTGTGCAAACAATTACCTTGGGCTTTCAAATAACAGCAACCTTATCGAAGCTGCAAAAAAGGCTCTTGATACCCGCGGTTTTGGGATGTCAAGCGTACGCTTTATATGTGGTACACAGGATCTGCATCTGGAACTTGAGAAAAAGATTTCTGATTTTTTCGGAACAGAAGATGCTATTCTTTATGCTGCCTGTTTTGATGCAAACGGTGGAGTGTTTGAGCCTCTGCTTTCTGAAGAGGATGCCATTATTTCAGATTCGTTGAATCATGCGTCTATTATTGACGGGGTTCGCCTTTGCAAAGCTCAAAGATACCGTTATGCAAATGCCAATATGGAGGAGCTTGAGAATTGTCTTAAGGTATCTCAGGCACAGAGGTTTCGTCTGATTGTAACCGATGGAGTATTCTCAATGGATGGAAATGTTGCTCCGCTGGATAAGATTTATGAACTTGCCGAAAAATACAACGCCATGATAATGGTGGACGAATCTCACTCTGCCGGTGTTGTTGGAGAGACCGGAAGGGGAACAACCGAACTATACAATTTAAGGGGTAAGGTTGAGATTATCACCGGAACTCTCGGAAAAGCATTCGGAGGAGCCATCGGTGGCTTCACAACCGGGAGAAAAGAGGTAATTGATATGCTCAGGCAGCGTTCAAGACCATATCTATTCTCTAACTCTATTCCTCCAATGGTTGCTGCTGCGGGAATTGAGATGTTTGATATGATGTCAAAGACCAACCATCTCCAGGATAAACTTCACAGTAACACAGCTTACTTCCTTGATAAAATGAAGAGTGCCGGTTTTGATATTAAACCTACACGCTCCGCTATCTGTGCTGTAATGTTATACGACGCAAAGCTATCACAGGAGTTTGCATCAAAGATGCTTGAAGAGGGTATTTATGTTATTGGTTTTTACTTTCCTGTGGTTCCAAAAGATCAGGCTCGTATCCGGGTTCAGATCAGTGCGGGACACGAGCCTGAGCATATTGACAGGTGCGTAAATGCTTTTGTTAAAGTTGGAAAAGAACTAGGTGTAATCAGTTAAATCTGCGCTCTATTCTATCCTTTTTACGTTCTATTCTCTCTTTGAAATCATAGTATCTGCCCTCCCATCTGTCGTCATAGCGCCTGTTACGGTCACAGTTGAATATCCAATCTCTCTCAATACGCCTTTCAAAGTCGTGCTCAATAGGACTTGTAACAATTACCTTAACGCCTTCGGGAATGTAGAGCATTACTTGCTGGAATGTTGCATCAAACTTGTTCTGTTTACTGTAAATGTTTGGTTTGATTGTTATAAGAGAATCTGTTATCTCATAAGATGGCAGATTTTTTTGTGCCTTGGCAAGAGCCTCCGAGTAAGTATAAGAGTGAGAGTCGGTACGGCCAATTAACAGACTCCCCTCCTCTTTGCTTTGCCTTACAATCTTGAAATGCGGGAATGCAACAATTTGCTGACTATTCTTCTCACCCTCCATCCAGAACAGGGTATAATCTGAGTAGCCGGCATTCAGCATTACTCTTGAGGATGGAACTCCGGTAGATGATTCAAATTTTACATATAGAGTGTCGTACTTATCATTGATGACAACCTCCTGTTCGCTCCTTGCATCACTCCAGAAAGGTCGGCTTGCTTTAGTAGCCAGGATTCCAAAGGTAAAAATTGATATTATCCACAATATAAATATTATAAGACCTGGGCGAATTCCCTGAGGTCTGAAACCAAATAGTAGATGGATTCCTCCGTACAGCATCCCTATAAAAGGAAGGAATATCATACATAAAAATGCAATCTTCAGGTAAACAGGATTCTCAATGCCTATATTAACATAGTCAAGAAAATCTACAGGTACCACATCTTTGAAAATTTCAACACCTAAAAATAGGAATGAAAAGAAAATCAGGCCGCCAAGCGAAATGACAATCAGAAATACCGACACAATTTTTGAAATTACTGTCGCAATTGCACTCATTGCCTCTACCCCTTCTCTTCCTGCTCTTCTAATACCTTTACCGGCCTGATTAAATCCACTCTCCATCTGTCTTTGGAAATTATTCAAATCCAATGGCTCTCCGTACATTGCACAACGCTGCTCAACTGTCCTGGCCTCGGGTATAGCAATCCACATAACAATGTATGCGAAAATCATAAAGCCTCCACCGCCAACATGCATTAGGCCAAAGAAAGAGAAGCCGATAAAGAGCAGCACAAACAGTACCCTGACAAGTGTTGTGTCTATAGATGTGTATGCTGCCAGACCAGAACATACTCCGCCCAGCACCTTGTTATCCGGATTTCTGAAAAGTCTCTTGGGAATTTTGTTTTTGTATGACGATGAAGTTGTGCTACTTGAGTAACTCTGTTCTTCGTCAATTACATCGGGTCTGCCCAGAATTGAGATCACCTCTTTAATTGCAGATGATGTTACAACATTGTTTGCACCGCACTTTTCAACAAACAGTTCGGCCATCCTCTCTTCTATGCCTTCAATAATCTCCTGGCCGTTCTCTTTAGTGTCGTAATGATCGTGAAGTTCGTTAAGGTAACCTTTAATGATGAGGAATCCCTCCTCTTCAATAGTAAAGGCAAGATTTCCGATACTTACTTTGACAACCTTTTTCATTTTATTTCTTGTTATTTCTTATTAATGCGATTGTTTCAACTATCTCTATCCACGCTGAATCCATCTCTGCAAGCAACTCCCTACCTTTATCGGTTATTGCATAATATTTTCTTGGAGGCCCCTGCTGTGACTCTTCCCATCTGTAGCTTAACAGTCCCTGATTTTTCTGCCTTGTGAGCAGCGGGTAGAGAGTTCCCTCTACCACTATCATCTTCGCATCCTTCAATTCGCTTATGAGCGAAGATGCGTATGCGTCGTTGTTGTTAAGAATACTCAAAATGCAGTATTCCAAAACACCTTTTCGCATTTGCGATTTTATGTTGTCTGTATTAATCTCGTTCATAACCCCTCCCAATTATCTGTAAGTAGAAAATTTCCTCAGGTTTTCGGCTGTTACCGGTAAACCTCTCATTTCACATTTCTGTGCTGCTGTATATGCCATAGGAGCAATAATCCAAAGGATAATATAACCCCAGAAGCCAACACTGCCCATAAATATTGCTACAAAAAAGAGTACCCTCACAAGAACAACATCTATATTGAGGTAAAGTGCCATCCCGCTGCAGACTCCTCCGATTACCTTGTCGTCCGGATTACGGTAAAGTTTCTTAACGGCCATGTTATAAAAGGGCTCGTTTTTAACACCAAAGTCATCCTCCATCTGCCCTCCGTCAGGCATTCCCAACTGAGAGATAATGTTGTTGACCATTGTGATGTTTACAACCTGATATCTGGTTCCAAGCGCCTCAGTAAAAAGCTCGGCAATTCTTTGTTCCAGATCTTCCATAACATCACCTGACTGTACACCCATTCCCGTCTTCTCTTTAAAACGGGTGAGGTAAAGATTTAATTTCTGATAAGCGTCCTCATCTATTACAAAGCTTCTTCCGCCTATACCTACTGTTACTACCTTTTTCATTTTTAACCTATTTAATTTTACATAGAATTTGGTACTGCAAATATATATACATTTTTTAATACCTTGTATCACATAGTACTAAATTTTTTCACAAAAAAAGCCCGTTACTTGCGTAACGAGCTGATATACTGTGAGAAAATTTTTATTAATTTTCTGTCCCCGATGGTGTTTCAGGTGTTGCAGGGGCAGGATTAACTGGAAATTCCGGCTGACCTTGCGTCGGAGCCGACTGTTCTATTCTCTGCTGAATTGCGTTTTGCTTCCTGCTGCTTCCTGTTGAAACGAATGCTGTAGCAAGAACGCACAAAACCAAAATTGAGATTGCAAGTGTCCATGTTGCCTTTTCAAGGAAGTCGGCAGTTTGACGAACACCAAATGTCTGGTTGCCTGATGCGAAGTTGGCTGCTAGTCCGCCACCTTTCGAATTCTGCACTAACACTACTATTGTCAGCAATATACTTGCGATGACGATAAGGATAGCTATTACGGTATACATAATATTAGTTGTTATATTTGTTCTTAATCTCTTTTACAAGGGTCGCAAAGTAAGCACTTTTTTCCGGATATAACAAAATAAGTTTTGCATAAACATCTAATGCTCTTTTGTAAAAACCTTGATCCAGATATATTTTTGCAAGCGTTTCAGTGTAAAATGAGGAGTCATCAAAAAGCTCTGCTGTATCTATCTCTACTTCCGGGACACTATGGTGTTCTTTAAAATTTGGTGATGCTCTTAACAGGGAGGGCTTTTCTACAATAAAGTTATCCACCGGCTTTGAACGATCCAGATCAATCTGAGAAAACTCCTCTCTCGAGAAATAATCCCCTCCGGCAAGCACAAAGCGGGGCATTGTTCCTGGAACAAGATCTGACATCTCGTCAAGTACTATCTCGTCTCCATCTTCAAACCCCTTTATCTCATCGGCAGTGTAGCCTGACCCGGGTACAATATTCTCTGTAGGTTTTGCTACTGCTGTCTCATCAGAAGATTGCTTAATTAAGGTCTCTACCTCATTTTTAGGTGAAGAGTCCGGTTGTTCGTCAAATATCTCAATGATATCTTCGGGAGCTGTTAACCCCCCTCTGGTCGTTTTAACCTTGTATAAAACAGAACGCGAGTAAACACGTGATGCTGCTTTTGCCAGAAATGAGTTGCCTGCATCTTCGTCCATGATTGACATACGTCTGAAAATTTCAAGGTATCCCGCAGAGTACCAAGGATATCTCTCAATATACTTTTCAAGTTTATGTAAATCCAAATTTGACATATTTACCAGTTTGCAACGGTTGCGTTAAAAATCTCCTCAACCAGCTTCTTCACAATACTCTCTACCAGTCGTGCCTCTACTGCGTCCAGCGACGATGTTGATGGGTAGTCCTCAAATGCAGCAAAGTTTTTTTCAAAATTCTCTTTGGGGTATTTTACATTAGTAAATGTTACCTTAACCGTCACAGTTAAACGGTTCTGTGCGGCAACCTCCTGTGCGGTAACAGCAATAGAGACTGTTTCGTAACTGGTTATCTGCCCCTCTACCTGCAGATCGCCCCTGTCATTCTCAAGGCGAAGCTTTGTGAAACGGCGATACTTCTCTTTAAGCTCCTCTGTAAGTGCATTACTCAAAGCAGGATTAACCCTCATTGCCCTGTTTTCGATATTATATACGGTTATCGAAGTAACGTCGGGCTGAATTGATGTCCCCGAGAAGGAGTAAATCCCGCAAGAAGTTAAAATAAACAGTACTGCTATTATATATAAATACTTTTTCATTTCTCTCTGTATAAACCTTTAGTCCAAATATAGCAATTTAGTCCAGATTCAACTCCTTGATTTTTCTGTACAGGGTCCTTTCTGATATTCCTAACTCCTGAGCGGCAAGTTTTCTCTTCCCGTTGTTTTTCTCCAGAGCTCTTTTGATCAGATCGGAATTTACTTCAGAAATTGAAAGTGTCTCAGTAAAGTCGTCCTCTTCGTAGTCAACAATTGAGGAATCTCCTATGTTGGTCTGAATCTCTTTCCCGGTCGAAATTCTTGTTGGTGGAATTACCTGATCTTTGGAAAGTTTAATTTTAAGTTCCTCAACCTCCTGCCTTAACTGATATAATATCTTGAAAATAATATCTCTGTCTGTAAGATAGTCGCTTGCGTGACCCTCCGTTCTAACCGGTAAATTGTTAGATGAATCCGGAGGAAGATACTTATTCAGCAGCTCAGGGCCAATCAATCTGTTGTGTTCAATAACTGATATCTGTTCTGCTATGCTTTTAAGTTGCCTTACATTACCGGGCCATCTGTAGTTTTCGAGCATAATGACAGCATCCGGAGTGAGGCGGATAGATGGCATCATATATTTATCTGCAAAATCCAGCGAAAACTTTTTGAAGAGCATATGAATATCCTCTTTCCTCTCCCTTAATGAAGGTACTACGATTGGAACGGTATTTAGTCTGTAGTACAAATCTTCGCGGAACCTCCCCTGTTCAATTGCTCTCTGCAATTTTACATTTGTTGCGGCAATAACCCTTACATCTGTCTTTTGAACTTTTGATGAGCCTACCTTTATAAACTCGCCTGACTGGATTACCCTTAAAAGGCGCACTTGTGTCGACAGAGGAAGCTCTGCAACTTCGTCCAGAAAAAGCGTACCTCCGTTTGCCACTTCAAAGTATCCCTTTCTTGTCTCAAACGCACCGGTAAACGACCCTTTCTCATGGCCAAACAGCTCTGAATCAATTGTTCCTTCTGGTATTGCTCCGCAATTTACGGCAATGTACTGACTGTGTTTCCTGGGGCTGTTAATATGGATAATCTGTGGTATTACCTCCTTGCCAACTCCACTCTCTCCTGTTACAAGTACTGAGAGGTCGGTAGCAGCAACCTGCACGGCAATCTCAAGTGCTCTGTTGAGCGCCTGGTTGTCTCCTATTATATCGAATCTCTGCTTTATTGACCTTAAATCCATAGCACACAAAAATAGATAAAATTTATACCTTTGGGAAATTTAAAAGGTAGAAAATGAAAATTCTGGCAATCATACCAGCAAGATACGCATCTACACGTTTTCCCGGTAAACCTCTGGCGCTGATAGGTGGAGTTACCATGATTGAGAGGGTATATGCAAGGTGCAGGGAGGTTTTTGAAAGTGTTTATGTTGCAACGGACGACAACAGAATTTATGATACCGTAGCTAAAAGCGGAGGTAATGCAGTAATGACGTCGGTTGACCATCCTAATGGCACAAGTCGTGTTCTGGAGGCAATGTATAAAATAGAGAAGGATTCAAGTGAGATTTGCGATGTTGTTGTTAACATTCAGGGAGACGAGCCATTTATCGAACCGCTGCAGTTAAAAGAGCTTATCGGCTGTTTTGACACTCCGGGCACTATGATTGCTACTCTTGCAAAAAAAATTGATGACAAAGAGGAGTTGTTTAACCCCAACACCCCCAAAGTAGTATTTGGAACAGACGGCAATGCTTTATATTTCAGTCGCTCACCTATCCCTTTCGTTAGGGATGTTCCTGCTGAAAAATGGATCGAAAAATTCGACTTCTTCAAACATATCGGTTTGTATGGTTATACCCGTGATGCACTAATTAAAATAAACAAGCTTAATCCGGGGATTCTTGAGATTGCAGAAAGCCTTGAACAGCTTCGCTGGCTTGAAAATGGTATAAAAATTGTGGTGCAAAAAACTGTCCATAGCTCATTCTCAGTTGACATCCCTGATGACATTGAGTTTTTAAAGGCTAAAGGGCTTATGTAGTATGGTTTTGTAAAACTTTTTGCCTATATTTGCAATAATGGGGTAGTCCCAACGAAATTTAAAAGAATTAGAATTAAACAACTAAATACATCCAGAATGAAAAAAAATTTATTTAAAATCTTAGCGGTTGCCGTCATGGGGCTATCTATTGCATCCTGCAGTAATCCTTCAAAGATGGCGAAAAATGCTCAATTGGTGAGTGTTGAAAGTAATCCCAAAATACTTGAAGTAGTTGCTGATGAGATTACAGCCACCTACACAATGAACTTCCCTGAGAAATATTTCCATCCAAGAGCTATTCTCGAAGTAATTCCTGTATTGGTTTATCAAGGCGGAGAGGTTGCCGCACCTGCATTCAAACTTCAAGGTGAAAAGGTTACCGATAATTTCCAGCCTATTTATTCAACCGGAGGTAAAGCCAGCAATACTGTTAAGTTTGCATACAAGCCGGGAATGGAAAAATCTCATCTGGAACTAAGAGTTGCTGTTTGGAACAAACTTAAAAAATACGATTTCCCTGCACCTTACAAACTTGCAGACGGAGCAAACATTACTTATAAGCTTGTTCACACAGATGGAATAACAGCCATCACTTCAAATAATTATCAGAAGGTAATCAGAGAGAAGAAAGAGACTCAAATTCTTTACACAATCAATAGCCCGGTTGTTCGCCCTAAAGAGCTTACCAAAGCCGAGATTAAAGAGTTCGAGCAATTCCTTGCTTCTATTGAAAAGGATGAAAAAAGAGAGGTTAAAAGTACTGACATCGTTGCCTATGCTTCACCGGACGGACCTACAAAACTCAACACAAAACTTTCTGACAAGCGTGGTGAGACTGCAAAAACAGCATTTGACAAAATAACTAAAAATGTACCTGTAACTGCTCCCGTTAATGTTTCAACCATAGCAGAAGACTGGGAAGGTTTTCAGGAGCTTGTTGCTGCATCTACAATTCAGGACAAAGAGCTTATCCTTCGCGTTCTCTCTATGTACAGCGACCCTTTGGTACGTGAAAGGGAAATCAGAAATATGTCTAAGGTATTCAGCACTCTTGCTGACAAAATTCTTCCTGAATTAAGAAGAGCAAGAATGATTGCAAATGTTGACTACACAAACTACTCAGACGAGGAGCTTAAGGATCTTGCCAAATCAAACATCGAAATTATGGATGTTGAAGCACTTCTTTACACAGCAGCCCTTGTTAAAGATTACGATACCAAAGCTGTCCTTTACAAGAAAGCAGGTGATAAATTCAAGTGTGACCGCGCTTACAACAACCTTACAGCTGTATCTCTTGACAACGGTAAACTTGCAGAAGCAAAAGCAGCTCATGCAAAAGTTACCAACAAGACTTCAGGTTACTATTTGAACAACGCCGGTGTTATTGCACTTCGCGATAAAGATTACAAAGCAGCTGCCGAAATGTTTGCAAAATCAGATCTGAAAGAGGCTAAGCAAAATGCAGCAATCATTGACATCCTCAATGGTAAGTACAATGATGCAGTAAACAAACTGGCCGGAACAAAGAACGAGAACGAAGGTCTTGCATACATTCTTACAAACCAGCTTGACAAAGCATCTGCTGCAATCACTTGCAAATGTGCTCATTCTGCATACATGAGAGCAATCATAGCTGCCCGCCAGGGTAACATGACTGAGGTTGCAAAACAACTCGAAATTGTTTACAAAAACGACGCTTTGAAAGCACGTGCTCAGAACGATATCGAATTTGCAAAATTCAGAGACTAATCAAGGTTAAAACCTGAACGGCAATACCAAAACAGTATAACCAAAAGGTAAACCTGAACGGTAATACCAAAACGGAATAACCAAAAGGAAAAAACCACAAATAGCAAGAGGCTGCCTAATAATTGGCAGCCTCTTTTATTATTATACATTCGTCGCCATTTATGCCTGAAAATTTTAAGTGTTAACACATGTCGCAGGCAAACAGCACGTTACATAATCAATACCCCTGAATTAACAGATATTGGATTTGCAAATATCTAACAATCAAACAAATACAATGTCACTTAAAATTCACTAATTGCGGAGGGAGGGACTCATCCACATATCAGATGAGAGCCTATTAGAAACCGATATTCCGGGCGATGGTATTCCGGGCGATGGTATTCTGAGAGTCTGATGTGCATTATCTGTCGGTATAATTGCAGAAAGATATATTTATTACCCTGCTGAAATAATAACATGCTTAATTTATTACTTGCTGTATAAATTAACCGGCTGTATTAATAAGCGGGGTAAATATGTTACCTAGGCACCTTTACTGACAGGGGATAAATTGTACTAGTCCAGTTTCAAGACCGCCATGAAGGCGCTTTGCGGAACCTCTACGTTTCCAACCTGGCGCATGCGCTTCTTACCTTTTTTCTGTTTTTCAAGGAGTTTACGCTTTCTGGAGATGTCACCACCGTAACATTTAGCTGTCACATCTTTTCTGACAGCCTTTACGGTTTCGCGGGCGATAATCTTTGAGCCGATTGCTGCCTGAATGGCAATATCAAATTGCTGGCGGGGTATTAGCTCTTTTAGCTTTTCGCACATACGGCGGCCAAAGTCATAGGCATGGTCGCGGTGTATAAGCGATGATAGCGCATCAACCGGTTCAGCGTTAAGTAGGATATCCAGTTTTACAAGACTTGCCTCCTTGTACTCGGTTACGTGGTAGTCAAAAGAGGCATATCCACGTGATACCGATTTTAGCTTGTCATAAAAATCAAAGACAATTTCGGCCAGAGGCATGTCAAAGTTAAGCTCCACCCTTTCACTTGTAAGAAAATGCTGACTTATGAGTACCCCTCTTTTATCAAGACAAAGTTTCATGATTACTCCAAAATACTCAGATTTTGAAATTATCTGTGCTCTTATGTAAGGCTCTTCTATATAGTCAATTAGAGTTGGCGCAGGCAGACCTGACGGGTTGTGGACATCAAGTTTATCGCCCTGAGTGGTGAAAACTTTATATGATACGTTAGGTACAGTTGTGATTACGTCCATATCAAACTCTCTGTACAGACGCTCCTGAACAATCTCCATGTGCAAAAGTCCAAGGAATCCGCAACGGAATCCAAATCCCAATGCCAGCGAAGATTCCGGTTCAAAAACCAGAGAGGCATCGTTAAGCTGCAATTTTTCAAGTGAACTTCTTAGATCCTCATATTCGTCAGCCTCCACAGGATAAAGCCCGGCAAATACCATGGGCTTAACCTCCTCAAAACCTGCAATTGAACCTGAACAAGGTCTGTCACGATGGGTAATTGTGTCTCCCACCTTAACCTCACTTGCGGTTTTTATACCCGAAATTATATAACCCACATCACCTGTTCCAACCTCTCCGGTAGGTACCATCTTAAGACGGAGCTTGCCTACCTCATCGGCTTCATACTCTTTGCCTGTGTTGTAAAATTTGACCTTATCGCCCTTTCTTATTACTCCGTGCTCTACTTTAAAATAGGCAATAATGCCTCTGAAAGAGTTAAAAACAGAGTCAAAGATAAGTGCCTGCAAAGGGGCATCCTCATTACCTTTTGGTGCAGGAACCCTTTCGACGATAGCCTCAAGAATCTCCGGCACACCTTGTCCGGTTTTTGCACTGGCCAAAAGGATATCTTCGCTATCACATCCGATAAGTTCAATTATCTGATCTTTAACCTCGTCTATCATAGCGGCATCCATGTCAATTTTATTCAGAACAGGAATTATTTCAAGGTCGTGGTTTATTGCCAGATAAAGATTTGATATAGTCTGTGCCTGAATTCCCTGAGTAGCATCTACAATAAGAAGAGCCCCCTCGCAGGATGCAATGGCGCGTGACACCTCATATGAGAAGTCAACGTGGCCGGGAGTGTCAATAAGGTTAAGAATATAATCCTGCCCCTTGTACTTGTAATCCATCTGGATTGCATGACTCTTAATTGTAATTCCCTTCTCCTTCTCCAGATCCATAGAATCCAGTACCTGGTTATCCATATCCCTTGCCGAAAGGGTATGGGTGCACTCAAGAAGTCTGTCTGCCAGTGTGCTTTTACCGTGATCTATGTGTGCAATTATGCAAAAGTTCCTAATATGCTTCATTTAACGAGTAAGGGGTTATTGTGGGTGCAAAGATAGAAATAATTCCAAAATTATGACTTTGGTGTTATCTTTGCCGAACATAGATAAATTTAAAGAAAATAATGGCTGAAACAGCAAATTTAAAAGATATTGCTTCTCAGGTTAGAAGAGATATTATCCGAATGGTAAGTATGGCCGGCTCAGGTCACCCCGGCGGATCGTTAAGCAGTACCGACTTTCTGACCGTACTATTTTTTGAAACACTTAAGCATAATCCTGCCCAATGGGACAGAGAAGGCAAGAATAATGATATGTTTTTTCTTTCGGCAGGGCATCTGTCACCTGTTTACTATAGCGTTCTTGCCAGGAGCGGATACTTTCCGGTAACGGAGCTTGCAACATTCCGCAAATACGGAAGTCGTCTGCAGGGTCACCCTTCAATAGAGAGAGGCCTGCCTGGTGTTCACACCGCTTCCGGTTCACTGGGACAAGGACTCTCTGTTGCGTGCGGTGCAGCCATTGCAAAACGCCTCAATAAAGAGGAGAATTTTATTTATGCTTTGATTGGTGACGGAGAGAGTGAGGAGGGTCAGATCTGGGAGGCGGCACTTTTTGCGGCACAGCATAAACTAGACAGGCTCATTGCAATCACAGACTGGAACGGACAACAGATTGACGGTCCGGTAAGTTCAATTCTGGACCTGGGAGATCTCAAAGCAAAATGGGATGCCTTTGGATGGAGTTGCAAAGTGGTTGATGGTCATAACCTTGACGAGATAAGGGCAGCATACAAATGGGCAATTGATGGTACAGGAGATGGCAAACCAAAGATGTTGCTTATGAAGACAGAGATGGGTAAAGAGGTTGATTTTATGCAGGGTACACACCACTGGCACGGGAAAGCTCCAAATGCAGATCAAACAGTCAGGGCACTGGAACAACTAAAAGAGACACTGGGAGATTTTTAACGAGAAGAGTATGAAGGCAAAATTTGAAAATAAAGGAAACAAAGATACACGTTCAGGATTTGGAGCAGGGCTCTCTGAACTGGGTAAAAGAGATGAAAAGGTTATAGCACTTTGCGCAGACCTTACAGGCTCTCTAAAAATGGATGCCTTTGCGGCCGAACATCCGGAAAGATTCATTCAGTGCGGAATTGCCGAGGCAAATATGATAGGTACAGCCGCAGGTTTGGCCGTTTCGGGAAAAATCCCTTTTGTAGGTTCGTTTGCGGGCTTTGTTACCGGACGTGTTTACGACCAGGTACGCCAGTCAGTAGCCTACTCCGAAACAAACGTAAAAATTTGTGCATCACATGCAGGCATAACTCTTGGTGAAGATGGTGCAACACACCAGATTATGGAAGATCTAGGCCTAATGCGAATGTTGCCAAACCTAACGGTTATCAACCCTTGCGACTACAATCAGACCAAGGCAGCAACAATAGCAATCGCCAACCACAAAGGGCCGGTTTACCTCAGGTTCGGCCGCCCATCTGTACCAAATTTCACTTCCGAAGATGCCCCGTTTGAGATAGGCAAGGCCATAACGCTTAACCCCGGAAACGATGTTACAATCTTTGCAACAGGTCATCTGGTATGGGAAGCAATCGTGGCAGCTGAAGAACTCGAAAAAGAGGGTATCTCTGTAGAGCTGATAAACATCCACACAATTAAACCCCTTGACCAAAAAGCAGTCTTAGAATCAGCAGCAAAGACCAAGGCCGTTGTAACTGCAGAAGAGCATTTGATTGCAGGAGGAATGGGAGAATTGATTTCAGGCCTGTTGGCCAGAGAGTTGCCACTTCCTGTTGAGTGTGTTGCAGTTAACGATCACTTTGGACAGAGCGGAGAGCCGGCTCAACTTTTAAAGGAGTACGGACTCTCATCTTCGGACATAATTGCTGCAGTAAAGAGGGTGCTTAAAAGAAAATAAATATTAAACCTGATGGACGATAAGGATCTCCTGGAGCTGTTTAAAGAGGAGGGAAAAGAGAATTATGCCTTCAACCTTATCGTAGACAAATACGGAGAGAGACTCTATTGGCATATCCGTAAGCTGGTTGCATCTCATGAAGATGCAAATGACCTGCTTCAGGAGACATTTATCAAAGCGTGGGCTGCCCTGCCCCGATTCAGGGAGGAGTCCCGGCTTTACACCTGGCTATACAGAATTGCAACGAACGAAACTCTTACTTTTATTAAAAGAGCAAAATTAAAGGCATTTCTATCTTTAAGCGACTACTCCCGGCAACTGGAAAATCAACTTGAAGCAGACCCATATTTCAATGGTGACAACACCCAAATGATATTCCAAAAGGCAATAATGCGTCTGCCATCTAAACAGAAGGCTGTATTTAATATGCGCTATTTTGACGAATTGAGCTATGAAGATATCTCGGAGATCTCGGGCACATCTGTAGGAGCATTAAAAGCCTCATATCACCACGCTTATCAAAAAATTCAGGAATATTTAAAAGAGACTATTTAATCCTTTTGTTATTTTTATAGTCAAATAGGTATGAAACAAAAAAATTACATAGAAGATCCCCATTTAAAAAAGAATCCGTTTACGGTTCCTCCGGGATACTTCAATGAAATGAGAAGTCAGGTTGCAGAGAAAATATCTTCTGCCGGACGCTCTCCAAAAACCGGCTTTATCACTGTTATACGGCCACAGTTGGCATTAGTCTCCGCTTTTGTCATTATATTCTTCATTGGTTACGCTGCGCTTACCATTTTCACACCGAGGGCTTCTGAGAGTGATCTTTCAACCCTGACTGCCGGTAATCAGTACATCGAAGAGGGTTTTCTCAAAACTACCTTTATAGATTTCTTTGACGTTGATGGAGAAAACGAGACAGCAGATATACACACCATTCCCTCAGAAGAGGTAATAAGCTATATAAGTGAAAACATTGACATTATAACACTCACCTCTCTGGAATAGAGGGGAGCATTAAATAAATAACCAGGAAATGAAAAGAATACTAATAATTCTGCTTACTATAGCCTTTGCAATACCTGCAATGGCTCAGCCCGAACCCAACAAACAGCAGCAGAGAAACCAGAGATATCAGCAGATTCAAAGTGCAAAAATTGCATTCTTTACTGCCGAATTGGAGCTTACCCCTAAAGAGGCCGAGGAGTTTTGGCCTGTGTACAATCAATACTGGAAAGAGCGCGAAACGGTTATCAGAAGAGTTCAGGGAACACTCAGGAATGTAAATCGCTCATTAAAAGGCGAACAGGCAATGACTGAATCCGAAATCAAAAAACAACTTGAGATCTACATTAACGGTTCATCTGAAGAGGGAGCTATACATAAAGACTATTTCGTGAAATTCATGAAAATTTTACCTCCAACGAAAGTTGCTAAACTATATGTTGCCGAAGAGGAGTTCAGAATGAAGATGATTCATCAGCTCAGAGGTACAGGCGGTCCCGGAACAACACCCGATCAGAGACAGCCAAAATAATATGGCTTTCACTCTCCGGATGATGTCCTGGGAAAATCTTTCAGATAAAAATTTTCGACAAGACTACAGTACTCCGGAGTGTAATACTTACCGCCATTAAGTTGCATAACAAGGGTCTCCTCAGAGTAGGAGACCTTTTTGTTTTTAGAGAACTCAATCAGATATCTCTTCTCCTTTTTATCTGCAAGTGTCTTAACGCGGCATAACCTTAGCGGACTCAGGCCGTTTTCCTTTGCAAGCTCAATAACAGTACCACCCTGGTCAGCAGGTAAAACAACCGCAAACACACCATCTTCTTCGAGCAAATCAGATGCTCCCTTTAAAAGATCAGAAAAGGGCAAGGCATTGTTGTGCCTGGCATCAGATCTTCTTTGAGAGGGTGGCAGCAGTGAATTTGAAAAGAACGGGGGATTTGAAATAATCAAGGAAAACTTAGTTTTTACTGCCTCAAATTCATGATCTGGAAAAGTAGTACTACCAGAAATATTGTCAGAAGAACCTGATTCAACTGAATTTATTTTTAACAAGTTACTTTGACTTGATCTGAAGCGAATTAGAAAGTCCTGAAGAGAGATATGCTCCGATTTCAATACTCTTTTCCAGGGCGAATTATTAAAATTATATTCAGCCTCTTTAACCGCATCCGGGTCAATGTCAATTGCTGTGATTTCAAAAGAGTTTCTGCCGGTTTCAGCCAATCGCTGAGCAATAATAAGAGAGATGACACCGGTTCCGGTGCCAATATCAAGAACTCTGTATCTTTTTGAAGTTATGGCAGGAACAGAAACCCATGCAGGAAGAAGAACACCGTCTGTATTCACCTTCATTGCAGAATCTGTATGCCTGATTGCAAATTTTTTAAAGTAAAAACTCCCCATCTTTCATCTCCAGGATTCTGTCGCTCATCTTTGCCAGATCTCTGTCGTGGGTAACAATTACAACTGTTTGACGGTACTTATCCCTCAGGTCAAAAAAGAGCTTATGAATCTCCTTTTTGGTATTTGTATCAAGATTTCCTGAAGGTTCATCTGCAAACAAAACCGCAGGGTTGTTTATCAGTGCACGTGCAATTGCAACTCGCTGCTGCTCCCCTCCACTCATTTCAGAAGGTTTATGAGTGAGCCTTTCACCCAAACCTAAAAAAGTCAGTAACTCTGCAGCACTATCTTTTGCCCTTGACATCTTTACTCCTGCAATAAGCGCAGGAATTGCAACATTCTCCAAAGCAGTGAATTCCGGGAGTAAATGGTGAAACTGAAAAACAAAACCAATTTTTTTATTTCTGAAATCAGCAAGTTCATCCGATTTTAGAGAGAAGACGTCGGTTCCGTCAATTAATACGTGCCCGGTATCAGGATTGGACAATGTACCAAGAATTTGGAGCAAGCTGGACTTACCCGCCCCGCTTGCTCCAACTATACTTAACACTTCGGAATCCTTTGCCTCAAAGTCAATCCCCTTGAGAACAAGCAGAGACCCGAAAGATTTTGTAATATTCTGTGCCTTTATCATTAAAATTATTCGTCCTTCTCGCTTGCTTCGTAATCTTTGAGAAGCTTATCCTGAACCTCTGCAGGAACCTGCTGGTAATCTGCATAGGTCATTGTAAAGGTAGCCCTTCCCGATGTAAGCGAACTGAGGGTTGTAGAGTACTTGTGCAGCTCTGCCAATGGAACGCGGGCCTTTAAAACCTCAAAGCCTTTTTCGCTGCTCATTCCCTCAATCATGGCCCTTCTGTTCTGAAGGTCACTCATTACATCTCCCATATGCTCACTTGGGACAAGAACCTCTACGTTATAGATTGGCTCCATAATTTTGGGACCTGCCTTTTTGAATGCCTCCTTAAATGCATTTCTACCTGCAAGTTTGAAGGATATCTCATTTGAGTCAACCGGGTGCATTTTGCCGTCATATACAAATACACGAATGTCGCGTGCATATGAGCCTGTCAAAGGACCCTCCTCCATCTTCTCCATAATTCCCTTAAGGATTGCAGGCATAAAACGTGCATCAATTGCTCCCCCTACAATACAGTTGTAGTATTCAAGCTTACCGCCCCAATCCATTGTGAATTCCTCTTTTCCTTTAAGGTTAAGAACCAACTCCTTGCCTTCTGCCTTGAATCTGTTTCCGGCAGGAACTCCCTCAACTACAGGCTCAATAAGAATATGAACTTCGCCAAATTGTCCTGCACCACCTGATTGTTTCCTGTGTCTGTAATCTGCAAGAGCAACTTTTGTAATTGTTTCTCTGTATGGGATTTTAGGAGCAAATAGATCAACTTCTATCTTGTTTGTATTTGTAAGGTGCCACTTAAGAATGTTAATATGGTGTTCACCCTGTCCGCTTAAAATTGTTTGCTTTAACTCTTTTGAATACTCTATTCTGATAGTTGGATCTTCTGCATGAGCCTTGTTAAGCAATTCACCAAGTTTCTCCTCGTCTTTCTCCTGTTTTGCCTTAATTGCGGTTCTGAATTTTGAAGGAGGGAAAACGATTGGTTCAAATGCCCACTCTTTAGGCCCAGCGTTAAGAGTCTGGTTAGTTTTTACAGATTTAAGCTTAACTGTGCAGCCAATATCTCCGGCTACAATCTCGGTAAGCTTATCTCTCTTCTTGCCTGCAACAGCATATATTGTTGAAATTCTCTCCTTGGCTCCTGTTTCGTGGTTCACCACATCCATTCCCTCTGTCAACTTTCCGGACATCACCCTGAAATACGAAACCTCACCCAGGTGTTGTTCGATTGCGGTTTTGTAAATGAAAAGAGATGTTTGACCTGTTGCTTCACAAGGTACCGTTTCACCTGTTTTTAACTTCTGAACCATTTTATCAGGATTAGGTGCCACGTTTATTATAAACTCCATAAGTCTCTTTACACCAATATCTTTCTTTGCCGACAGACAAAAAATAGGCATTATTTCGCATTTTGAAAGGCCGATAGACAGTCCCTTTCTTATCTCTTCTTCAGATAGCTGCCCTTTATCAAAGAACGCCTCCATTAAAGCTTCGTCATTTTCTGCTGCCATCTCAGCAAGCTCCTGGTGGTACTCTGCTGCCTGATCTGCAAGATCTGACGGAATATCATGCTCCTCTCTGGTGCCGTTTTCATCTTTGAAAACATACATCTTCATCTTAAGAACATCTATGAAAGAGTTAAAATTAAGACCCGCATCAATAGGAAACTGTATAATAACAACCTTTTTACCGAAAGTTTGCTTAAGAGATTCCAAAGCACCTTCCCAGTTTGCCTTTTCGTGATCAAGCTGGTTTACTCCAAGAATAAGTGGTTTACTGTGTTTTTCTGCGTAACGGGCCAGTATTTCAGTCCCAACTTCAACACCCTGTTGTGCATTGACAATCATAACTCCGGTATCGGCAACTTTAAATGCAGATATTACTCCTCCTACGAAATCGTCTGAGCCGGGAGTATCAATTATATTCAGCTTATTATCCATAAACTCTGTATATAACAGAGCCGGATAAATTGAACGTTGATAAATCTGCTCGATTTCTGAGTTGTCACTGACTGTTGTTTTCGCCTCAACCGATCCTCTACGATCAATTACTTTACCTTCAAACAACATTGTCTCCGCAAGGGTAGTTTTACCGGATTTCGTATTTCCTAATAGGACTACGTTACGGATGCTTTGGGTGGGATAGACTTTCATACTTAATCCAATTTACTTATTAGTTACTTCTTTTAGCTCATTTTTATTAACAAATTTTAAAAACAGAACATCAAATTTATAAAAAAAAATTCAATAGACAATATCGTTTATTGCGCTTTCAAAGCAGCTAAAAGAACGAAATCCGGAATATTTGTATAAAACTTTATAGGGAGCACCTTTTTTAAGCAGCTCTGACGCAAGCTGCACTCTGTACATATCTGTAAGCTCTCTCAGAGATAATCCCAGGTGGTTTAATACCGACCTCTCAAGATGCCCGGACTCTACCCCGGATAGTATGGCTATTTGAGCCGGACCAAGATTCGGGTTAATAAATATTTTCTGATTTTCTAATATCTCCACAAGGGAATTTGCCCTTTGAAGATCTGCAATCTCACATTTCATAAAACATAATTTTTCTGCAAATGTATACCCATATCATCCTCTAAAACAAACCTCAGCATGTGGTTTATCTGATTTTAACTCATTTATATCTTTTTTTAAATTTATTTTCCATTTATCACAGGGTTTACCTGTTATTTTAACAACTTATGATTGTTGTTCAATTGTGCCATCTTAAACATAAATTTGTCATATATGGATTTTGACCAGATAAGAGAGCGCATAAAGAGGGAGAGAAGATCCCTTGGTTATACTCAGGAGTATATGGCCACAACTTTGGGTATATCGGTGAACTCATATCGTGAAATTGAAAGCGGGACAACATTGCTGGTCAATCCCCGGCTCGAAGAAATTTCAAAAATTCTTGACAAACCTCTTGAAAATCTTATTTTTGACACTGCTTCAACAGCCGATTACTCACAAAAGCTAAGTATTATTGAGAGGGAGTTTAAAGAGAGGCTTGATATCACCGAAACTGCATATAAAATTAAACTCGCCGAAAAAGAGGGGGAGATTAATGTACTGAAAGCAAATCTTGAAACCAAAGAGAGCATCATCGGTGTGCTCCGCGAGAGGCTCCCTGAATATTAATTCTGATTTTCATATTTTAAATGCCATTGCTAAATTGCGTTAAAAATGGCAAACACACTCTTAAGCTATCTGGAAAAGGGAAAAATTGAGGCCGGTTGCGACGAAGCGGGCAGGGGTTGTCTTGCCGGGCCGGTTTATGCGGCAGCAGTCATTCTTCCGGTGGATTTTTTTCATCCTCTTTTAAATGATTCAAAACAACTATCTGAAAAGGAGAGAGAATTGCTTAGGCCAATAATTGAAAAAGAGGCAATTGCATGGGGTGTTGCATGGGCAGATGCCGGGGAAATTGACAATATAAATATTCTGAATGCTGCAATTTTGTCGATGCACCGTGCCATTGGCAAGCTTGCGGTAAGCCCTGATCTTTTACTGATTGACGGCAACAGATTTAAACCCTACGGAAACATTCTCCACAAATGTATAGTAGGTGGTGATGGTAAATTTGCCTCAATTGCCGCCGCCTCTGTACTTGCAAAAAGTTACAGAGACTCTTTTATGAGAGAGATTGCAGCAGAGTTCCCTTTGTATGGCTGGGATAAAAATATGGCCTACCCTACAAAGTTACACAGGGAGGCCATAAGAAAATTTGGATCTACCAAATATCACCGAATGTCATTCAGGCTTCTTTAATTTGATATTATCCGCCGAGTTAACCAATCTCTTCAGTTACAAATTTACCAAGGGCAAATATTGCAAGTGCTGATAGAAGAAAGGACACAACTATCTCGGGAGTTGCCGACTTAACATCACTGAAAGCTCCCCCTAAAGAGGATAACCCTTCAATTACGGCGCTATATCCCCCAAGTAAAACAAAAATCAGAAAACCGGCAATTGCAAAAAGCATCATTATAAGTCTGCTTCTATCTTTTTTAACGACAGGCTGAGGCAGACAGTCCAGGGTGGCGAACAGCCTCTCACTAAACCCCTCGTCATTTATTGTCTGTTTGTGTTCGTCAAAAAACCTCTTAATATTATCCTCTTTCATAACCAATACTTTTTAAATGTGTCTCCAGATTTGATTTCGCTCTTGAGAGGTGTGATTTCACCGTATTTTCGTTTATTCCTGTTATAATAGAAATCTCTTTTATCGGTTTGTCCTCCATGTAAAACAGAAGAATGCAGCTTCTCTCTTTTTCATTCAACTTTGTGAGGGCCAGATAGAGCTCCTGGTTTTGATATTTTGAGTCAGTTGATTCACTTGAAAATAGTTTTCCCTCGTTAATCTCTGTATTTGTGTATCGCTGCGAAATTCTTTTGTTGTCGCAAAAACAGTTATACGCAATTCTAAACAACCATGTTGAGAATTTTGACCTTCCAAAGAAGGTGTTCATATTCAAATAAGCCTTTATAAACGCCTCCTGTGCAATATCATCTGCCAGGGAAAGATTGCCGTCGCAGAGGTTAATCAGGAACCGGCGGAGCGGTTCCTGATTTAATTTTACCTGTTGTTCGAACTCTGCTCTGGTCAATCTTTTGTGTTTTAATACTCCCCTTTCGGATTATTTCTCTTGTTAATCAGATAGGCAATCAATTGACCTAAACCAATAAAGAGCGGGATGAATCCGAATGCAGCATATTTAAGTTCATCAAAAAAGAGATAGAGCGATACAAAGAGCCCTATACCAACCCCGATTATAACCAGTGACGAGGTGAGAGGGTCGCTTTTCTTCTCTTTTCTTGATTCAGCCAATAGCTCAGGAGATATCTCCTTGCCATGCTCAATTGCTTTCATGATAAGTTCGTTTCTTGATCTTTCTCTTAATATCTTAGAAATAAAGACTATAAGAATTATGGCTATTGCTGTTAAAAACGGACTTATGATTCCAAATACTCCTTCCATATTATTATGTATTATTTGTTCGATTGTTAGACTAAATATCCTTCAAATAAGTTGCAGCATCAGCTGAAATTTTTTCAAGATATTCGCGGGCATTTTTAATTGCCACCTCTTTTTCAGGTTCAATGTACGAAATTGCAAACAGAGTAGAGGCTCCAATGTTTTTTATCTCTTTGTCTGACAAATGATTATCTCCACAAATTATCCAAAGTGGTTTTTTATGTCTTTTACATATCTCTCCAACTCCGGCCAACAGTTTCCCTGACAAGCTTTGCTGATCTACTCTCCCCTCTCCGGTAATTACAAGATTAGCCTGCATTATACTCCTCTCTACATCCATAAAGTCAAATAAAACCCGCCAACCGCTCTTTAGACTTGCTCCGCAGTATGCAGCAAGGGCAAAACCAACTCCTCCTGCTGCTCCGGATCCGGGAACTGCCGAAAGATCATTGCCCAGATAATTTGCCGAAATCTTTGCAAAGTTTTGCATTCCCCTTTCAAGGAGCTCAATTTCATGTTCTCCTGCTCCTTTCTGAGGTCCATATACGCGACTTGCACCCTTTGCTCCGGTTAAAGAATTTGTAACATCGCTTGCGACTTCGATAGATATCTCTTTTAACAGAGGATTGACCCCTGAATCGTCAACATTCCGAATGTTTATCAAATCACGCCCGGCTATGTGTTTTCCCAATCTGACATCTCTCCCCTCTTCTCCGATAAAACGGAATCCCAATGCCTCCAGCATTCCAGCTCCACCATCGTTGGTGGCACTGCCTCCTATGCCTATAAGAATGTTCCGGACACCCGACTCAGCCACTTGTTTGATCACAAGTCCAAGGCCATAACTACTGGTATAAAGAGGATTCCTCTCCTCTTTTGATAAAATATGCAGCCCGGTGGTTTTTGCCATCTCTATGAGAACCCTGTCTCCCATTTTAAGAACGGGCACTAAAATTTTTCTACCGAGAGGGTCTAAGCTCTCTATCATTATCCTGCTGGTTCCCTCGCTTTCAACGGCCTCTAAAGTACCCTCTCCGCCATCGGCCAGGGGAACCTTAACAACTTGCAAACTATCAGAAACAGATAGTAATCCCGTTGCTATCGCCTCTGAAACCTCACCGGCGGTAAGACTTCCTCTGAACTTATCTACAAGTATGAGAACCTTAATCATAGCGCACCTTGCTTTATGTAAATATAATATTTTTCTGACAGATTTATTTATCTTTGTTTTAAGACAACCAAATCAAACAAACATAAAAAAGATAAAAATGAAAAAAACCGGCCTATTGATTCTTTTTGCCATTTTGCTTTCCATCAGCCCATTAAGGTCTGACGAGGGAATGTGGCTGCTTCCATTAATAGAGAAGCTAAATATTAAAAAGATGTCCGAAATGGGGTTCAAGTTAACCGCCAAGGATATTTACGATATCAACAACACAAGTCTTAAAGATGCCATTGTTCATTTTGGTGGAGGCTGTACTGGTGAGATAATCTCTTCTGAGGGGCTGCTTCTTACAAATCACCACTGCGGTTACGGAGTAATTCAAAGGCTTAGCACTGTCGAAAAAGACTACCTGCAACATGGCTTCTGGGCAATGAACCGTCAGGAGGAGCTTCCATCTCCGGGGCTTTCGGTTACATTCCTTGAAAGCTTTACAGATGTAACAAAGGAGATTGAAAAAGCCCTTAAAAAGGCTAATACTGATGAGGAACGTAAAAAGGCTCTGGATGGTAAAATCGAAGAGCTTACAAAGAAAGCAACTGCCAATAACAAGTATCTGCAAGCAAGAGTAACCACAATGTATGGTGGCAACGACTACTATCTGGTTGTGACAAAAGTCTATACCGATGTTCGTTTTGTTGGTGCCCCCCCTTCATCTATCGGTAAGTTTGGTGCTGACACAGACAACTGGATGTGGCCAAGACACACAGGTGACTTCTCACTTTTCCGTGTATATGCCGACGAAAACAATCAGCCTGCTGCATATTCACCCAACAACAAACCGCTTCAGCCTAAAAAGCACCTCACAATATCTTTAAAGGGTGTTGAGCAGAATGACTTTGCAATGATTATAGGATATCCGGGCAGAACAAGCCGCTTTATGACCTCAGCAGAGGTTGCAGAAACACGGGATATCACAAACGCAATCTCTATCTATGTAAGAGGTATTCGTCAGGATGTACTTATGGCAGATATGGAGGCCGATCCAAAAATTCGTCTTCAGTACTCAAGCAAGTATTCAGGCAGTTCAAACTTCTGGAAAAAGGCTATCGGGATGAATGAGACATTTGCAAAACTAAATGTTCAGGAGCGTCGTGCTCAGGAAGAGAAAGCATTTGCCGAGTGGGTTAAAAAAGATAAGAAGAGAGTTGAAAAATATGCCAACGCTCTGGAAAACATAAACTCAGCTGTTGAAAAAAGAGCTCAGCCAATGTATCATCTAAGATATCTTCAGGAGGCTCTCGGAAACATTGAACTTACTGCTGTTGCAAACCATTATGCACAAGTAGCGTCATTGCTGGCCAAAGGTGATAAAGAGGAGGCCATGAAGGCTGCCGGAGGGCTGGAGCAGAGAATCAAAGCATTTTTCGTAAACTATTCGGAGCCTACAGACCGCAAGGTTGCCAAAGCACTTATTAAGGTTTACCGGGACAAAGTTAAAGCCGAACACAGGCCAGAATTCTTTAAGACTCTCGAAGGCAAATTTGCAGGAAATATTGACAAATTCGTTGATGATATGTTTGACAACTCTGTCTTCACATCACTTGAAAAGATAGAGAAAGCTCTTGCAGAAAACCATAATGCAATTATTAATGACCCGGCTCTTGAAGTTGGAAAAAGCATCTTCTCACTTATGCCAAAATTACAGGCACAACTGGCAAGAGCAAATCAAACCTATGCAGATGGACACAAAGCCTACATTGCAGGGCAGCTAGAAATGAAGAAAGGTACAGCTATGTATCCTGACGCAAACTCTACAATGCGTTTGACCTATGGTCAGGTATTGAATTACTCTCCAAAAGATGCCGTTCTGTTTGAACACATTACAACCCTTAATGGTGTAATGGAAAAAGAGGATCCTAACAACTGGGAGTTTGTAGTTCCCGAAAAACTTAAAGAACTGCACAAGAACAGAGATTATGGCCAATATGCCATGTCAAACGGTGAAATGCCTGTAGCGTTTTTAACAAACAACGACATCACCGGAGGTAATTCAGGAAGTCCTGTTCTAAACGCAAAGGGTGAGCTGATTGGTTGCGCATTTGATGGCAACTGGGAGGCTATGAGTGGCGATATTATTTTTGAACCAACTCTTCAAAGATGTATCAGCGTAGACATTCGCTACGTACTATTTATCATTGACAAATTCGGAGGCGCAGGCCACCTTGTTAACGAAATGACACTAGCGAGGTAATTCTCCGCGCCAATTTGTGGTAACTCCCACAATAAGAACAATATAAAAAAGAGCCGATTTTTGTCATAAAAATTGGCTCATTTTTATTGTGGTGAATCCAATCCCTGGGAATTCTTTCCTTATCATTCATTATCAGTTGATTAGTCATTTTTCGCATTAGTGGTTAAATCGTTGACTATAAGGCAAAAGGAAAGAATTCCCAGGGATTGGCTGGCGCGGAGAAAACTTTTCTCTGTTATAATTGTTGTTTAAATTTGTGTTCTCTTTTGAGCACAAAAATATAATAGTACAATACAAACACTCATCAGATGGGAATTGATAAAATGGATAAAAATTCGATAGAACAGGCGCTTCGCAGCGTAATACACCCTGTTAAGGAAAAGGACATCGTCTCTCTGGAGATGGTTGAGGATATAAAAATTGAGGAGGGCAAAGTGAGGTTTAAACTTGTTTTCCCATCTCCTGACGCCCTTTCGGGATCTATTAAGAAGAGTTGCGAACAGGCAATACGGGATGCATTTCCTGGGATGGATTTTAAGGTTTCCATTATGGAGCTTGTGAGGGAGAGAAAGATTAAAAAAAGGGTTACTGTTGAGCTTGGACAGGAGTCAATTGCTAATGTGGGGCACATTATCGCTATAGCTTCAGGTAAAGGAGGCGTTGGGAAGTCTACAGTTGCCGTTAACCTTGCAATTTCACTTGCAAAACTGGGCTTTAAGGTTGGTCTGACAGATGCCGATGTTTACGGGCCCTCTGTTCCTAAGATGACCGATACCGAAACAGAAAAGCCACTGGTTGATGATTCAAGCGGAAAGGAGATGATTATCCCTATTGAAAAGTACGGAGTAAAATGGATGTCAATAGGATACTTTGCAAAGCCTGATCAGCCGCTAATTTGGCGTGGTCCCATGGCCAGCAATGCCCTTAAACAGATGGTTTTGCAGGTACAGTGGGGTGAATTGGACTTTTTACTGGTTGATCTGCCTCCGGGAACAGGTGATGTTCATATTTCGGTGGTACAGGATCTGCCTCTTTCGGGAGCAATTGTAGTGAGTACTCCACAGGATGTTGCACTTGCAGATGTTGAGAAGGGGGTAAATATGTTCCGTTCAAAGGATATAAATAAGCCAATTCTGGGTATTGTAGAGAATATGTCGTGGTTCACACCGGCAGAGCTACCCAACAACAAGTACTATATATTTGGAAAAGACGGATGCAAAGAGATGGCTAAGAAATTTGACATTCCTTTGCTTGGACAAATTCCTCTTATCCAGAGCATAAGGGAGTGTGGTGACGAGGGTAAGCCGATTGCGCTCCTGGACAGAGAGGATTCGAGAAGCTTCCACAAACTTGCAAGCAAAATTATTGCAATATTGGAATAGTGAGCTTGACTCCAGGATGAATGGCTTGATGCTGTCCGGATGAGCTTAAAATTTTTTCACTTAATGCGTAAAAAAAGCCACGGGTAGTGTAAAAATTTCCCGTGGCCTGTTTTTTTCAAATATTATATTGCTTTAAAATTTGCAACGATTTATAAATTAGAGCTTTCTATTTTAAATCAAATCAAGTCTAAGAGGAAAAAAGTGTAATTTTCACCCTTTTGGGTATGGATACTTTCTTTACTTATCAGACAGTTGCTTGTACTTATCCAGACGCTTTTTCCAACGCTCTCTTGCGTACTGCTGCATATCGGGATTAACATCTCTTTCGTCCATGATTTCAAGCCCCAGAATTGTCTCTATAACATCTTCGAGTGTAACTATTCCCTCAAACCCTCCATATTCATCTACCACCAAAGCTATATGTGCTTTTTTAGAGAGAAGCCTCTCCCATAAGACAGTAAGAGGCTGAAAATTAGGAACAACCGTAATCTCTCTTTTAATTGATTTTAGTTTAACTCCAAAATTGTCGTTGGCCACATTCTCAATGACGTCCTGTCTGTGGACAAAACCGATTATGTCCTCTTTTCCGGTTGAAGAGTAGATTGGTATTCGGGAAAAGTTTCTGTAGTTTTTATTGTTATGAAACTCTTCTATTGTCATCTCTTCCGAAGCTGTCTCCACCACCACTCGTGGCGTCATAACGTCTTCGACCTTAACACCTCTTAGCTTAATTATGTTTTGGATAATACGATTTTCTGCACTGCCTATAAGCCCCTCCTCCTCACCAATATTAACCATAGCAGAGAACTCTTCACGACTTACAGATGCATTATCTCTGCCTCCCTTCGAAATAATTTTGGTCAACCCCTCTGAAATGACCACAAGAGGATAAGTTATAAAGACCATTATGTTAATGATCTTTGCAGACCCCATAGCTATTGATTTCCAATAGTATGCTCCAATTGTTTTAGGAAGAATTTCAGAGAAGACCAATATAAGGATTGTGAGGGTTGCAGAAATCAGCCCAAAAGAGATATTATTAAAGACCAGTGTGGCCTGCGCTCCCACTCCTGCAGCCCCTATAGTGTGTGCGATTGTGTTAAGAGAGAGAATTGCAGAGAGTGGTCTGTCAATATTTTGTTTCAGTCTTTTAAAAAGAGCACCCGCCTTTACTCCCTGCTCCTCTTTCATAGAGACAAACGACATGGGTGTCGTTAGCAATACAGCCTCCATTACCGAACAGAGAAATGAAACAGAGAGTGCAAGAAACAGGTAAAAAAGCAATAAGCCCATTTAATTATGTTTTTTATAATGTTTCTTAAAACGATTTAAAGAACTGATTATTAAGCCACACTTAATACAATTAGATTATTAAGGTATTATACTATTTCATTAAGTCAGTTTGTCACTAAGACTTCTTAACCGTACTCTTTAAAAATAGCTCGTCCATTTGGGTTGCATCAATTGCCGAAGGGGCATCAAGCATTACGTCGCGACCCGCATTGTTTTTAGGGAAGGCGATGTAGTCCCTGATTGTCTCCTGTCCGCCAAAAAGGGCGCAAAAGCGGTCAAAACCGAATGCAATTCCACCGTGAGGAGGCGCTCCAAACTTAAATGCGTTAATAATAAAGCCAAATTTGTAATCTGCCTCGTCTGAACTGAAGCCAAGCACTTCAAACATCCTCTTCTGAACGGCTGAGTCATGTATTCTGATAGAGCCTCCGCCAATCTCTGTACCGTTGAGTACAAAGTCATAGGCGTTGGCACATACCTTGGCAATATCCTCTTTGTTACTGCTATAGAACTTATCCATATCCTCCGGTTTAGGAGAGGTAAATGGGTGGTGCATCGCGTAAAACCTTTGAGTCTCTTCGTCCCACTCCAAAAGTGGAAAATCATAAACCCAAAGTGGTGCATAGTGGTCACTCTTTCTTAGTCCAAGACGGTTACCCATCTCAATACGGAGTGTTCCCATAGCATCCTGTGTTTTTTTCTTGTCACCGGCCAGAATGAGAATAAGGTCTCCGTTTTTAGCCCCAAGCTCATTTGCAATGGCAGTAAGATCTTCCGGTGTATAAAACTTATCAACTGACGACTTAATCCCATCTTCGGAGAGTCTTATATAAACAAGCCCTTTTGCTCCAACCTGTGGTCTTTTTACCCACTCTGTTATCTCGTCAATCTGCTTTCTTGTATAGGATGCAGCACCTTCTACACAAATTGCTCCAACGTACTCTGCACTGTCAAATACCGCAAATTCTTTCCCTCCTGTCAGGTGTTTAATCTCTGCAATCTTCATCCCAAATCTTATATCCGGTTTGTCTGAGCCATAATACTTCATGGCGTCGGCATAGGAGATTCTTGGAAACTGTTCGTTCATTTCAAGATGCAGAACATTTTTGAAGAGAGCCTTAATCATCCCCTCAAAAGTATTGAGCACATCTTCCCTCTCAACAAATGACATTTCGCAGTCAATCTGTGTAAATTCCGGCTGACGGTCGGCACGTAAGTCTTCGTCACGGAAGCAGCGAACAATCTGAAAATATTTATCATAGCCGGCAATCATCAAAAGCTGTTTGAATGTTTGCGGACTTTGAGGCAGAGCATAAAATTCGCCCGGATTCATTCTTGAAGGAACAACAAAATCCCTTGCACCCTCAGGTGTAGATTTAATAAGAACAGGAGTCTCTACCTCAATAAAGCCTATTCCGTCAAGATACTTTCTTGTCTCCTGAGCCATTTTGTGCCTGAGTTCCAGTGCCTTTTTAAGGGGAGCTCTTCTCAGGTCGAGATAGCGATATTTTGCGCGTATCTCCTCGCCCCCGTCTGTCTCATCTTCTATTGTAAAGGGAGGTGTCTGAGATGCATTAAGGAGGATAATATCTGTTAGTTTTATTTCAACATCACCTGTTGGAATCTTGCTGTTTTTGCTTGTTCTCTCAGCTACAATTCCGGTTGCCTGGATAACAAACTCACGACCAAGCTTTTCGGCTGTAACGTTCAGATCCGGACTTGCACTCTCGTCAACAACAAGCTGGGTAATTCCATAACGGTCTCTAAGGTCAATGAAACTCATTCCTCCCATTTTACGGATTTTTTGAACCCAGCCGGCAAGAGTAACCTTCTCTCCGGCATTATTTAAGCGCAGCTCCCCGCAAGTGTGTGTTCTGTACATGATATATCTCTTTTTTTCTTTATTCAAATGAGGTGCAAATATAAGAATAAATCAGAAAGGGGTATTTGTTAATTTTTGACAGGCTTGTACTTTGCTGCCTCAGGGAGTATTTTCTTAATCTCAGCAATACGTTTCTCGTCAGAGGGGTGAGTGCTAAAGAAATCAGATTGATTAGCAGCACCGCTACTCATCTTCTCCCAAAAACCGGGAGCAACATTTATGTCATATCCTGCCATTGCCATAATGATAAGTCCCAGACGATCAGCTTCATATTCATGTTTTCTTGAGTATGGGAGCAGCACTCCCAACTGAGAGCCCAGACCAAATGCAACCTGAAATATCATTTGCTTTTTCTGGTCCTCTGTGCCAATGAATGCCGAAATAGCCTGCCCGGCCATTCCCATCATAACCTCCTGACTCATACGCTCATTTCCATGTTTTGCAAGCGCATGGGCAATCTCATGTCCCATAACAACGGCAACAAGATCGGGAGTATTTGTAATTTTCATGATTCCTTCATAGAAAACAATATTTCCGTTTGGAAGACAAAATGCATTAATCTGATCGCTCTCAACTACTTCGAATTTCCAGTCAAATCCTTCAGCCTCTTTCTGCCAGCCGTTTTTTGTAAGATAACTTTCAACTGCACGTGTAAGATTTTCTCCCACCTTTTTTACTGTGGCATTATGTGCTCTGTTTGTAGAGATCTTTGACTCACTCATAATTTCTGTATATGCCTGATCGCTAAGTGCTGTGATGTCACCCTGGCTATATAACAGCAGTTGATTTCTGCCTGTTATCATAACTTTTCCGCATGCAACAACCAGTAAGGCAGCAATAATAACTGTTATAATGGTTGTTAATTTAAATTTTTTCATGATCGTATATATATTAGTTCGTTTTAATAATCAATAACTGCCTCCCATGGCATAGTATAATTCAAGGGTCCGGCGGATGTCATCTATCTGTGTTTGTGGAATGTTATGAACAGCAGAGTAGTGCCTTCCTGCAAATTTTACTTTTGCCGTATGGGAGCTGGCAAGAGCAAAGATAAGCTCCTTTTGTTTTTCCTTAAGCTCCATATCAAACCACTCCCAGATCTTTCCGTCACTGCCAAGACGACGTTCTGTATAACCCGGCACAAGTTCAAAGGCATCTCCATTAATTGAAAACTGAACGGTTGTGAAGAAGAGCCAGGTATCGTCGTGATATTGAGCCCTGAATCTAATGGCTCCGGGAATACCTTTTTTAACGTGAAAATAGCAGTAGATATGGTTTGAATTTGTGTTATATGGCGCCGCCTTTGGTCTGTATGAGACCGGGCGTTTAGGGTCAAATTCATCTTTGTGAACGGTAAAGTATGGCATGAGTGAGTCAATCTTTGGCTGATCAATTTTTGCCAATATCTTAAAAGCTGCAAGGTTTTCCAGTATATTACGTTTGTCTATGGGAGAACTTACCTGAGAAAATACCCTCTCTTCAATTGCACTCTCTACGCTCTCTCTTTCCGGCACGTTTGCGGTAAAAGTAATATCCTCACCTTTTGAATTATACATAAAAAATCGTTTGGGAGGAGCATTGTAGTCTTCCAATGTCTGCTTTAGTATTCCCGATGACTTGAGGGAATTGCAGAACATCTCGTAGGCAGTTACAAAGGCGGCACTGTCGCTCTTTGCCTTTATCTCAACCGGCTGATCCTGCCCGAAAATGTATTTGTAACTCTTTTCAAACTGACAGGAGGTTATTAGTAAAATTGCCGGGAGCAATAGAATGAGAAGCTTTTTCATACGGCAAATAAGTATTAGAGGACTCCTGCTTTGTTCAATTTTAATGAACCGGCAGGAATCCTCTCAAATTTACAAAATAAAGCCGATTATCTGAATGAAATCTTACAGGTTATTCCACTTGTTGTAAATCTCATATCTTTTGACCCCATTCCCGTAAGAGGAATCTTAATATAGGGTTCAATATGGAGGTTAAGTTTCGGAGAGATGCTCGTGCTGTATCCCACCATCAGATTAATTCTTCCTGCTACATCAAAGGACGAAAAAGGCTCTGCTCTTTCCACTGTTGTGGTACGCACATCTACAAGCTTGTAAACGGTATTCTCTGTGCCACTTGCATCATAAACAATGCTTGACTGCAACATTTGATTGTATGAGGTTGTGCTGTAGCTTTCACCCAGATATGCCAGAGATGAGAAGCCCCCTGAGACATAGTAACTCTCTGTTCTGTTGGTTTTAAATTTCCAGGTAATATTGAGGGGAATATCCAGGTTTGTCATATTATATGAGGTTTGCTGAACAGCCGAGACTCCTGTTCCGTTTCCGGTTGCTGTCTCAATATCACGATATTCAACCTGTACACCTGTAGAGATATCTAAGTTCTTTGCAATTGTAATATCAAGATTTACCCCTCCACCAATATTTAATGCCGACCCATCCGTTGCTGAGCTCATCCCAGGTGCCACATTTATGCCAAATCTCACCTTCCGTTCAAGCCTCTCGTTCTCTATTAAAGCAAAGGCAGTTCTTGAAGACATTGTCACAGGAATCTGTTTTTTGGACTCCTCTGTTGGTTTTGGAGGTGTTGTGGGCGGCAGTTGTTTCTTCTCAGGCTCTTGAATTTCAGCACTGTCAACTTGTTCCTTTAAAGCAGTCAGTTTTTTTACCTCTGTTTCCCTCTCAGACTCTTTAACTATCTCCTCTTTGGTCTCAGTTATTTCGCTCTTTGCTATCAATCTCTTTCCTCTAATTGCTTCTGAAGGGGTTTTTTTTACAATTTTAATTTGGTTTTTACTTTTCCCGGCTTCATCTCCTCTTTTAATATTATCTGAGTTTTCGGAAGTATTGATCTCTTTTCCTGTATCCGGCGTAGTTACAATTGCCGATACCTCTTCAATCTTTTGTGAAGTTTGGTCATTTTGGGCTCCAAATATAACCAGGGCAAGTACCACTGCAGCAGCAACTCCTGTAGAGATGTTCCTCAACAGTAGGAACCTTCTGCGCCTTTGTTTCAAACTGAACCTCTCCCAGCTACCTTCGATATACCCCTCTTCCTGTTCAGAAAGGGAGCTCTTTATTATCTCGCCGATATCCCTTTTATCTTTCATGACCTGCCCGGTTTGTGGTTAAAATTATATTCGTAAAGCTCTCTCATCCTTTTTCTCGCTCTTGTTAAATAGACTCTGGATGTACTTTCGGGTATCTTTAGCTTTTTTGAAATCTCTTCGTGGCTGTAACCCTCAATATCAAAAAGGCAAAACACTGTTTTATGAATGTGTGGCAGATTGCCCAGCATTGCTGCTATTTCACCCGCCGACAGACTGCTCTCCACTCCCGGAGTATCGTTTGGTATCCAATCCGGCAGCTCCTCCTGTAACAGCCTGTTTCTGCTGTTCCTTCTTATCCTGTCAATTGCCGTGTTTATCACAATCTTTCTCAACCACCCTTTAAAAGATTGAGCAGGATTGAACCTTGCGATCTCCGAAAAAACCTTCATAAAGCTGTCGTCCACAGTTTCAACCGCCTCATCCCTGCTGTTGCTGTACAAAAGAGCCACACTTAAGGCATAACCGAAGTACGCTTTGTAGAGCGTCTCCTGTGCCTTTGACTCTTTTCGTATGCAGCCCTCTATTGTGGGTGCCGGGTTTTCGTAGTTGCTCTCTGCCACACAATTTAATTTAGCCGATTAATACTGTTCGGTGTAAATTTAGTTTACTGCTTTTAGTTTAACAACATATTTTAATATTGAGTAAGGCAAAACCTCTTCTATTATTATCTTATCCCTTACAAGCTCTTGTCTAACTTTACGAGGAATAACGCATACGCTCTGTTTGAATGCAATTGACGAAGGCATAACAAGAATTGCAGATCCTCCGGATTTCATCAATTTGAGACCCTCTTCCAAGCCTGGAACTGCATATATATTATTCAAAGGGAAAGAGGCCTCCTGTACTGTTTTTATTAAACTGTTATCGAGGTATTTTCTCTTGAAATCAATAGTTATCATCTCCCCGTGTTGCGGGCTGTTTCCTGTACCACTTATACTGTCAACAAAACAAAGTCCTGATTCTGTCATCAGATACCCGGGATAGTTTGCGTCCATGTATGCAATTATTGAGTCCTTTTGAATATTGAAAACCTCCGTCTCACTCATTTTGTCAAGAACCTCAACGTCTATTATGAAATTGCTTCTTGGTGCAAAATGGTCGCTAACATAGTTGCCGAATGCAATGTACGATGGCATAAAGAAGCGGTACTTTTCTCCTGTTTTCATCAGTTTAATTCCATAATCCAGACCTTCTGGTATCATAGTAAATGAGTTAAGTTTAAAAAGAGCAGGAGTACCCTCTGTGAAGTTTGACTCTATAAGGGTTCCGTCAAGGAGCGAAATCGAGTATAAGAATTTGACAACATCATTTTTATTGAGTTGCTCTCCTGTAGAGTTAGCCTCCAATACTTTATAATAAAAACCCAGATTATGTTTCTGAGCCTGGATATCGTTCTGTGTCAGGTGATTTAATATTTTCTCGTCATCAATTTTCATCTGCTTCTCAATATCCGACTCAAGCTTGTTACATGAAGCAACTGATAACATTAGCCCAAGACCGGCTAATAATAAATTTCTTCCTTTCATTTTCATAGTAATTTATTGATTATTAAAATTTATTTAATGGTTAATGGTTTAATAACTAATTTGTATGTATCTGTCTATTTCTATTTTTACCCTTGTTGTACGCGACCTTTCAGAGGTAGTTTGCGTGCTCCCACACTCCCATGTGCCAGGATATGGACTAACTTCAGTAATTTTCCATTTATGACCTCCTATAACAAAGGGATTCTCGTTGTGCAAATACATATGCACCATTGTATCGATCCTTTGTCTTTGGTACCAGATTTTAAAGAAAAGGTCTACATCACCCTGCCAAATACAAAACATATCAGCAGGACATCTGTAATCCCTAATGCTGTCTATCTGAAATGAGAGGTTCTGGTCTACATAGTATCGGTGCTCTAACCTGAAACCATCTGTAAAATCATTATCAAAGTTTTTTGAACAGCTTTGTGTTGTTAATGAGATTAAAGCTATGCTGGCGACAATTAGCGCCGGTTTTAAAAATTTTAGCTTATTAAAGGTACTTTTCATATAGAATATTAATATTGTGAATTTTAGCAAGAGAAAATAATTTGTGTGAGTAGATTATTAGTAAGTGTAAACCAGTGGTGAATCCCAGTTATTCAGATTGATGTGAATTTTATTGTAACCTTGAACTCTTATGGGCTTAAGGTCAAATGAATATTTCTTAGTGAAATACGCAAGGCAGAGCTCCTTGTTCTCAAAGGTCACCCTCATATATCTCTGAATGGGTAAAGATTTTGCTATTATCTCTGAATCGACCAGACCAACCTTCCATGTCACACCACTGCAACCACTTCCCGAGATTTCAATTTCGAGGTTATCTCCTACAATGGCAGCTTTATTGAGTGTAAAATGGGAAGAGCCCTCTTCCAGAAACCGGGTGTAGCTTAAAACTGCCACTCCCTCCTGATCCTCCACCGGCGGAGCTGCCTGCTTAGTGCAGCTTAACGCAACAATACCAAATAATCCAATGACAAAAATCACTACCAGTAATTTAGGAGTGACCCTGAATCTTATCGTTTTTGTAACTCGGTTTTTCATAATAAAAACTGTTTACAAGTCTATACGATTAAGTAACGGTTTTCGCTACAAGGATTAGCAAAAAACCCTCCGAAATTTCGGAGGGTTTTAATAATAGCGATTCATTTTTGTTGTTTCTGCCTATTTTGCTAAGACAAAATCTTTCAATTCACGCCTTACACTTACCGGTTCGGGATATTTATCTACATAACCTATTCGTGCAATAAATTGAATTTTCCCGTTTGAAATCAGATATCTGTTTGCATCACCCTCAAAGCTTGCCTCCTCAATCATCTGGTTCATGGGGTGCATTCCAATCATCAAGTCGCGGCATCTGAGGTTAATTCTTTGGTATATCCTGCCTGTTTTAATCCAATTTTCCGGAGAATCCTGGTCTTGGGTTATCAGAAGCCAACCTCCACAGTTTTGAACCTGTTTACGAACATTGTCAATTCCCTTGTTTACGAAAGAATCTTTCATTGAATCCTCCGGCTTAAACATTTGGCTAACCATAACTCCGGCGAAACCTGTTATGCCCATTCCTGCAGTTGTCAAACCATCTTTGTTCTCCTTAACAAGTTTGTTTGAAAAACGAATCCACTCTGCAAGCTCTTTTTTTGCATCATCCCTGTTGGACTGCTGCGAGTATGATTCAAGTGTCTTCTGGCTAATATAATTAAATTGTGGCATTGAGGGTGAAATATAACTTACGCAGTTATCTGTCCCATCAAGCAAAGCATCAATATGTTCCGGTTTGATTTCTGCGTTTTTATAAGGTATGCGCAGAGTCATTCTTTTCTCAATTGAAGAGATATTGCCCTTGGAAGAATTGCTTTTTTGCAGCTTTACATTTACAAATAAGTGGCCCGAAGTATGGTCTTTGCAAATTTCGGTAACAGGGCTATAACCATAAAAGACAGATGCCTGACAGAGGTTTTCTACAAATGCTCCAAGTGAGATGTAAAGGCCACGTGAGGTTGGGTCAACAACCTTCAAATGTCTTGAGAAATCGGGTTTTATAAGAATTTCATTCGTCTTTTCAGTGACTTCAACCTTCCATGGTTGAGTGTTGTGAGAATTCCCGGCAAGGGAGGCATAGTAGATAATCTTTTTTAGATCAGACTCATGTGAGGCTGGTGTCTTGGTGATACTTTTTCTCGTTGTTACGCAACTTGACAGCATAATGGTTAATAAAATAGATGAGGTTAGTAATTTGGTTATTGAATTTCGCTTCATAAATGAAAAATAAAATGTGGGGCAAAAGTATAACCTCATTTACCGAAAATACTTGATATATGTCAAATTATTAAATTGTGCGCCTGATTCGGCTAAGAGTCTCCTGTGTTATGCCTAAAAAAGAAGCTATGTATTGAAGAGGAATCTCTCTTACGTATTTGGGATACTTTTCGAGAAGTATCTTATACCTCATATCAGCTGGTTGGTTTAAAACCAAAAAGAGATGCTCCTCGTATGCCAAAAGAACCTGTTCTGCCATTAAACGCCCGATGCGCTCTACATTGTGGTTGCTTTTGTACAGTTCAAACAGATCATTTTTATCAAGTTCAAGCATTTCAATATCATTCATTGCCTGAACATTTATCAGAGATCTCCTTTCTGTTAAAAAGCTTGTGTAGGAGGATATAAATCCGGGGGCAAATAGAAAATCACTCGTTATCTCCCTCCCTGCCTGATCGACATAGTAAAACCTGAAATATCCCTCCTGATAAAAAAATATCTTATTGCAATGCTCTCCCTCTTTAACAAGCAACTCCTTTTTTAATAGAGATTTAGCCCGCATCTTACTGAATACAGACATGAACTCCCGGTCGCTTAACGGGGCTATTGCAGTTATATATTTTCTTAAGGACTCCTCCATATCATTACAAAGTTAATAATAACTCAGTCCGGCACTAATTATAACATATCCGGGTTATTTATTTTTCTTTGAAATTTGTGCTGCCTAACTTTGGTTTTTAAAATAATTATTGATGAATTCAAGACCAACACTTGATTCCGGAATATCGGCAGATGAATTTAAAACCCACTACTGGCTTCTTGAAGAGCTGGTGGCATTTTGTAAATTGCATGGAATAAAGAGCTCCGGTGGGAAACTTGATATAACTGCAAGGATTGAGAAATATTTGAGAACAGGCTCAGTAAGTTCCAATAAAATTTCTGTAAAAAAACCAACCTCAAAATTCAATTGGGCCAATGAGCCATTAACTCTTCAAACTACTATTACCGATAATTATAAAAACAGCGAAAATGTAAGAGCCTTTTTTAAAAACCAGATAGGCGAGCACTTTAAGTTCAATACAGAATTTATGAATTGGATGAAGGCAAATACAGGGAAAAATTTGAGCGATGCTGCCGAAGCGTGGAATCAGATAAGGTTAAAGCAAAAATCGCCGGATTACACGCCTGAAATTGCTCCACAGTTTGAATACAACAAATACATCCGAGATCTGCTGACAGACAATCCGGGCTTGACAATAAAAGAGGCTATTGCCTGTTGGAAGGAGAAGAGGTCTTTGCCTATTCCAAAAAAATACGATAAAGAGGACCTTAGGTTTATTTTGTAATAACCTTAGCTGCGTAAACTCCTCCGTCTGAACTACCGAAATATATTATGTTTTTATCCACGGCCGGTGTTGAAAGAATAGACCCTAAAGTGTGTATCAAGCGCTCAGATTCCAGGTAATCATTACCATAAAGCTCAAATCCTGGTTTAAACTTACCCTCACTGCCAAAGACTTTTGAATAATTTTCCCGGCTCCCTCTTGTCTGATATTCGTACATGATTTCCCCTGTATTAACATCAGCTCCCCTGAGTATACCATCAAAACAACCAAAGTAAACAAAATCATCTATTACAACAGCCGAACTATAAACCCTCATTGGAAGCGCAACCTTCCATAGTTTTTTACCCGAAAATTTGTCTAAGCACACAAATTCGTGAGTGTCCGATGTTCCGTAAAAAATCATCTTTTTATGAATCGTCGGAGTAGATATAACCCAACTCCCCTCTTTTAGGTTCCACACGCCTCTCCCTGTACGTTTATTAACTGCGTAAATATTATAATCTCTGCTACCGAAATAAACACTATTATCATCAACTGAAACTCCTTTCTGTATCTCTCCCTTAGGAAAATATCTGTCTCCAACAGTCCTGAATGACCAGATTAATTTCCCATCATTAATATTCAATGCAAAAAGATTTCCGTTAAAGTCTCCAATATAAAGAGTATCTCCATCAATTTCAGGAGTGGCGTGAATGATATCCTCTGCCTTGAATTTCCATTTGAGCGCACCCGTTGTTTGTTCTACTGCATAAAGACTATTGTCGGCACTTCCCCAAAAAACCAACCCCTTTGCTAGCTTAGGTGAGGATAGGTAATAGTCCCATATATCTTTTGCTTTTTCGCCATTTGATGAGAATTTCCATTTAAATGAACCGGTATTATGATCAACAGCATATAGATTTCCGTCTGTGCTGCTAAAAAACACATAGGCATCATTAACTGCCGGAGAAGAGTGCACTGCACCTTCGGTTTTGAATTTCCAAAGCACTTTTCCATCGGCTTTATTAAAAGCATATAAACAGCTGTCTCCACTTCCAACAACAACCTTCTCCCCTGCAATCGCTGGTGACGAATATACTCTCCCTCCGGTTTGATATCTCCAAACCGCCTCACTCTCCTGAGCAAATAATAGTCCAAAATTTGAAATCAGGACCAAAAGAAGAACTCCTTTGATATTAATCTTCTTAATCATTCCTTTAGTATTAAATTTTAATAAGGGGAAGAATTGCTGTGTAATATCCATTTTCCATAATAAATTCAGGACTCTTTTCACAAATAATCTTATACCTACGTTGAATATTTTTTTGTCCCAGACCGGTTGAGGCAAATTTTGAAATTTTTGGTTGAAAATTGTTCTTTATAATGAGTTCGTCGTTATGACTTACAACTTCAATAAGCAATGGGTGATCCTCATTAACGATATTGTGTTTGATTGCGTTTTCAAATATTACCTGTAGTGAAAGTGGGGGTAGAGAGAGGCTCAGGTGATTTTCTGAAATGTTTTCTGTGTATTTTAAGCTATTGCCGTATCTTATCTGCTGAAGATAAAGATATGAGCGTATAAAACCAACCTCTTTGTCAAGACTTGTTAATGATTGCTCTATTGACTCAAGAACATATCTGTAGATGTTTGAAAACTCCTCAATAAATAGCAACGCCTTTTCGGGATCTCTTTTTAGTAATCCTGAAAGCACATTCAAACTATTGAACATAAAGTGCTGGTTGATCTGACTCTTTAATATATTGAGCTTTATTGAGGCAATTTCGTCTCTAAGCATTGCTTCTTCAAGTTTTGCCCTTTTATGATCTCTGTAAAACATATAACCCTCAAGGGCCGCAATAAAAATCAGATTGGTGACAGAGTAGGTTAATGACCCTTTGAGCAGCGATAGATTTTCTTCTGAAATATCAGTAACAATGCCTTCTACTAGAAGAAATACAACCATTGTTGTCAGAAAAGAGATTGTGACTACAACAATAACCTCTGCAGATATTCTGGCGATTGTTCTTTTACCCCATGGGAAAAACAGATTGAGGAATTTAATCAGATATATGAAAGGGAGTGCAACGATTAAACTTGAAACAAACCCTGTTGCCGATCTGGAGACAATTACAGTCAAAAGCTCTCCTGCTGTATAATGGTCGTATGACCCCAGCATATGGTTCTGGAATATAATGCCGGTCTGTAAAACTATCGCAACAAATACAAGAAACCCAACAATGTTTTTGTAGGTCTCATGTAGGTGTTTAAAGGTAATTTTACCTATTTGTCCATCCATTTTTTGAACTCTCCAGATTTGTTAATGCTTACAATTGCATCCAGTTCGTCTTCAATTTCCGGGTTAAGGGTAATCTTTATTCTTCCTCTGGAATATGCTATCATGTGGCCGATTGATTTATGCGAAATGATCAATTTTCTGTTAATTCGGAAAAACATTTCTGGATTAAACATTGACTCAACTTTTTCCAGGGGGAAATCAATCGGGTAAGATGTTCCTGAAAATGTTCTAACATAAATACCGGAATCAACTGCATAAAAGTATGCAATATCAGAAACCTCTATCTTTTTATAATTTTGTCCTATCTGTAATAGAATCCTCTCTTTGTATCGCCCTTCTTTTCGGTTAAGCATTTCAGAAAGTACAGCAATATCTATAGCAAATGCAGTTTTTAGCGATTTGAATTTCTGAATACTCTCCTCAAGCTTTTTATGGCTTATAGGCTTAAGAAGATATGCTATACTATTAAGGTCAAATGCTTTAATTGCATATTGATCAAATGTTGTAGTGAATATTACAGGAGAGCTCACTTTTATCTCATCAAAAATCGTAAAGCTCAATCCGTCTGATAATTGAATATCAAGAAAAATAAGGTCGGCATTATTTGCTTTTAGCCACTCTACAGACTCTGAAATTGAACCAATTTTGGCAACAACCTTAACTGAGGGGTCAATTTCGTATAACATCTCCTCTAATCTCTCTGCCGCCAAAACTTCGTCTTCAATAATAAGTACTCTCATAATAATTAATTTATTAATGGTAAACTGGCAATAAAATACCCATCACTTTTTGTGAACTCAGGAAATTTATTACAAACAAAGGCATATCTCTTGGTTAGGTTTTTTAATCCGGTGCCGGTAGATAATTCAATGGAAACCTTAGGCATCAACTTGTTTTTGATAATCAGAGATTCGTGTCCTGCTGAAATTTCAATGAACAAATTGGCCTTTTCGTTAATAATGTTGTGCTTAATTGCGTTTTCCATAATTACCTGCAATGACAGAGGAGGGAGTTGATAATCCATTAACTTCTCGGGAACGTCAACTTTGTAAGAAAGCATTTCGCCATGACGTATTTTGAGTAAGTAGAGGTAGCTTTCAACGAATTCAAGTTCCATTTTAAGTGTAACCAGTGGCCGCTCTATTGTCTCGGCAACATATCTGTAAACATTTGAAAAATCCTCTATAAACAGTTGAGCCTTTGCAGTATCTTTTCTTATAAGACCGGAAAGGACATTCAGGCTATTAAACATAAAATGGGGATTGATCTGGTTTTTCAATACATCAAACTTAACCTGATTAAGCTCATATTTAAGGCTCCCTGTAATAAGGCTGGTTTTTCTGCTTTCATTAAAAAAGAGCCACCCCTCCAGAACGGTCATTAGCATTATATTTGCAACCACAACTATTATACCGTTAATAATCAATACCTCCGTAAAATCCTCCTCGTACTCCTGAATGCAATAATTTGAAAAAAAGGTGGTAAGTGTCGATATAAATATTGCAGCAATAATTGTAAAAGAGAGCTGTACAGATACTCTTTTTAAAATGCTGTGAGACCAGGGAATCGTCCTGTTAAGATACCTTATGCACGATATATTAAAAAGCACAATCACAATCCCTGCAATTGCACTTATAGTCGTGTTAATCGTAAGCCTTGTAAACAGTTCCTCCCATGAGCCTATCAATACAAAACCGGTGTAATGGTTGTAGGAAAGCACAACGAGCTGGAGGATAAACGACGAAATAACCAGAAGCACTAAAATGCTTCTGGCAGAAAAGGGTCTGAAATAGTCACTATTAAACAAACACCAATAAGTTTTTTTCAAATATATTTTAAAAATTCTTAACTATACCTATTCTTAGTCCGATATATTTAAGGTGGATATTATAATTTGTCTCTCCAGGAGTAGGAAGCAACTCTGAATCAGGTAGAACAACTGTTCTATTTAACTGATGGTATTTAACAGTAGCATTAATTCCCCAACCTTTTCCAAGAGAGTATTCAAGAGCTCCCGATGAGTGAAATCCAAGTCCATGACCACTGTCATAATAGAAACCGTCAAAATCGGAATCATGAGCACCCTCAACTTCTATATGGTTGTATAAAGCACCAGCTCTCAATGTATAAGAAAACTTACTCTCTTTAAAGGCATTTTTATACTGAATACCATACATATAGCCTGTCTCCTCAAAATCAAAATGCTCATTGCTGAAATTATTCCAACCCCAACCAGCATATACACCAAAATTTTTGTACGCATTAAAACCAATTATTGCATCTACTCCCATTCCCTCGCTAACCTTAAAGCCACCCGGCTTAACAACAGTGCGTGAATGGCCTCCACCTAACTCAACAGAAAATCTGTTTTTTAATGAATACTTCGAACATGCCTCTTGAGAAAAACCGGCAAGCGAGATAGTACTCAAAATTGCAACTAATAATAACACTTTTAATTTCATAACTATAATAATTTGGAGGCGCAAAATTATTCAACTGAACACGTAACTTTTAACAAAACCTTATGAATGCGTTATTAATAATGCTGAATGTGTCTATTTGCGCCCCAAATGTGTTCTGGGTTATTTAAAAATACTTAATAATGCCGATTCTCACTCCAACGTAATTCAATGAGAGGTTACGCGGCATACTTACAATAACTTCCGATTCGGGCGTTCCGTCAGGCCAGATGATTTCTGGCAAAGTTGCACATTTAGTAAACAGATGATACTTAACCGTACAATTCAAAAACCAACCTCTACCTATTGAGTAGTTAATACCTGACGAGGTATAAAAACCCTTTGAATAATCTGTGTCATAATAAAAGTCATCTAAAACGCTCTCTTTCCGATCTGTTGCTTCAAGGTGATTCCAAAGCATACCAACTCTAAAAATTATTTCAAATGGACTTTCTGCAGAGTTGACCTTGTATTGCAACCCATACATCAGGCCACTCTCTCTGTAATTAAATAACCCCTCTGACGAGAAGCTGTTGGTGCTCCAACCTCCAAAAAGGCCAACATTCGCATAAACATCCAGAGCTAAAATAGCGTCTAATCCCCTACCGTATTTTAGCCTGCTCCCTCCTAAATCTCCAATTGCAAATGATGGCCCCGAGGTCAATTCAGCAGAAAATCTGACGTTTGAGTTTTGGGCATGAAGGATTGTAAATGATAATATGAATATTGAAAAAATTACCAACCTTCTATACATACTAATAATCTATCAAATGATTATTTATCTTCATTTATTCTTTTACACATCTTACTGAATAACCCATTCCCCTAAAATTATGGTTTGAGGTTACGTGAGTACTGGAAAAACTTATATAAAATGAATAATACGGAGATGACGGGGTTGAACCCGAAGTCCAATAGTATCCTACGCTTCCTCTTACAACAGATGACTTAGATGTCACATCTCTAAATCCAGATGCAGGAAGAAAAACACTTCCCTGATGATCAGTGCTATGATTTCCTCCAAACCATCTTCCTATCATCCCATTTGGACCTGATGTTGTCCAGGTCTGTCCTGATTCAATAAGTGACAACATTTCATTTTCAGTAGGTACTCTCCATCCAACAGGACATGGATTGTACTCAACAGCCATGTTCCATGACGTCGGCTGCGGTGAAATACAATCATATTTAAATAGATCTGATGAATACCAGAAGAATTTATCTTTGTTAGAATAATAATTAACCGCTGTTGCTGAGCTTGGATTTGAAGTTAGTGGATTACCCTCATAAACCTGTCCAAACTTTCTATGCCATTGATACAACAATCCGTAGGGATAAGCATCACTAGAGCCGGCATTCCATGGCGCCCATGTTACCCCATTTATTGTAACCTCCTGGTCATTGTATTCAGGTATTTGGACCGGTCTGAACTTATATTGATCTCCATAATAAGTTGTTCCGGTAGAAGTTTTGGCATATGCTCTAGCATAATAAGTTTTTAACTCTTCCAAGCCTGTTAATTCAACTAAAAATTCTCCTGTTCCTGCTGTTGGTGCAACTACCTTATTTGTTGCAGGATCTATTGCAATACCCCAAAAAACTCCTCTCTCGGTTATTGGTGAATCCCCCTGATATTCAATAAATCCGCCTATTTTAGCTCTGTCGTGTTTTACATCATATGGTTTAATGGTATATAATAATGGTGTTGATTGAGGTGCAACATCCTTTACACATCTGATGGCATAGGCGTTACATTTACCAGTATAACTAGATGTTGGAGCGCTTGCAGATGAAGTAAATTGGACATAATCTCCGCTTTTATTATTTGTGTTACCAGTTGTTGATGCCCAATACATAGCGTGGGATCCTAAGTTTGTTCTATTAGCCCCTGCGTTTGAATTTTGAGTGAAATAACCTGTTAAAGGGAAGAAAATTGCTGTTGATGTCCTCAAATCTGCATTATCGTGGTTGGGTCCAATCCATTTACCTAATGCACCATCAACACCACCACCAGTAGTCGTAGGTATTGTTGTAGTTCCGTATGCAAGTAGAGCACTATAGTCACTTTTCGTGGGGACTCGCCAACCATCCGGGCAAGGATTGAATTTTCTTGACTGATTCCATTCTGTATGTCTAATTGGCATCCAATCGTAAGGATCTGTGCCATTATTTAAAAAAGTCTCTTTATACTTATCCATAGCGGATTCCTGGTCAAGATCAACACTCCACAAATCGTTAGCTCTTAACACTGTTGTAAGAGATAAACCGTGTCCATATTTTCTATGCCATTGATAAAGTTGTCCCATTGGAAGAGTTTCGCTATATCCTAGGTTTATAGGTGACCATATAAGATTTCCAATTGTAACGGGCTCTAAATCTGATCCTGTGATGACTGGTATTTCTGCCCCGGCAACATCAATCTTAACAATGTATTTTTTGCCTCTTTCAAAAGTAGCATTAGTTTTTTTCACCTCTTTAAAGACTCCTGCATTCTCTACACCTATCTTTAAATCTCCAATATGAGTACCCGGAAGGACAACCATATAAACCTTTGGAGTTGTTGAGTAATCATTAGTTGGATTAATAGCAGTACCCAACGACACTGTAACACTGTTGGAGGCGTTAGTCATCCCGTCTATCACATACGAAACCCCTGAGGCAGGCGTACTTTGTGAAAGATCAATAGTGCCGCTCTCAAACCCCAAAGGGACCTTTCCCGTCAGCTTTACTTTACTTATCGCCCCTGAGCCTGAACTTCTGATTATCTGAAATTCCAATATAGCAAAAAGATGATTATATCTTAATGAAACACTCGCTCCATTACCTGAAGTTCCCGGATATTTTGCAGTGTATGGTTTTGCTACCAGAAAGTCAAGGGCTCCTAAATGATCTAGATTGTCTCCGACAGATTGTGTTTGATCTTTAGGCAGAGAAACAGGTACCGCTGTATGAGCAGGAGCACCCTCTTTGTAAGGATAGTATGAATAAAAATTGTGTTCACCTGAGCCCCAAAACACTGTGCCACTAAATTGTGCTCTCTCCCCACTACTTTGAGCAGTAAGAGGAGTATTAACAACGCCGGCGGCCCCTCCTGAGGTTGTGCTGGCCTGTGGCGAAAATATACCTACCTTATCAGTTCCGGCAATCCAGTTTGTAGTAAGCCCATTTAGCGTAGTTTTTGTAGTTGGTAAAAGGCTCTCACAAATGAATGCTATGCTGCCATCTTCATTGGGTGTAATCGACTCAACCTCTTCTTTGACACAAGATGAGATAAATATTGCAAGTAAAGCTGGAAAAACCAAACATTTAACTAAACACAATTCTTGGATGATTTTATTCATTATCTGCCTTATTATCTAACACTTATATCCACTCCTCTTCTTGAACAATTTCAATATCTGATATTCTTACAACCTCAAGCCTAGCATCTGTAAGGCTTACTCCCTTGAATTTTAGTGAGATGTTATACTGAGTGTTAGTATTTATATTATAATTTGTGGTAAGATTATTTCCCAGGTAGAGTTTAAATACCACAAACTCATTAACCCGACCGTCACTGCTTACTCCCTCTCCGTTAATCTCAAGCCATGTGGATTTTTCAGGAGCGAATACGGGTTTCTGATGCTGGGAGCCGACAGAAGAGTTAATTCCTCTTATATTTTCCGGTAAATAGTAGCTTACATTGCCGCTATAATCACCAATTGAGTATGCTTGTCCGGAAGATCCGGTTTGAGAACCCGTTGTTATCGGGTAATCAATAACTGACGGAGGAGTAAAAACAACTGAATTCGTTGGATTTGAAATAAATGAAGATGTGGATGGTATATTTTTTAACTGAACAGAGGTGATTCTGAAGCGGGTTCCGTCGGGCACGCTGCTTACATCCTCAGAAGTATATGTTAAATTCACCCTTGCACCTATTCTATACAGTATAACTGAGGAGTTTTTGTTAGGCACAACCCCTTCATAGATACCGTACATCTTTAGATATTTTGTAGCCCCTCCGGTGAACATCCCTGATTCGTCTGACAGCGAGAATGTTTTCTGTTTGAATTGTAAATATGTAAAGGTGTTAAGCGGTGCATTTGCCTCATTAAATAGTGCAGAATCAAATGTGTTTGCAATGAAGAGCACTCTGTGATTTACTCCTTGATTCAAAACAATTTGCAATTCTGCCAGATTCCCTATCGAAGCCTTATACTCGCTTCTTACAAGTATTGAGGCGTCTGTCGTGCCGTCAAACTGCAAAATCCAAAGGTTAATTACATTATTTTCATCAACAGCCACACCTGCCCTGGTAGTTATTGAGCCGAATTCGGCTGGAACAAGAGTGAAATTAGTATTGACAGCTTTAGGATTGCCATCAATCAAGTTCTCTTTTTTACATCCTGATAACAGAATAATTATTAATACAGATATATACAGTCCGTTTCTCATTTTTACTATAAAGCTTTAACACAGCGAACACTAGCCCCAGAGGCTCTTTTCATAACATTCATTGAAGGGCTTGTTACGTTCATATACAAAACTTTTGCATTCTCATTTAAAACACTACTAGACCAATAATCCCCTACACTTTCTCTCATAGTATTCGATGAATCATTTCGTCTAAATCCTGCCAGAGGGAAGAAGAGACTTCCTGATAAATTCGTATTATGATTTCCTCCAATCCAAAATCCAGGAAGGTTATCAAGACCATTAGCTGAATATGTATATCCATAACTAATCAAATTTTGAAACTCCTCAGCTGTTGGAACTCGCCAGCCTTGGGGGCACGGATTATAAGTATCGGTCATATCCCATGATGAAAGCTGAGGCCAAATACAATCATACTTTGAATCAATGTTCGTGTTATAGTAGAAAACGTTCTGCTTTAATATGTTATTTGCATTTGCCAGATTTGTAGGTCCTTCTACAAATGATGGCATCACGTCATAATCCTGACCATATTTTCTGTGCCACTGATATAAAAGTCCGTATGGACGAGATGGTTCATAACCGGCATTCACAGGTGCCCAGAGAAGGCTGCCAATTTGTACGGGTTGCATTCCGTACCATAAGTCATCATAGCCGCTGCTCACCTCGTAATCCACCATATTCCAGGATGCTACGCCGGTTATATTTAGTGCTTTGGGGCTGAGTTTAACAGTTAAAATATAGAGATTTCCGGCTATCATATTAAGGGGCCCTGCGCCGGGAAATTTTGCTGTGTAGGTGCTTCCGTCAATTTCAAACTCAAATTCTATATCATCTCTGTTTGCAATTGAGGCGGGAGCAAGAAGCATATGGAAATTTCTCAGTGGGAAAAGTGTCGATGGGGTGGTTCCTGGATCTGTTGTCAAAGTTATGTTAGCATCAATATCAGAGACAATCAAACTCGAAACCATTGTTCCACCAACCAATTCACCATTTGAAAGCTTCATCCTCAAGTCGTTAATCCCCTCTTTGTTCGCTCGAAAAAAATTATTTCCCGCAACGCTTTTCATCTCCATGCGAGAGATGTTCCCGGGGTTTTCGTAACCCGATTTGTAAAAGACGAATGCAATTAGAGATAGCGAGTGATTCATCTTTAGCTGAACAGTAGCGCTGCTGACATTTATTTCAGCTCCTCCTGAAGGCAGCGTTCTGTCCTGTGCGCACCAGAGGTAATCCGGGATAGAGTCCCTTTTGTGCTCTCTTGGAATATTTACCATTAGAACAGATGTTTCGCCTGTACCGGTAAAATTCGTAGGATTGGAGGTGAAGGGATAATAAGCATATATTTTGGCGTTATCTCCTTTAATAATAACCTCTTTTGTGTCCCCTGCACCATTATCAACAAGCCATGAGCCGGCCGGCTTAATAAGCCTTAGGTGTTCATATAGTCCATTCCCATCATAAAGCTGAGTTCCCAATTGGTTTGTTATCTGAATTCCTATCTCTTTTGTGGAGATATTGGAGTCATCTACAAGAGATTTGGTTATCTCACCTATTGCCGGAGATATTTGCAATACCGACATCTCCTTGATAAGACTCTTCTCTTTTGAGCAAGAGGTTAATACAAGAAGCACAGTAATTGCAAATATGTTAAGGCAATATCTCACCATCAGAACCTTTATAATCGGTTAGATTTCTTATTTAATTAATTACAACTTCACCTTCGTGAGTAGATGTCCATGGGGCAACGGTAACGCTTATAATGCTCATCTGTGTTCCTGAAAGTTTAACCGTATATATGTACTGTTGTCCGGCAACCCAGTTTACTCCTCCTGCTCCCGATAAAGCAACATTGTAGTCTTTTGAATCGATGTTGAACGAAAACTGAACTTTGGTTTTATCTGCTATTGATACTGGTACCAGCAAGATATATCCGTTTACCTTTGATTTAAGTTCGGCTATGTCTGCAGTTGGCTGAGTTGTTAAGATTGTACCGTTAATTGCTGTAGCTGATATTTCGGCAGTGGTTTCACCTCCTGTTATACTACCGTCTGCAACATTCATATAGAGATCGTTTAATGCAGCTTTCATCTTTTTTAGTACCGGAGAAGCTGTGTTGTCTTTAACCTTTACTGTATTTATTGCCCCGGTTCCGTTATAGTTTTCGCCATAAATAACAAATGACACCTGAGCCAGGGCATGTTTCATGGTAAGAGCAACGTTTGGATTGGTGCTGTTAATGTTAATTCCGTCAGTATCGTTGGTTTTATCCTGATAGCACCACAGGAAGTCAACCTGATCTGTCATGGGCTGTGTGGCAGGGATATCCAGTCTTCTCTTAAGTGAACTGTATTCATCAGTCTCAACAGTGGCAGGATCTGCCGGTGTTGGTGCGTATGCGTATACCTTTGCGTTTTCGGCAGAGAGGTACAACATGTTGGAGAGAGACCAGTTCAGACCTCCAAATTCAAGGGTGTACTTAGACCCTTCAGCGGCATAACTCTCTGTACCGTTTGACTTTGCCACATGAACACTGATTGTCTCACCCTGAATATTAGCGTCACTAATCAGAGCTTTAGTTGCTGGTGCTGCAAAATTTGGTGTCAGCGAGATGGGCGCAAGTTTTTCGGTAGATAAAAATCTGTTTTTTGTACATCCCGAAAGTAACGCAAGTGCAAGAATTGAGATTGTAATTGTCTTTTTCATAGCATTAAGATTATTGAATAACCATATCTTCTCCTGAAACAGGCTCCCATTCTGCGATTGTTACAGAAGAGACAGTCAGTGAGGTTCCGGCAAGTTTAACTTTGTATATATATTGTTTTCCTTTTTCAAATGTTACCTGTGATCCGTTATTTATACTGTATGTGTTACCGTCTATCACAAATGAGAACTTAAGTTCTCCCGGTTGAACTGCTCCGGTGGGTACTATTATTGTGGTTACACCATAAGTATTTACCTGGGTTTTAAGAAGGGCAAGGTTAGATGATGGAAACTCAGGATCGGCAGATGAGTTCTGAAGAATAACAGGTGCAGGAGAGATGGTTCTTGTTACCTTTCCCTTTGTGCCACCGGTTATTGTACCATCTGTAATATTCATCATTAAATCATTGTCAACATCTTTGTTTACAATAACATGATTCGTTACCCCTACATCTTCAATCGAAAATTCGCTCAACTCACCCAATCCGTTATAATTCTCTTTATAAACAAGAATTGATACCTGTGCAAGGGCGTGGTTCATGTTTAGGGTAATTGAACTGTTTGTATTCGATACAGCATCTAAGGCAGTCACAGCAGGAGTTGCATACATGTAGTCTTCGGCCTGTACAAGCTGATCTACCGATATTGGAATCGTGAAGAATTTCTGATTGTTATCGGTTAGTGAGGTATAGGGATAATAGGCATAAACCTTTGCCTTAGCTGAGCTGAGAATATAGCTTGAAGTAGAGGTCCATTCTCCACCACCTATGAAGGTATATTCATTGTTGGCTAATCCTGATTGAGCATAAACGGCATCGTCATCCAGTCTCAACAATTGAACTCCCATTTTTGATCCTATAGGAAAAGTACTCCCCTGAATAATTGACTTGGTATCTGAATGCATTAAAAGAGGTGTCTTTACTCTGAGCAGAGCAGGCTCCTTTGATGTGTGATCTGTAGGTGATTCATTCTCTGACATCAAGGTTACCTTGCTACAGGAGATGATAAGTGTTATTACTGCCAATAAAGCAATTAATGTTTTTTTCATGATATTAATATTTTGTTTCTATTTCAAGGTCTTCTACAACTTTATATTCCCAGCTTACTATGTGGCTATTAACAGACATATCGGCGGTCATTACATTAATTGTAATTACGTAGGAGTAACCTGGTCTGAAGTTGTAGTTAAATTTCTCTCGTATTATTACGGGTGGTAGATTCAGCGGAAACGTTGCAGGAATTTCAATTTCAAGGTTATACTCTGCCTCACCGCTTTTTGGGGCAAAGCATACAGGATTGTTCTCTTCAGATATAATTACAGATGGGTCAACAGGTCCTCTGGTAAGTTTTCCGGTGTATACATTTAAATAGAACTTTTTACAGAACCCACTTATACTAAAACTTTTCCTGTTGAAATCATGAAGATCTTTTAACATGGGATCGCGGCTATCTTCAAAAATGAACTTCACCTTTGAAGTTAGATGCTCATAATCAAGTTGAATTTTATTAATTACACTTCCCTGTGTCCTGTTGGAGTATCTTGCTTTTGCCCAAATAACATCTGCCTCGTGTTCAAATTGTATTGATTCTCCATTTATCTTATTGTCTCCAGTATATGGTGCGTATGAATAGATATCGTACTCTTTTTGTTTGTCAAAATACAATTTGTCTCCATCTAATACACCCCCGGAATTTCTGAAAAACATATTCTTAACAACCGGTGTACCCCATATTCCGCTAACAGGAATGGTGCCTGTTTCATGAACAAATATTCCGGTTGAAAACTCATTTTCATAGCTATTTACATTATCAGGAACTCCTGAGTCAATAACTTTACGAACAACGAATTCTACTTTTGAGATATTAAAAGCATCTTCAAGAGCTTTGGTACAGCCTGATGACAGAAGCCCAACAGATAAAAGCACCGCCAACAAAAGCACCTCTGTTCTAACTCTTGCAAATACCGTTATTAAAACTCTCTTTTTCATCTTTATAACTCTAAATATTTATTTTATCTTCAACAATAATCCACGACTTAACCGAAGCATTAAGCTCCATATTTACCCGGGAAATGTCAATGTAAATAACCAATCTCTTTGAGTATATGTACTCATCTTCCAGTTGATTCAGTTCCAATGTTGTGTTCTGAACCTTCTGATTGTTATAGATAAATTTAATTTCCAGCTCTTTCTTTTCGGGGTCAACCCCTAAAAGGCTGAATGAGCCGGTGAAATTGTTCACACGGCTTGCCTCTGCAGAGATTGATGGATTGGTAACAGGGTCGAAAATAAGTTGATTGTTGTGAAATAAAAATCCTTTTGAGACTCCGTTCTGTGTAATTATGCATCTCTCCAGCGAATCTTTTGCGCCCTCGATAATTAATTGATACTCTATGTTTTTGACTTGATTAACAAGGTTAATATTTAAGACATTTGGAGCATTTGGCATTACAAAATACTCCTTTACCGTTGAGGCAAAAACATTTCTAAGAGGATTGGCCGTTGTCATCATTGCTCCTTGGGTATTCAAGAGCAAACTTGCCTCCCTGAATTTGTGCATTTCCCCGAATCTTACGCCAGAAGCAGACAGGTTGACTGTAATAAAATTGTACTTCCCAACTGCAATATTGAGAGTGTCAATTTGTTTAACCGACCTTTTGGTTCTAATAAGAGAATCTCCCGCGTAGACATAAGTTGTGTAAATCTCCCCTCCCTTACTCATAGAGCTGTCTGCAATTGTCTGGTATTTAACCTCTACAGTGTATTTATTCCACAAAGGGGCATAAACCTCCCGCTTGCTACACCCGAAAAGGAGAGCAACACCCAACAATATGTATATGCAGACGTTTATCTTCATCTAATTCCGGATCGTTTATACCCTCCAAACCTGTAGCTTATGCTTAAGTTGTAACTTGTAAGACCAAACTCACTGTTCTCTAGTGATTCCGAGACATAAAAACTACCATTGTTAACAATGTATGTATCATATTTATCGCTTCTGTATCCGGCTCTTAAGCCTGCCTCAAGTGTAATACCTCTGTAAAGTGGCAGTGAGTATCCTATGCTTAGACCACCTCCGAAAAAGCTTCCCGTCTTACCCTTATCATCTACACTTAAATCTATTATATCAAAATCTCCATAGATCCCGTACAGACCGGCATAGAGTCCATTAAAACTCTCTTTCCTGCCAATATAGAGCCTATTTTCAATGACTGCTCCGCTAGCTTTATACCACTTCTGAGAGTTAATGTCTGTTTTGTCAACAATTGGTGCTTTGAAACCCTCAGCACTAATGGAGAATCTTTTAGAATAGAAGAACTCGATAGATATGTTAAAGATAGGGTCTGTGACTGTGGCGGGAGGTAATACTCCTGCGATTCCCAACAGATTGGTTTTGATTGCTACAATCGGCTTGTAAATCTGTTTTTCGGGCGGTGTATTAGTCGCTTGTGGCTGTATACTAGCCGTTTGAGGCTGTGAGTTTGCCGTTTGTAATTGTGTGTTTGTCGCCTGTGAATGTGAGATTACGGTTTGATATTGTGCGTTTGTGGTTTGCTGTTGTGAGTTGCCGTTATCGGGTTGAGAACTGACATTTACAGGTAGAGTGTTTAAAGCTACCTGCGGCGAGGTTGTTTGTTGCGTCTGTGAATAAACATTTTCTGACTGCGTATTTGCTGTCGTTTGACTGGAGAAGGCTCTCTCGGGCTGTATGTTTGCCGTTGTCTGCTGCGGGTAGGCTCTCTCCAGCTGTATGTTTGTTGCAGACTGTTGTGAGTATACTTTCTCTGGCTGTGAATTCACAATTTGGGGTTGCAAATTTACATTTGAGAAGTTTTCATTTACCTGTTGAGATTGACTGTTTATCTTAGCTGTTTGTGAAAATTTTTTCTCCAATTCTCTTATTCTTGAAAGCAGCTCTTCAACTCTGACGCTTTCTTTTGTTTCATAAGCGTAATTCTCCTCAGGAAATACCTCCATCAACTTTTGTCTTTTATCAGTCTCATATGGTATTTCGTTGTAATTAGCCATTGCATAAATAAGCTCTTTATATGTCGGCTTAAGAGTGTAGAATATCTCCTGGTTTTCGTATGGTTTTACTGAATATGGCTTGTATTCAACCCTTACTGAATTTGATACAGATTCTTCAGTGCGTATTATAAAGGTGAATTGCGCATTATTGAGACCATGTCTGGTTTTTAGATAGGATCTTACTACGCTGCCCAAGATAGAGGCTCTGTTGACTGAATAAAGATTCTCTTTTTGGTCCTGCCTCATATATGCAATTATTGCCAGGTGGGACGAACCGCGCAGAATAGAGTTTCTGTTGTGCGAAATAAAATCATTTAAGCCCGAAATCTCCAAACGGTTATTTTCAAAGCTAACCTCCAGAACATTTGATCCTGTAGGGAATGTAACATCAAAGGTAACTCCGGGGTGCAGAAAACTCTGTGCCTGAGTCACAATTGAAAAGGCAATAAAAGTACCAATCAGAAAAACCTGTCTAAATTTTAATATCTTAACCTGCATTTAAACTCTGTATGTATGTGTTAGTTACTCCCTTAACTCTATACTTCATAACCCTGTCCAATGAACTCCTCATTTGTGCATCAGTTGAATTTCGGCAGTAGTAAAAGAAGTTGTTATGACGGATAAAAATGTCGCTCTCTCTGCAGAAGCATGATTCCTCTATCAAAAATGCAACTCCAGGATTCTTTTTTAAGAGTTTATCAATCGAACTTTTAAACTCCTGATCTTTAATCTCTTCATTTATAATAACTATATCTGTTTTGGCAAGTCTCTCAGCGGCACCAGCTATAAAACCATGCGCAGATGTTCTGATAACCATAAAGGGATATTCGCCCAACACTCTGTCAAGCGCACAACTATGTATTGGCTCATCCTCCACCACTAAAACGTTAATCTCTTTGTCTGAAATGTTGTTTGCTCCATATAGATTTCCTACCGGCAATTCAAATGAGATTACCTTATTATTATTGTTCATTTTAATGTACATGTGACCACCAATCTTTTTGGAAATTTTGTGACAAATAGCCAGATTGATTCCGATTCCATCTTCAAACCTGAGTGTTGAAAGTGCCGCATCTACATCCTCTTCAAAACTTGATTGTTGATCACTAAAATTGGTTATCTGCTCCTCTGAGACAAGCACCTGTAGTGCCTCTTTGACCCCATTATTATAAACTACATTAAATGAAAGAAAAACCTGCCCCTCTTTATTAAGATAAAAAGCGCTCAAAAGAAGGTGATTAAGGAACTTCTCAAGTTTAGGCTTATCTGAAAAAACAGTAATACTCTGCTCTTCTTCTGTTGGATTACAACTTATACTAAATAACCTCTTGTTTCGGCCGAATTCTTTAGCGATTATGTCCTGCGACCTCTCAAGAAGTACCGAAACACTGACCTCTTCCAGAAACACTTCGTTTTCGTAGTCCAGTGAATTTAGAGCTATCACCTTTTGAATCTTATCCAAAAGGAGAGAGCTGTTATTTTTGATAATTGCTGCAAATGCCTTGATGTCTTCAATCGACTCCTCTTCAAGAATCAAATCCGTAAAACCGATGATGGCATTAAGCGGAGTGTTGAGCTCGTGCGATATAGAGGATGTAACAACATTGGTCTCTGTCAGCGATATACTATTAAGGTTCATAATTTGGGGACTATTGCGATTTATGCAAAAGTATATTCATGCTCTACCTTTATAAAGAGATGGTGTGTAAAGATGTACGCCGGCTATTTGAGCGTGCGTATTTACTTGCCGAGAGCGTAAAGCCGCAAATGTGAAACATTAAGCCAGATTGCTCTTGAGAGAACAATCTGGCTGACTAACCAAATTACAACAAATTTCTGCTGAGCGACAAAGATATTTCAACAAAAAATCAGAGAAAAAAAATATCATGCCAACAACGACAGATTGTCTGTTGAATGCGCATAAAAGGCTACTCTTCACGAATTTTAATGACGCTTCTCCTCTCTCTTTAATAGATTTGTAGCTCAGTTTTATTACTTCATCCTATTACTAATTCTCAATAATGGCGTCAGCTTCATAATCTCACACCTTAATGTTATATTTGTGGAATGAAAGCTTATTTAGATTTACTTAAACATATAATGGAGAACGGTACGCTCAAAAGCGACCGCACAGGTACCGGAACAAAAAGTGTTTTTGGTTACCAGATGAGATTCTCTCTTGAAGAGGGCTTTCCTCTTCTCACAACTAAAAAACTGCACCTCAGGTCAATAATCCACGAATTACTCTGGTTTATAAACGGCGATACCAATATAAAATACCTTAATGAAAACGGTGTCACAATCTGGGACGAATGGGCAGACAAGAGTGGAAACCTTGGCCCGGTTTACGGACATCAATGGCGCTCATGGGAGAGTTCTGACGGTAGAACAATCGATCAATTGAGTCTGCTGATTGAAGGGATAAAAAATAATCCGGACTCACGCCGTCACATAATCTCGGCATGGAACCCAGGCGATATTGATAAGATGGCACTCCCTCCATGCCATGCAATGTTTCAATTTTATGTAGCCAACGGCCGCCTAAGCTGCCAGCTCTACCAAAGGAGTGCTGATGTATTTCTGGGAGTCCCCTTCAATATTGCATCGTACGCACTCTTTACAATGATGGTAGCTCAAGTTTGTGATTTGAAGCCAGGTGAATTTGTACACACCTTTGGTGATGCTCACATTTACACAAATCATTTTGAGCAGGTTGCGCTGCAGCTTTCCCGCGAAACACGCCCTCTGCCCGTCATGAAGATTAATCCTGCAGTCAAATCAATATTTGACTTCAAGTACGAAGACTTTACATTGGTGGGTTACGACCCACACCCTGCAATAAAGGCCCCAATCGCGGTTTAAGTTTTAGTATTAGTGCATTAAAGCCCCCAGAAGTTATAATAAGCACTATATAACCAGAATATACACATCAAAAGAGAAAAGCCTCAAATAACAGATTAGCAACTTAAGAACAATACAAGCAACGCGTGTACATACAGAATTACAAAACAAGAACAATAATGCACAAATACAGGTTTACACCTCAAGAACAGCAGCCATTGTTTTTTCTTAGTAATAAGAGCTTTAATGCGTTCATTCCAATATTATCGAATTAACAGACAAAAAGAAACGGTTAATAATAAAATGAATAAACCCGGCGAAAAAAAATATACCCTTTCGGTAATCGTTGCAGTGGCAGAGAACGGTGCAATAGGAAGAGAGAACCAATTGCTGTGGCACATTACAGAAGACCTTAAGTACTTCAAGCGCACCACTCAGGGTTGTCCCGTTATAATGGGGCACAAAACCTGGCTCTCTATTGGCAGACCGCTTCCCGGCAGAAGAAACATTGTGCTCAGCAGATCGCTCTGTAAGTCGCAGGAAGCCCTGGATGATAAATCGCGGGAAGAAAAACATTACGAATCTCACGATGCCCTGCAAATCAAATCTCACGATGTAATGTCTGACAAGCTTCCTGCAGATTACCACCACAAAATTCCCGGCACAGAACTCTACGCCTCTCTCGAAGAAGCATTAAACAATATTCAGAATTTTTATTATGGCGAAGTCTTTATAATTGGAGGAGGAGAGGTTTACAGACAGGCCCTCCCGTTGGCCGATAAGCTCTACCTTACAAAGGTTCATATTACAGTTAACGACGCCGACACCTTTTTCCCCGAAATTGACTTTTCTCAGTGGCATGAGACTTTTCGCGAAACACACCACCAAGGTGAACACTTCGAACACCCATTTGAATTTATTGTTTACGAGCGAGTTAGCCGCTAGTTGTTTAGCTCTTAAAAGGTCGCTAGTCGTTTAGCTATTAAAGTTCGCTAGTCCACCTCAGCCCCTACCTGCAGCCTCCCTCTACTAATTTATGCCTCCCACCTACTTTGGATGAGAAATAATTTCCTGCGTTGAACAAACGGAGCCATTTTGTGTTATAGTATGTAAATGAAATTCTTAACAAAAAGAGTTAATATGAGAAATATTATAGTAGCGGTATTGATAATGGCTCTGCCACTAATTGCAACAGCCGAAAACCGCACAGAAAACAATTATTCAAAAACACAAAAGAGTATGAAAACATTAAATAAATTCGAATTTCCACAACTTCCCTACGCATACGATGCACTTGAGCCATTCATTGACAAAATGACAATGGAGATCCACTACAGCAGACACCACAAAGCATATTTCGACAATTTTGTTGCCGCGATTAAAGGCACTGAGATGGAGTCAAAAACCATTGAGGAGATATTTGCCAATATGAGTAAATACCCTGCCGGGGTGAGGAATAATGGAGGAGGTTTTTACAACCATGTGATTTATTGGGAGAATATGAAGGTGAACGGAGGCAAGCCATCTGCTAAGCTGGAGGCGGCTATCATGAAGAAATTCGGGTCGATGGATGAGTTCAAAAAGCAGTTCTCTGATGCCGGTAAAACACGATTTGGAAGTGGCTGGGCTTGGCTGAGCGTTGACGAGAAGGGCGAGTTACTTGTCTCTTCGACTCCTAACCAGGACAACCCGCTGATGGATGTTGCCGACAAGAAAGGTACCCCGATCCTTGGAATGGATGTGTGGGAGCACGCCTACTACTTAAAATACCAAAACAAGCGTCCGGACTATATTGAGGCATTCTGGAGCGTTATCAACTGGGATGTGGTTTCTAAGCGTTACGAACAACTTGCAAAATAATCTCCGCGCCAGTTTGTGGTAACCACTTAAATATATGTGGATTAGAAATGAGCCGATTTTTTAAATAAAATTGGCTCGTTTTTATTTTATTATTAATCAGCCACATACCACAAACTGGCGCGGAGAAAATTGCGGCGTAGCGGGTAAGGTGGTGCCTAGCAGGTCAGGTGGTAGGCAGCAGGTGTGAAATTACGTTGCGCGCCTGACGATGTGTGGCGGTTAAACTGTTATGTAGCAGGCCAGGCGGTACCTACCGGGTAAGGTCGTTGATGATGTCGGTGACGGTTTCTGGGTGGTGGATCATGGTGGCGGCCTGGCCGATTTCGAGTTCGCCTTGTGAAAGGTCGCCTTCGAAAATGCCTTTTTTTGCACGGCCCTTTCCAAGAAGGTCACGGAGCTCTTCGGCTGAGGCACCGAGGCTTTCGGCCTGAGCAACGGCATCTGAGAAGTCGTTTTGGACAAGTCTTACCGGAGCCAGTTGTTTGAGCAGAAGTCGTGTGCCACCCTCGGGCAGGCCGCGGCATAACTCTTTGAAAGACTCGTGGGCAGAACTCTCTTTACAAAGGGCAAAGCGGGTGCCTATCTGCACCCCCTCGGCTCCAAGGGCAAAGGCAGCATTGTAGCTTGCCCGCGACGAGACTCCACCCGCTGCAATAAGCGGAATTGAAATTGCTTCACGAACAGCAGGTATCAGGCAAAATGTTGTGGTCTCCTCTCTTCCGTTGTGACCGCCTGCTTCAAAACCCTCGGCAACCACAGCATCAACCCCGGCCTCCTGGCACTTGACCGCAAAGGATGTGCTCGAAACCACATGTACCACTATAATACCCCTCTCTTTAAGATACGAAGTCCACTTTTTTGGACTGCCTGCAGAGGTAAAGACAATAGGAACCCTCTCCTGGGTAATAACCTCTATTATCTTTTCAATCTCAGGATATAGCAAAGGCACATTAACCCCAAAAGTGCGACCGGGCAAAAGAGCCTCCCGGCAACTCGATATATGATGCCTCAGGTTGTCGGGATGCATCGATCCGGCCCCTATAAGGCCAAGACCTCCCGAATTACTTACAGCAGAGGCCAATCTCCAGCCGCTGCACCAAACCATCCCTCCCTGAATAATGGGATACTCAATCCCAAAAAGTTTACAAATTCTGTTTTCCATAACGATACAAAAATAATGATAAAACCAGCATTTATATATCTTTGTGTTAAAACTTAAATTATGGCAAATATCGAAAGAGATGGCTTTGGCAGCCGCTTTGGAGTCCTGGTAGCAGTGGCCGGTTCGGCCGTAGGTCTGGGCAACTTGTGGAGATTCCCCTATATGGTTGGCAATAATGGCGGTGCAGCCTTTATAATTCTCTATCTCTTTTTTGTCATACTACTCTGCCTTCCAATAATGTTTTCGGAGTTTGTTATCGGAAGGAGGACCCAATCCAATGCATTTGGAGCGATTAAGAAGATTGCCCCAAAATCGGGCTGGCTGTCTATTGGAGTGATAAGCGTAGTGGCATCAATCTGCATAATGTCATTTTACAGCGTAGTGGGAGGATGGACCTTAGAGTACATTTTTAAATCATTCTCTCCCGACTTTCTCACATCAGACAGCACATCTCTGGCAAACCAGTTTTCGGGTTTTTCGCAATCCTCTTTTATGCCTGTAGCAATGCACCTTTTATTCCTCACACTATCTGCCCTGATAGTGGTTGCCGGAGTGAAAAACGGAATTGAGAAATACTCCAAAATACTGATGCCAATACTGTTTATTCTCGTTTTATTACTGGCAATCAGGTCTCTCACCCTTGACGGAGCCAGTGAGGGAGTAAGGTTTCTTTTGTACCCCGATTTCTCAAAAATTACAGGAGAGACAATGCTTGCAGCTCTCGGGCAGGCCTTCTTCTCGTTAAGCCTTGGTATGGGTTGCATAATCACTTACGGCTCATACGTTAACCGCAAGGAAAATCTCTTCAAAATCTCGTTCATGTCGGCATTTGCAGATACAGGATTTGCAATTCTGGCAGGTCTGGCGGTTATGCCGGCCGTGTTCGCCTTCGGAATATCACCCGGGCAAGGGCCAAGTCTCGTATTCATAACCCTCCCTCAGATTTTTGCCCAAATGCCGTTTGGTGGCATTATATCAATCGCCTTCTTCTTTATACTTTTAATAGCAGCAATAACCTCTGCAATTTCGCTGCTCGAGGTGGTTGTGGCCTATTTTACAGAGGAGCTTAAGATGACACGGAAAGTAGCAGTTGTTATCACATTTATAATTATCGGACTCTTCGGAACATTCAGCTCTCTTTCACAAGGCCCTTTAAAAGATATTACGATATTCGGCAAAACATTCTTCGACCTCTTTGACTACGCATCATCTAATGTGCTGCTTCCGGTAGGAGGCCTTTTGGTGGTACTTTTTGTTGGATGGAGGATGAAGAGAGCAGATGTGCTTGACGAACTTACCAGCGGAGGGACAGTCGCATTAAGAAAGTCCCTCTTTAGCGGAATTATGCTGGTAATTAAGTTTTTAGCGCCAATTGCTATCTCAATTGTTTTGCTAAACAGTATTTTCTGATAAACAATATTGTCACACCTACCGCTGGCAACGCTTAAGGTATCGTGCAAGTTTTTTAACCTTTGGACCTGAATACACAATCGGGTCCGCCACTTGTTCGTATTTATGAGGAATATAGTGATACATTGTTGCAACAGCATAGCTTTCATCTTTTGTCATAATTACATCAAGCCTGCCGCTTCCGCTATCACTAAAGTAAATCAAAAGAGAGTTGTCACCAAGTTCGCCATGGAGAACATTCTCAAGGGCGCTCTTACTATCCCTGTCAAAGAAGTACGACTCTCGTTTCACAGGGCTTCCGGTAACTGTGTAAACTTCGTGTTTACGTTTGAAAAAAAATATAAGAGCAGCGGCAATAAAAACAATTACAGTTGTTGAGTAGTCTTTAAGAATGAGCGCCACGCCTGAAACAATTACCAAAGTAATAACAAGCACCAGCACCTTTACATTTAGCCTTTTTTCTATTACGTTTTCCATTTTTTTGGATTTATTTTTATTTGATTTATTATTGATCTTATTTTCTTGAAATTTTATCAGATTTGAATCTGAATCGTTTGAAAATTCAATCTGGTTGAACAGTTGAATTATTCTGACGAATTAAAGATCCCGCCGACGAACTGTCCCTGGTGTTCGGGAAAGTACTAACAGAAGAACTCTTCCGGGCAGAACGCCCGAAAACTCGATAAAAAATAGAAAACGGCTATATGATTATCTCCCTCAGAAGGTAAACAAACTTGTTGTTACTGTATGAGAATGTGAGAATTTGACTCTCGTTTCGGGTTTTGACCGAGTGGGCAAAGACCCTTTTTAATGAATTTTCGCGAGTTTCTGAGTATTGAAGAGTTTTGCCAAGCCTTATATTAACACCAGAACTGCTCCATGGTGAGCTGCTTCGGGCAGTGACACCTGGAAGAGTAACTGTCCCATCATGAACAATTGCCATAAAGGGAGAGGCTTGAGGCATTGAGAAGCTAAACGCATAATCAAATGTATCTTCTTCGGATTCGGTTTGTTGTTCATAAAAGCTTTTGTGCTCAGATTGAGCTGAAACTGAGAGGTTGTCAGTACCAATGCCGGTTGCGCTTAGAAGCAAAACACAGCACAATACAGCGGCTAAAAACACTGTAAACCAAGTTTTTACTATTTCCCTGACGTTTTTCAATTCTCTTTCAATTCTCTTGTGGTGCAAAGATACTTATTGTTTTGTTGGTACTCTTTTATGCAATATTTCCTTAACAACTACCCCTAACAACAACAAGATAAGTATGCCTGAGGCTATTCTTGAGTAGAGTTCACCTTTGGTGAAGGATTCGGGTTTGAATTCAAACTCTACAGTGTGGCTGCCTGCAGGGAGTTTAAGACCCCTCAGGGTGTAATTCGCTCTGAAAATTGGCAACTCCTCTCCATCAACATAAGCTCTCCAGCCCGCCGGGTAGTAGATTTCGCTGAACAGAGCAACTCTGCTGCTGTTGGAATTGTACTGATAGGTAAGTTTATTTGGAGAGTAAGATGTAAGCACAATCAGCTCGTCATTAGCCAAAGAATCCTTTGAGTAACCCTCAATCAGTGAGGCATAGCTGTTATTGACCACCGCATTGACTCTTATGTCAAACGGTTCGTCTGCCTCGGCAGGGTTGAGCATCTTTATCTCGCGGGTATTTGTCTCTACAGCTTTTACATCGGTCACAAACCAGGCATTGCCAAGAGCGTTTGTATTGATAAGCGGCTGACTCTCAGGAGATATTACAATATATCTGGTATTGAGCATATTCATAACAGGATAGTTGCCTAAACTGTTTTGCGCCTCATCAATGGTGCGACTCTCCCTCAGATCATTTGCAATCTGCTGCATCTCACGATAGAGGTGATTATCAATCATGTCCTGATACCGTTGAAGTTTGGCAGGGCTGTAACCACCAATTGTTTTGTGATGGTAGCTGATGTGTGAATCGTTGAATGGACTCTCAATACTTAGGTCCAGAACTCTGTAATTAGGGTCTTTATCCTGAAGAATCAGCTTATCAACGGTTCTGAGTGCATACTGATTTTCAAAATCACGCCTCTTTACAAAATGGTCATCATTGAGGTACCTCTTTCCGACCACCCACAAATCTGCAACAAAAATCAGAGCAATAATACCAAAAACCAACCCCTGTTTAATTTTGCCCTTGAAGCCAAACCATATTACCGTAGCGCCGGCAAGAATAAACATGAGTGAACGAAATGCATCTGCCCTGAGCAGGTCCATTCTGTCGTTAATCAATGGTTCATGAAGTGCCTGCGGAAGACGCGCATCACCCGCAGATGTGAATGATCCTGCAAGTGACGGGATGATTGCAAACACCAGAGAGAGGCCGGCGGTAATTGCCAGTGAAATTGCGAATGCCTTTTTTAAGCTCTTTTGGTCATACTCCTTTTTAAGAATCCTGTCAAGCACAATAATTGCCAATAACGGAATGGTTATCTGGAGAATCACCAGGACCATTGAAACCGTTCTGAATTTGCTGTATAGTGGAATGTATTTAAAGAAAAACTCTGTAACAAACAGCAGGTTAGACCCCCAGGAAAGCATCACGGCCAACAGGGAGACGCCGGCCACCCACCACCTGAGCGGACCTTTTATTAGAATAAGCCCAAGGACAAACAGAAACAGCGAAAGAGCCCCCATATACATAGGGCCTGCAGTGAATGGCTGAGGTCCCCAGTAGAGTGGAAGTTGTTTGATAACCTGTTCGGCTCCCGTATATCCACCGGCCTTAAGAGCCTGGTAGGTGTGCGATTTTCTTGATAACTCGCCGCCCGATGAACCGCCGTTAAAGTTGGGAATCATAAGATTAGGCATCTCCTCAAGACTGTATGACCAATTTGTAGCGTAAGAGATATCCAGTCCCTTCTGATCTTTTCCCTCCTCCCGAGCCAGCTCTGAACCACCCCTCATAGTGAATTTTGAGTACTCGTATGTAGGCCACAAATGGTTAACGTTGGATGCTATGCCCAGAAGCCCCGCAACAAGTAGCATTGCAGAGACAGATATGAATTTTTTAAAATACCCCTCTTTAATTGCCGAATAGAGTTGGGCGATTGCCAGAGCAAGTATTATCATGGCCAGATAGTAGGTAATCTGAGGGTGGTTGGCCTTAATCTGAAAACTAAGGGCAAATGCAAAGAGGACAGAGCCAAGAAGCGCCTTTTTATTGTACGCATATACTACAGCAGCCACTACCCACGGCATAAAGGCAATCGCCACCATCTTTGAGTTGTGCCCAACCTGAATTATCTGCAGATTGTACGAGCAAAATGTAACTGCAAAGGCGCCGATAGCCGAAAGCCAGGGGTTAATCCCGAATGCAAGAAACATCAGAAATGCTCCTGCCAGGCTTATCAGAAGGTAAGCAGGTGGCCTTGTTCCAGAAATCTTGTTTATAAGTTTGTAAAAGTAGTCGGTGTAGTCACCATCGTAAATAACAGAGATTGTTGTTGCCGGCATACCCGAAAACATTGAGTTTGTCCAAAGTGCGGGATCCTCATCGGGATTGGCCTTGTTGTACTCAATTATCTCGTTTGCCATGCCCCTCCATGCAGCAATGTCACTCTGATTTACAACCTTGTTCTGCAACACCTGAGGTGTAAAGAGGTATGCCGTCACTGCGAATAGCAGCACAGGTATCAAATATTGCCTGTATCTCTTTAAAAACTCCTTCATATCACCAATAATTTATTGTCCTGCTGTAATTTCATCAAGTATCCGCGCAATCTGCCCGGTTAAATTTTTTCTTGAATACTTATCAATATTTGCCCCCTTTGCATAAGAGGAGCCATCTTTATAAAGCCTGTACACCTCGTCAATCCACTCCACAACACCTCTTTTATCCTCAAAATCAAACATTTTACCCGCACCGCTCTCCTCAAGGGCAATATCCATATCACCCCCCTTTGGACCAAAGCCAAGAATAGCTCTGCCGGCGGCGAGATACTCAAAAAACTTCCCGGTCATTATTCCCTTCGATTCGGGCTCACGGCCGCCCGAAAGCAACAAAATCCGGGCCTTTCTTTGCCACAAAATCACCTGATTATGCGGCATATAGTCCATCAAAATCAAATTCTCCCTAAGTCCGTTTTTATAAATCTCTTCCAGGATTGACTTGTCAATATTTCCTATGAGTCTGACTCTAAGGTCTCTTGCAAAGATCTTGCTCTTCTTTGCCCTCTCTCCCAACACCCTCCACAAAACAGACGGATTTTGGGTTTGAACAAAGAGCCCTGTATAGGTGAGGGTAAAATTAATTTCCGCTTCAGGCTCTCTCCCTTTAAAATCATCCTGATCAAATCCGTTTGTAACCACAAAAACCCTCTCCTGCCCCAACTCTTTAAGCTCGGAGGCAATAGTGTTTGTAACGGTAACAACAGCATTGGCACCTCTTACAACACTCCTCTCCAGCTTCTCGTGAACACCCTTAACGTAAGGGGTGTGTCTCAAGTATTTAAAGTTGTAAATTTTTGTCCAGGGATCTCTGAAATCAGCCAGCCACGGAATTCCGGTAGCAAGGGAAACCTTTTGGGCAATCAGGTGCATTGAGTGGGGAGGTCCGGTACTTATAATTGCATCAACCGGGTTATCCAGAAGGTGTTTTTTAAGAAATTTAACAGACGGTAAAACCCACAAAACTTTTGGATCGGGGATGAAAACATTGCTTCTGATAAAGAGAGACAGCCTCTCCTTAAGCGAAACCCCAAAAGAGCCGGAGCCCGGACTACTTATAAATCCAGGCTTAATTGCCCCCTTTTTCTTTCCAGTAAAGAGCCTGTAAAGGGAATATGGCTCAGTAATTTTCCTCTTTATAACCTCCACCCCGGCAGGAATTTCACTGCACAGCGACCTGTCCTCCGCCATAAACTCAGGGTTTTCGGGGGTATAGATCACCGGTTCGTATCCAAACTCTCTGAGATACTTGGTAAACTTAAGCCACCTCTGCACACCGGAACCTCCAAAGGGAGGCCAGTAATAGGTTATGATGAGTACTTTTTTCAATTTTTACAAAACAGAATATTACGTTCTATTTGATTGATTAAGTGCTATTTGATATAAATATCGTACAGCGCCCTGATAACATCACCCTGAATAACTGTAAACCCATCTTTGTAAACAGGATCGCAACCATTTGTCATCATTACAAAGCCGAATTTTTTATTTGGCTCAAAGAACATCGCACTGTAAAGACCGTATGCCGAACCTGTATGTCCAACCATCATCTCACCCGGGATTAGGTTTCCTGCGTGTCTTAAAGCAAGGCAGTAGCTGTTTAATTCACCTGTCTCAATAACAGGAGTCTGCATCAGTTTTGCACTCTCCTCAGAAATAACCCTCACACCATTTTCTCCCACACCGTAGTTCATGTGCATTATCATATAGCGCGCAAGATCGTAAGCAGAGGTTTTCATCCCTCCCGTAGGAGAGAAGAGCGGAGTGCTGTACCCCATAACATAACCAGAGTCAATATCTTTAGCTCTGCTGAGGTAGGCGGCAGTCTGCGCTTTAAAAACCCTCTCAGCACCCTGAGTTGTATCAACAGGCTCTTTGCTGTAAAGCGGAACATATCTCGCAACATCAAGTGAATCAACATTAAAACTTGCCACGAGACCAAGCGGATTGATAACTGTCCCCTTTATCAGGTTATCGAAGCGAACACCCGAATACTTTTCAATAACTGCTCCAAGTGTATTGAAACCAAGGTTGCAGTACTCATATTTAGAACCCGGCTCATAGTCATTATAACTCTTTGCATAGTCAGGATTCTTTTCAGGATTTATAACATCAAGCCTAAAGTAGCCACCAGCATCATTCATGCTTGAGGTGTGCGAAAGCAACAGCTTAACGGTTATGGGAACATCGGGATATTTTGGGTTTCTGACAGTAAAGCCCACAAGGTTGCTAACATCATCATCCAGTCCAAAGAGCCCCTTCTCAACTAGGGTCATTAGGGCAGTAGTTGTGAAAGATTTTGAAATTGAGGCGATTCTAAAAATATCCTCCTTTACAAGCGGAGTCTGCTCTTCAAGGTTTTTGTAACCGAAAGAGTTGCTGTAAATTATCTTTCCGTCCTTAACAACGGCAACTGCAAGACCAACTGCTCCGGTGCTATCCATAATTTTACCAATCTGCTCCTCTACCTGTCTCTCTTTTGACTGAAAACTGCAGGCTGTCACTATTGTAGCAACAGTAATAAATGCAGCAATGTTTCGGAAAATTTTCTGTTTTTTCATATTAGGTTAAATTTAGGGGACATTTTACAAAGATAGGGTTTTGAAACAAAATATATCTATTTTTGTAGGAATGAACTCCGGTAAAAAAATAGCAGAGACCCCTTTAATGAAGCAGTATCTGGCCATAAAGGCCAAGTACCCTGATGCCGTTTTACTGTTTCGCGTGGGCGACTTTTATGAGACCTTTAGCGAGGATGCAATAATTGCCTCCAAAGTACTTGGTATAGTACTCACCAAAAGGGCTAACGGAGCCGCCTCTCATGTAGAACTGGCAGGCTTCCCCCACCACTCAATCGACAGCTATCTTCCCAAACTGGTAAGAGCCGGTTATAAAGTTGCCATCTGTGACCAGCTGGAGGATCCTAAACTCACCAAAACAATTGTAAAGAGGGGCATAACCGAGTTGGTTACACCCGGAGTTGCATACAACGATCAGCTTCTTTCAAACAACGAGAACAACTACCTCTGTGCAGTAAGCTTCAGGGGAGAGAGCGGAGGAGTTGCATTTCTTGATATATCTACCGGCACATTTCGTGTTGCTGCCGGCTCACTTGAATATATAGAGCTTCTGCTTGCTAGCATGTCTCCAAAAGAGGTTCTTGTAGAGAGGTCATTCCGCAAAGGATTTGAGGAGAGGTTTGGCAAAGATTACTATATAACCACTATGGACGAATGGGCCTTTGTTCAGGAGGCCTCATACGAAAAGCTTAAGGAGCATTTTGGCACAACATCACTAAAGGGCTTTGGAGTTGAGGAGATGCCACTGGCAGTAACAGCAGCAGGAGCAATACTCTTCTATCTTGAACTGACCCGTCACGAAGGCCTTGGCCATTTATGCTCTATCTCCAGAATTGACGAGGGAGAGTACGTGTGGATAGACAAATTCACATTCAGAAACCTGGAGGTGTTCGGGAGCTACCGGGAGGAGGCTGTCTCGCTTTTCAAGACCATAGAGAGATGCGCAAACCCCATGGGTTCGAGAGCTCTCAGGAACTGGCTTGCAATGCCTTTGAAAGATTTTAATCAACTGAACATAAGGCACAGTATTGTTGAGAAGCTATTCAATGACAACCATTTGAGGGATTCCCTAAGGGCATTACTGCATGAGACGGGAGATCTGGAAAGGGTTGTTTCAAAGGCAGCCGCCGGAAGAATTACTCCCCGCGAGATGACAATGCTCCGGCGGGGTCTTCAGCAGATTAATCCAATCCGGGAGCTGTGCATCAATTCAGAATCAACACACCTCAAATCATTCGCGGAGTCACTTGACAACTGTCCCATGCTGATGGAGAGACTCACAGCAGAGCTTCTCCCCGACCCCGCCGGTCTCATCGGAAAAGGTGATGTAATTTCGCCGGGGGTAAATCAGGAGTTGGATTCGCTGCGGGACATAGCACGACACGGCAAGGAGATCCTGGCATCCATTCAGGAGAGAGAGACTCAACGCACAGGAATTTCATCGTTAAAAATAAGCTACAACAATGTGTTCGGCTACTATCTCGAAGTAAGAAACACACACAAAGATAAGGTCCCGCAGGATTGGATCAGAAAACAAACACTTGTAAGCGCCGAAAGGTACATAACACAGGAGCTCAAAGAGTACGAAGAGAAGATCCTGGGCGCAGAGGAGAAGATACTCGTTCTGGAACAGACTCTTTTCAACAACTTAATTGCAGCCATACAGCAAAACATTCCTGCCATACAGCAAAATGCAACCATACTTGCCCGACTGGACTGCCTTGCAGGCTTTGCTCTCGTATCAAAGGAGAACAACTATTGCCGCCCACAGTTAAATACCGGAACAGCCATTGACATCAAAAACGGAAGGCACCCGGTAATCGAAAAACTTATGCCTCCGGGAGAGGAGTATGTGGCAAACGATATATACCTCGACAACGATAACCAACAGATTATAATACTCACCGGACCAAACATGGCCGGAAAAAGCGCCCTTCTAAGACAAACAGCCCTCATCGTACTAATGGCGCAGGCAGGTTGTTTCGTTCCGGCAGAGAGTGCTTCAATAGGTATTGTTGATAAGATTTTTACCCGTGTAGGGGCATCTGACAACATTAGCCGCGGAGAGAGTACCTTCATGACAGAGATGCTCGAAACATCTACAATTTTGCACAATCTCTCAACAAGATCACTAATTTTGCTCGACGAAATTGGCAGAGGAACAAGCACATACGACGGAATGTCAATAGCATGGGCAATTGTAGAGTATATACACGAACACCCTGAATATAAGGCAAAAACCCTCTTTGCGACCCACTATCACGAGCTGAATGACCTGGAAGGGAAGTTTCCGAGAGTAAAAAATTGGCACATTTCTGTAAAAGAGGTCGGTAAAAACATTATATTTCTGCGAAAATTGTGCAGAGGAGGGGTTGAGCACAGTTTTGGAATTCATGTGGCCAGGATGGCAGGTATGCCGCAGGAGGTAGTCAACAGAGCCGGCAGAATTTTAAAGCAGCTGGAGAGCTCGGGAGCAACCGAGGGCAAAAAGGGTAAAAGGGCAACAATAAATGAGGAGGCAGTTCAACTATCATTCTTCAAACTTGACGACCCGCTTTTGATAGAGTTAAGAGACGAATTACGCGACATGGATATTAACACACTCTCACCGCTTGACGCATTTGATAAATTAAGAAACTTAAAAAAAAGATTGGGTCTTTAAGGAGGATATATGGTAAGTTATTACAGAAGAATCCAGATGATTTTCAAACTGATGGTCGAGAGCATCAAATTTGCTTTCGGATCACTTAAAGGAGACAAGTTCAGGACCTTTTTGTCGCTGTTTGGTGTAACCATAGGTATATTCTCCATTGTTACCGTTTTTACCGCCATTGACGCGCTGCAGAGCAACGTCGAGAGAGGGCTCAACAGCTTTGGCACTACAACCGTTTACGTGCAGGAGTTCCCCTTTGCGCCCGAAGAGGGTGAGGAGTACAAATGGTGGGAGTTTCGCACAAGGCCCACACCAAAATACGAAGAGTACCTGTTTTTGAAATCAAACTCCAAAACCCTCGAATCTGTTGCTTTTGTAACCTTTACAAACCTCTCCGTAAAATACCGCAGAAATACCTTTACCGGAGGTTTCGTAACAGCCCCTACCTTTGAATGGGATAAGGTTGCAAATGTGGAGATAGATAACGGACGATACTTTTCAATGTCAGAGACACAGTCCTCTGTTCCTGTGGCAATTATTGGATACGAAGTTGCTGAGACACTCTTTAAGGGAGAAGATCCCATTAACAAAATCATAAAACTGGGTAACAGCAACACAAGAGTAATTGGTGTTATGAGAAAGGCAGGCGAAAGCATCGTCAACATATTCGATACCGACAACTCTGTATTGGTGCCATACAGTTATGCCGGCACTCTCTTCAATGTAAAACGCTCCTCGGCAATGATCTGCCTTAAACCTCAGGATAATGTATCCCGAGACGAATTTATTCAGGAGATGAGGCAGTTGATGAGGGCAGTAAGAAGGCTCAAGCCAAAGCAAAAAGATAATTTCGCCCTTAACGAAATGACATTCCTTCTAAACTCAACAAAAGAGATTTTCGGGGGAATAAACCTCGCCGGATGGATAATCGGAGGATTCTCAATACTGATTGGTGGTTTCGGAATTGCAAACATTATGTTTGTGTCGGTAAAAGAGCGCACAAACCTCATTGGTATCCAGAAAGCACTCGGAGCAAAAAAATATACAATCCTTACACAGTTTCTGGCCGAAGCCGCTGTTCTGGCATTAGCCGGAGGTGCGGTAGGAATATTGTTCGTCTCACTTCTTGTACTTGCAGTGGGCAGTAACGACTCCTTTCCTATGCAGCTTAGTGCATACAACATTATCAGAGGACTGATGATCTCGTCTGTAATAGGAATTGTTTCGGGTTTTCTTCCTGCATATACCGCAGCAAATCTCAACCCTGTAGATGCGATAAACTCTAAGTAGCGTGTGTCTTCTTTCAGGTAGTTTGGGCCTCTTTGAGTGAGTTAACAATTAACGTAAGCTCAACAAACTCCTCAACAGATAGTTGTTCCGGTCTTTTGGCAAAGAGATAACTCTCAGGTAAAACTAACCCACCGATAAGCGGCTTAAGAGAGTTTCTTATGGTCTTGCGCCTTTGGTTGAAAGAGGTCTTGACAACTGCCTTAAAAAGAGCCTCATCACACCCCAGTGACTCTCTTGAATTTCTCAACAATCTGATTACTGCCGACTTAACCTTTGGTGGAGGAATAAACTCATTTTCATCAACTGTAAAGAGATACTCTATCGAATACCACGCCTGCAGCAAAACAGATAGTATGCCGTACGCCTTTTTGCCCGGAGGAGATGCCAGCCTTTCAGCTACCTCCTTCTGAACCATGCCCACAACCTGCGGAACCCTCTCTTTATAGTCAAGAACCTTGAAGAATATTTGAGAAGATATATTGTATGGGAAATTCCCTATCACGATAAACTCCTCCTTAAAGATATCTTCAAGCTTCATCCTTAGAAAGTCAGCCTCATAAAGAGAACTTTCCAGAGCCGGGTAGTGAACTTTAAGATATTCAACCGACTCAGAATCAATCTCTACCAGTTTTAGATTAATGACCGGTTCGTTGGCAAGAAATTGAGTAAGGACGCCGGTTCCGGGCCCAACCTCAATTACATCAATCTTGTCATTTTGATTATAATCTGAAAGTACCAGCGAATCCACAATGCGCTTCGCAATTTTGGGGTCTTTTAGAAAATGTTGACCCAACGACTTTTTTGCCCTTACATACATTGTGCAAAGGTATAAAAATAAATCAGCAGCCTCACCGGAAGATGGTCACTTATTCCTCCGTTATACCGAGGCCCGATATATGTCCGCTTTGGCTTAAATCCCGTAAAAGCCTTGTCTCTTTCAAGTAAATAGGGTGCATTAAAAATTGAAAAATTCGAAGGCTCTGAATAGACCGGTTCATCTTTGTTAAGCAAATTCTCCGAAACAAGAATCTGATCTATAAGCTCCCAAACACCTCTATACTTGATTGTACCCTGTTTATCTGAATGAAAACGGCCGGCAAGATTGACCAGTTTGCTTAACAATTTCATGGGTTCAGAATCGGGAGTATCGTTAAAATCCCCTGCCACAACAATATTTGCCATGCTGTTAACATCAAGAATTGAATCGCATACTCTTTTCAACGCATAAGCTGCAGCCTCCCTGGCCGGCCGAGACAATTTCTCTCCTCCGAATTTTGATGGCCAGTGATTTATGAAAATGTGCAGAGTGTCAAGGTTATCAACCACCCCCCTGGCATAAAGAATATCTCTTGTTGTTCTTGCAGTATCAGGTAAAACCACCCTGATAAAATCAGCTGAAAGCACCCTGAACAGATCCCTCCTGTAAAGCAAAGCAACATCTATCCCTCTGCTGTCCGGTGAATCCTTGTGAACAATTCCGTATCTTCCAAAACTCAAAGGAGAGTCGTAGATGAGAGAGTTTAACACATATCTGTTCTCAATCTCTGCCACACCAACAAACAGAGGAAAACCACCCTCTCCCATATCCATTATTGTCTTGGCAATTGCATCTCTCTTGGCAACAAACCTCCTTCTCCCCCACCTCATCTTTCCAAATGCAGAAAACTCCTGTAAAGCTCCTCCTATTTCTGATTGATTACTCTCTTTTTCTGGTTGAGTACTCCCCATGTCCGATTTTGTATCAAAAAAGTTCTCTAAATTCCAAAAAATGAAGTGAAAGCTTTGGAAATCACCTCTCTCCATTAAACTCCCCTTTTGCTGCCCCGATAGTACGGTAAACAAAAGAGTAATTGCTGCTGTTGTCAATAAAATTCGTTTCGTTTTCACGTTAAAGACAGTTTAAGTTTCGGAGAAAAAACTCCGGAGAGAATTGTTGTTTCTAACAGGGTAAAATTAATATCCAACCAGAAAACAAGTAGCTGCCTGTTGTCACAATTATCTGATTTTAACCACATTTTATCCAATTATAGAATTATCCCCCTTTTTTTGTTAATTTCGCACCCTCAAATAATAATTTTATACAAAATGGCACTTCAATGCGGAATAGTAGGGCTCCCAAATGTTGGTAAATCGACCCTTTTTAATTGTATCAGCTCAGGTAAAGCCCAATCTGCAAACTTCCCCTTTTGCACCATCGAACCAAACATAGGATCTACAATTGTCCCTGACGAAAGACTTCAGGTACTGGAAAAACTTGTAAAACCCCAAAGGGTTGTTCCTGCGACAGTGGAGATTGTAGACATTGCCGGGCTCGTAAAGGGTGCCAGCAAAGGAGAGGGTCTGGGAAATCAGTTTCTTGGAAACATCCGTGAGACCGACGCCATTTTACATGTACTCCGTTGCTTTGATGACCCAAATATTGTGCATGTTGACGGATCTGTTAATCCGGTAAGGGACAAAGAGATTATCGACACCGAACTACAGATTAAAGATCTTGACACTGTTGAGAGCCGCATTTCCAAAGTGCACAAACAGGCACAAACAGGTGGAGACAAAAACGCAAAGAGGATGTACGAAATTCTGGTTAAGATTAAGGATGCTCTTGTTCAGGGAAAATCTGCGAGAACCGTAATTTTTGACAATGCCGAAGATGCAAAAATGGCAAAGGAGCTCTTCCTTCTCACGAATAAACCTGTTATGTATGTTTGCAATGTAGATGAGGCATCTGCAAAGAGTGGCAATAAATACGTAGAGATGGTTAAGGAGGCAATTAAGGACGAAGATGCTCAGTTGCT